>Ga0208357_1000554_pt1 | contig 29852 bp, 15 predicted proteins | sample NGESurdeep092012_6_FD_184487 | JGI IMG/M metagenome (GOLD analysis project Ga0208357, IMG submission 184487) | Arctic peat soil microbial communities from Barrow, Alaska - NGEE Surface sample F52-2 deep-092012 (SPAdes) | ecosystem: Environmental > Terrestrial > Soil > Wetlands > Peat ...
AACGTAGCTGGCGGAACTTGCGGTGGGGCCAACGGCGTTCACCGCCGAGAGCGATGAGTTGTAGACCAGCGTGTCGTTGGACTTGACCTGCTCTACAGTGTCAGAGTTGGCGATCAGAAAGCCGTTGATGGAGGTGCTTTGGCTCACTTCGTGCTGCTGGTTTGAAGTGACGACCTGCGTGTAGGTGCCATCGCTGTTCTGCACGAAGGAGTAGTCGAGAATAAGCGGGAAGGACCAGTGCGCGGTGACCTTCTCCGCCAGGATACCCCGCTGCGTTGTGGTGGTTGAGTCGACGGTGCTGGTCTGGTTGACGTTCTGGATTTCCGGAACCCCTACGGTCGCAACGTTGAATGCCTGATTGCTGTTGAAGTCGACTGTCGAGTTCACGGTTGTTTCGACGCGGCCGAGCGACGTGTTCACGTAACCCTTGACGGTGAAGGTGCGTTTCGAGCCCACGATCACATTGCCGGCGGTAGCGCCGTTCGCAGTCGTTAGATTCTCTTCGACATCGGGCACGGGCGCGGTGGACAGTGTATTTTCTTCGACGGCACCGCCGGTTTTCGCGCGGAACTTATCGCGATAAAGCAGCAGGTTGGCGGTCGCAAGGAAGTAGCTGTTGGCGTTGTAGACGCTGATGCTGACAGTGTGCGGGTTGCCGTCACTCAGCATTCCGGCAAACGGCGTCAGGTCGACGCGGTAGGGCTTGAAGTTGAGGGTTTCGACGCCGGTGATCGGGTCCCACAGGTAGGGATCGATGCCGCCGGTGTAGATCCACGGGAGACGGGAGCGACTCCGGCAGGCATGCCGTCGATGCTGACCTCGGTTTCACGGAAGGCGGCGCCGCCGAAGGTTTCGAGTTCACCGGCGACGTCGTTCGGGACACTGAGGTACCAGGACTCGTCGCCCAACTGGCTTTGCGCGATGACGTAGAGGTAAGCCTTGGTGAGATTGCGCGGCAGGTTGACGGTGGCCGTGACTGCGCTGCTAGTTGTGTCCAACTCATACTGGCTGTTGACGCCGCTCACGGGGACGACCATGTCCGGCGCGTCGGCGGGCAGGTTGCGGAAGTCCGCGGGATAGAACTGCAGCGTTGCGGTGCCGTAAATGCCGCCGTTGTACTGGCTGTTATAGATGTTGTAAATGATAGCGTTGCCGGTCTGCGCGGTTTGGAAGATGGCGGACAGGTCGGTGACATCGCGCTCTCCATGCCAGGACGGGCTGAGCGTGGAGCGGGGCTCGGCGGTGGTGCCATAGAAGATGTTCGCATTGCCGAGGTAAAGGCTCGCGGTGCGGTCGTACTGTCTTCCGGCAGTGACGGTGAAGTCGAGGTTGAGGACGACTTTGGCCCATGGACCTTTGCAGCCGGCGGGAGGAGTGAACGTCATCGGATGCGCCGAGTGGTCGTTGAAGACTTCGTTGTTGAACAAGGTGACGGTGCACGGCTTTGTGGCCGGCCGCTTTACCTGCGGCTCGGCCGTGGCAGGATTGGACGAGCCAACTACGGGTGTGGGTGAGACTGTGGCGACCTGGGCGGCGGCGATACCGTGGACACAGGTAACGCACGCTGTGGCCATGTCGAATGCCGGGGCACAGCGGGCCGACGGTCCGGGTCTAACCTTCTTCTGACTTACAGAGCGAGTTGCTTGAGATCTTTCACGGAAAACTTTCGCTTTTCAACCTGAGCCTTAAAGTGAATCTTCTGAACAACTGGAATCTTCACATTGTCCCCTGAGAGAATGGCGTCGACGTTGATGTCGTACGATTCAGGGCTGCCAATAAAGATCGGTGCCGCTGAGAACTCGCTGATGCCAGGCTGGATGGTGCCAAGACCAATCCGAACATCGAAGAAGTCTCCTCGATGTGAAACTCGCACATCAGTCTGTCGCCAACGCGCAGGTAGAGGGCCGACTCTTGTGAGCCAACTCCGGGCCGGCTCATTCGTCATATCATCCTCATCGCGAACTTCTACCTGGCCGCCTTGAATGCGCATCCGGAGAACCACGTTAAAGGCAGGCGCTGTTGAAGAATTCTCGACCGCGAAGCCAACTGGTTGAAAACGGCCATGATCTGCTACGTACGTCGCGATCTCTCGGAGATAATCCGCATTTTTGCTCTCTCCAATGTCAACCGGCATCGCCAACTGACCACGATTTCTCATCTGACCGTAGTCGGGAATCGAATCGGCCTCGGGCATCTCGAACTCGATGGACTCGATGTCTATTTCCTTACCGATAATGCGCCGCTCCTCCAGATTCGCAAAGCCAAGATCTAGCGTTGGTTGCGCTTCAACGGCTATACCGACCTGGCCCATCTTCATAATCTCGTCGGGAGGAGCCTCCCCGGTCGTGTCTCCGCGCCGAACATAGACCGCATTCGCTCGCAGTTTGCCGAAATCCTTTCGCAGGTAGAATGATCGCTCCTGCATCGGGATCGTGATGGCAGCTACCAGATGACCTTCTACCTGGAGTTCTTCATAGCTGAAGCTCAGCGCCTTGTTCGTCTTCGAGTGGACGAACTGTTGAAGGTTGCGATTCAAAAGCTGCTTGGAGATTCCCTTGACGTTGCTACGGCCCCCTCGGACCTCTTCCACTCCAATCAGGATGTAGGCATCACTCCGTCGCCAGGAATTCGCGAAACTCAAGATGTCCTTCAGGAGCTCTGACTTCTGAATGTCGTTTGCTGCTTCGAACGGATATTGATCTACTTTGAAGTCGAGAACTTCGGATTCTGTTTGATAAAGCAGGCTTTCGAAAAGTTCGGCATCCATTCCCAAATCATACTGCTGCGTCTTCCGAGGCATGACAGATTCCCTGGATAAGTAATGGAAAACGCCCTACACGTAGGGCACGCAATCGGCTCATCCTTATCGGCACGGGTGGGGAGGCCGTGCCGATGGCGAAAAGCGCAACGAGCGGACCCGCTAAGATGATCCGGAAGCCGCCCGATATGGAGTGAGTCAAGTCCATAGGCAAGACATAGGAGCAGCGAAGAGGCGGTCCCCGAAGGGGACGATCTTCATTCCGTCATACAGCACCAGCCCGAGTTTCAGATTGTCACCGCAGATATCCAACAGCTTCCGCATCCCCTTGAAGTCGCTCGCATGGACGGTTGCGTTTGCTTTGACTTCGATACCGACCAGTGCGCCGTGCTCATCCTCTACGATGATGTCAACCTCATCCTGATCCTTATCTCGATAGTGATGGAGCGTATAGCCTTCATCGGACCATGTGGTCTGCTTCATGACTTCGGAAAATACGAATGTTTCGAGCACAGCACCAAATGTTGAGCGGTTCTTTGCTATCCGCTCAGCAGTCAACGCCAACAAAGAGGCGAGCAGCCCAGAGTCGACAAAATGTAGTTTTGGGGTCTTTATCAGTCGCTTCAGTTCATTACGGAACCATGGGGAGACGCGATGCACGAGAAATAGCTGCTCAAGAATGCCGATATATTTTCTCGTTGTCTTGTCGTCAATCCCGATCTGTCCCCCGATTTGAGTGAAGTTGGTAATTTGTCCAGAATGGTGGGCAAGCGCCTGGAGCAACCGCGGCAACTGATCGAGCTTCTCCACTTCCGCGATATCCCGCACATCTCTCTGTACGATCGCTTTCACATAGTCCCGTGCCCAGGCTTGGCGTCGCCGGGAGTCTTCTCTCCGCAGCATCTCAGGGTATCCGCCCACCAGGACCGCATGGACAAGCTGATCGCCAACGATATCCGGCCCTGGCTTCACCAACTTGCTATTGAATGCCGTTTTCAGAAAAGTCGGCTCTTTGCTTAGTATCTCGGCTCTGGAGATCGGCATCAGGTTTACGATTTCCATGCGGCCCGCAAGACTTTCGGAGACTTGAGGCAGAGTGAGAATGTTGGCAGATCCTGTTAGCAGGAAACGGCCTGCCCTTCGGTCGCTATCAACGGATCGTTTGATGGCCCTCAGAAGTTCCGGAGCTCTTTGCACTTCGTCGATGGTGACCAAATCGAATCCACGCACAAAGCCAGCCGGGTCGCTTCGAGCGGCCTCGAGCACTGTGTCATCATCCAAGGTCACATACTCGCGTTCCTTGTCGACAAACTGACGGACCAGCGTAGTCTTGCCACATTGGCGGGGGCCAATCAGCATGACCACGGGAGTATCCTGAAGCGCAGTGGCCACACGTTTGGTTGAGAATCTCTGAAAGAGCTGGAAATCGGGGTCGGCCATCTCGGATCATTGTAGCGTCTAATCCGGATTCGAGTCCCGTCCAATTCGGATTGTGAACCCGGCCAAACCGGAAGGCAGAGTGCCTCCCATCGCGGTCACACAATCAGAATAGAGAGCAAGGCATCTGGAAGCGCGCGAACACCGGACGTACCTGCCTATTCGTGCGCTACCAATTCCGTCCAGACGGCCAAGCGCTCGTTCGACGGCGCTGGGTTTTTCTAATAGGTGAAGAAGATCAATTGGCGGATTCGGTGGCAGAGCCGGGGGCAAACGCCCAAACGGTTTCTCCACCTGCAACGGTCTCTACATAGAGTCCGAATCGAGAGTCGATGGGTTGCAATTCCGACATGGCGCCATTTAGCACTATTTAAGGAATTAGAGCATTTGGGTAACTGACCTGCTTTCTTAATAAAGCCAGCTTAAATAACTTCGGACGGAGCTTGGTTCAGGATCTGCACTCCGAGTGCCGCTCACGTCGCTAGGTTTCCAGAATCCGATGATCGTGCGTCTTGGGCACTCAAATACTCCGCTAGGAGTGTGTCGGGCATAGATTTGTGATGGAGGCGACAGCGGGGGCAGTAGATTCTGTTTTAATTTGTTTTATCGGCCAGAACTTCTATCCTGACTCTATCGACCAGACGCTGATGTTCCCTCCCTCGCTTCAGGATTGGCTTCCGGATGGCCATCTGGCGCGCTTTCTGATCGACGTGGTGTCGGCGCTAAATCTGAGCGCCATCTGCACGTCGCATCAGGAGAAGGATGGTCGCGGCCAAGCATCAGCGGTTAGTGTAGTCATTCGAGGTTCAACGAAGCGACCTCCCGCGATGTACTATTTCGCTCATGCAGTCGACTGCTGATTTGATGGACCAGGATGTTGCGGCTCCATCCGTGCTCGACCGCCGCGCGCAAATACCATTCAAGCGTTGATCCGTCCTTGATCCGGTCGCGAAGAACCATGTGGTGGCCCCACGGCAATTGTGCAGCAATCTGCCGCGCAATTGATTCGTCCGGCCACTCTCCGGCGAATCGGCGCATGTATTTTAGACTTCGAGGGCTGAAGTCTTCGACTCCGGGAAACTCCGTTCCGAGATCCTTGGCCAATCGTTCGATGACCTTGGTTCCCCAAACGTCGGGACTGTTGCCGATCCAGAATGTCTCGCCCGATGGACCAATACAACAAACTGAGTTCTCGGCTGATCGCAAATGCTGCGCGCACCTGGGCGTTGCGGACACGCGGCTCGATCTCTCCGAGGAGGTCAGCATAGTCGGGCGGGGGTTGAAGCGATTTGGACATCGGTCTTCCGGAATATGGCACCTTCGATCGTTGCGAGGAAGGGGGGGGGTAGGTCGTGCCTTTGCCGACAAAGGCAAAGGGAAATCGAGCTGGTCCCCCACGGCCCAGCCCGGTGCTCCGCTTGGCAAAAGTTTGTCGCATCTTTGTCGCAAATATCGCCGATCGAGTCGTTTTTACCGACTCAGCCGACTCGTAAGTCCTTTGCCTTCAGTATTTTGATGTTTGGTTCATTCCATGGCATGGAAGCGGTGACTAAATCATGAGTCTCGACACCTAACAGCACACTCGTGGAAGCGGGCCTTACTTCCGGTGACGTCCTTCCAAGAGATCTTGCGTGCTGACGCACGCAGCTCTCTTGGTCGGGCTCCGGACCACCCGATCTGTGAGGTGATGAGCAACAATCAACTCCTCAATGGTGGTGTACAAGTGGTGTACAAATAGGGGCCAGAAACACCCAGCAATGACCGGAAATCTCCTCCAACGAGCCTTACTACACAACAACTTACACAGGGCGGGGCCGTTTCGTAATCAGCAGGTCAACGGTTCAAGTCCGTTCGTCGGCTCCATAGAATTTAGATCGTGCGTCAGTACCTCCTTTGATGGAGGATTGCTGTGACCACAAGTGTGACCATTTTTCGTGGTCGCACTTTTTCTTTGGGGGTTGCACCGGTTGCGGATGCTCGTGCTGGATTCGGATTGGGATTACTGAGAGTCGATTGATTGCTGGCTGCAGGATGCGGGAGCGTTGGCGGGGTTGCAGCGAGCGATCTTTGCTCCTCCGGGGAGGGCAACGAAGAAGTGGCCGTTCCAGGGTGCTGGTTCGGAGGCGGGGTAATCGGTGCTGAGGATTTGGGCTCCGCTGGAGATCATGGCGTCGCGTTGAGCGGTGTCGTTGGCGCGAGGTCCTTTGGTGTCGGCATCGGTGCGGGTGCGGATGAGATAGCCTTTGCGGACGAGCTCGGCGATTTCTCCTGCGGGACCGTCGTTGCGTTCGAGGAAGGCTGCGTCGGATTGGCCGGGGTCGGAGTTGGTGAAGATGACTCTACCTCGCAGGGAGGGGTGGCCTTCGAGGTAGACGGGGGTGACGTTGTGCTGGTCCATGAGGAAGACGACTTTGCCGCGGGAGCTGTCGAGCGAGGGCCAGTTGTCGGCGAGGACTGCGTCCTCGAGAGAATCGTAGGAGCCACGCACGTCGTCGGGCGTGACGATCTCGTTCGCAGGGAAGACGGAACGGATCTCGGCATCGAGGGCGTCGAAGGTGGCGGAGGTGAAGGGCTCGGGTTCGGTGAGCTTTACCTTTTTGGAGATGCCCTGCTTGGTTTCGATGAGGATGAAGACGGGGATGTGATGTGGATGCGCGAGTGACCAGGCGCGAATCTCTGCGAGGCAGGCGGTGAAGGGCTGGCAGTTGCTGCGGTAGTCGATGTCCTGGATGTGCATGACCTTGAAGCCGGGCTTCGACATGAGGCCGTTGGGATCGAAGGGAGGGTCAGCGGGGAGGCCTGCTGCGGCGACCGTCTGGGGGCCGGAGGGATGGGCGTAGCGGCCACCCTGGGTGTCGGCGAAGACGTCGAGCTCGAGTTGGCGGACGCCGCCTTCCAATTGCTGGGTGAGAGGGGGATGGCTGTAGTCGAGGCCTGCGTAGTCCTGGGGATCCTTCTCCTTCCAGATTTTGCTTTCGCTGGGGGCGATGCCTGCGTGGTAGCTGTTGTGGGTGCCTATGATTTGAATCTGGTTGAGTTTGACCGTGCCCGGCGGGAGCGAGGCAATGGTGAGCGTGCTGGGCGGGACGTTGGATTGGAAGGGCTCAGTTTGGGCAGCGTCGGCGCAGAGCGGGGAGACTGCGTCGGAGAGTGAGGGTGGCGGATTGGTTGTGCCCCATGCGGACGGAGCAGGGCCCAGGGTGAGGAGGAGCGTGCCTCCGTCGGCGATCTGGCTGTGGCGAAACCAGGATTGATTGAGCGGCGTGCCGTTGATGGAGGCCGACTGGACGTAGTGGTTGAGGTGCTCTGGGTCGAGGTTCTTTGCGATGAGGTGGAGCGTCTTGCCGGAGGAGAGGTGGATGTCAGCCTCAGGAAACGAGGGAGTGCCGATGAGGTAGATGTCCTGGCCGGCGTTGGGATAGAAGCCGAGGGAGTTGAAGATGAACCAGCTGGACATGGCGCCGGAGTCGTCGTTGCCGGGGATGCCGCTGCGCTGGTCGGTGAAGGCCTTTTCGAGCTCCTGGCTGATGACGTCGGCGGTGTGGTCGGGGCGTCCAGCATAGTTGTAGAGGACAGGCAGAAGAAAACCGGGCTCGTTGGTGACGTCGAAGTGCTGGCGGTAGAAGATGTTGTCGAGGCGGCGGACGAAGGTCTTGTTGCCTCCGGACATTTGAATGAGGCGGCGGACATCCTGGGGAGCGTAGAAGGAGTAGGTCCAGAGGTCGCCTTCGTAGAAGAAGTCGGGCCAGGTGCCGCGGACCTGCAGGTCGGGCGCGGACCAGGAGCCGTCGGTGTTGCGGGGACGGAGGAAGCCTTTGAAGCCTTCGGCGCCGAGGTTGGGGTCCCAGAGGTTTTGCCAGTTGTTGGAGCGACGTGCGAAGAGCGCTGCCTCGGCGGGGTGATGGAGTCCGCAGGCGAGTTCGGAAATGGCGAAGTCGTCATAGGCGTACTCGACGGTGCGCGAGCCGGAGCGCTCGTCAGCGAGGGTGATATAGCCCTTGCTGTTGTAGTCGAGGATGCCTCCGCGACCTTCCTCCTGGGGGTTGGCGGGGGGAATGCTCGCGTCCTTGAGCATAGCGTCGAAGGCGGTGGCGTAGTCGATTCCGGTGAGGTGTTTGACCCAGGCGTCGGCGACGACGATGTTGGCGTTGCTGCCTCCCTGGGTGCGGCCGTTGGCGTTGCCGCTGCGGGCGTCGGGCATGTAGCCGGTGTGTCGGTAGATGTCGATGAGCGAGCGGATGAGGTCGCGCTGGCGGTCGGGAGCAATCAGGGTAAGGAGCGGGCCGGAGCTGCGGAAGGTGTCCCAGATGGCGTAGTAGTCGTCGTAGTAGGGCTCGCTGGATTTCCAGTCGGGATTTTCTCCGGTGCGATCGGTGGGCATCAGCATGGTGTGGTACATCGCGGTGTAGAACTGGATTCGCTGGGCGTCGGTCTCGCCGTGGATTTGAATTTTGGAGAGGGCTTGATTCCAGACGCGGGACGAGGCGGCACGAACGGCGTCGAAGGACCAGCCGGGAGCCTCTTGTTGGAGCGTGGCGCGGGCTTGTTCGATGCTGACGAAGGAGATCGCGACCTTGGCTTGTACCACCTGACCGGGGCGGACGGGGAGATCGAAGGTTGCGCCGAGGGGGATGTCGTGGTCTACGCTGGCTTGCTGTGCTGAGGTGATGGCGGAGCCGGTCCAGGTGCGGGTGGTGAGGGCTGGCGTGTCGAGGACCATGTCGAAGTAGACTGCGTATTCGCCGCCTTTGTTCCAGCCTCCTGCGTATCGACCGACTCCTTCGACTTCGTGGTTGGAGATGAAGTGGACTTGTCCGCTGACGAAGCGTTGCGCCTCGGAGCTGGCGCCTTTGCTGAGGCAGTGAGAGATGTTGAGGGTGATGTGTGACTCGGCGGCGGTGGAGATGGTGTAGCGATGGAGAGCTACGCGGCGGGTGGAGGTGAGCTCAACGAAGGTGTTGTAGCGCGTGAGGCGGGTGGCGTAGTAGCCGGGATGATTGAGCTCTGCGGTGCGGGGAGATTGGATGTCGTCGAGTGCGAGAGGGCCGGTGACGGGCATGACGAGGATGTTGCCGTACTTGCCCTGCGCGCCGCTGAGATGGGTGTGGCTGAAGCCGAGGATGCGGCCGTCGGTCCAGTAGCCGAAGCCTGACTTGCGGCCGTCGAAGGACTCCATATCGGGGCCGACTTTTGTCATGCCAAAGGGAAGGGCGGCGCCGATGAAGGTGTTGCCGCCCCAGTCCACTCCTAGGAATGGGTAGACGCTGTCAACGAAGCTGGGCGCGTGGGTGGGGGTTTGTGCAGGGGAGGACGCCGTGAGCGCGAAGAAGATAAGAAGAGCCAGGAGACACCGAGGGGTTGGCACTGCAGAACGGAACATTGGGTGTGCTCTCCACGTGGATCGGGTTCGCGTACGGCTAAGGATTTGTTTGCGATGCAACGGCGGTGTTGTCATTGGATCGGAGCGTGTCAAAGAGCGGCGCGGCTGGCATGATCTCAGGATTCTCTTTTGCCGCAGAGATGGCAAGGATGCGGATGTTGTCGTCGTGAGGCAGGGTGAGCGAATGTGCGTTGGCAGGGACGCCGAGGGAGTAGGCGAAGAGGTAAGAGTATTGATAGGGCTCGTTGAGCCCGGCGGGCGTGTGGTGATGCGAGGCGACCCAGGCGAGGGTTGCGGGTTTGATGAAGCCGTCGGTGAGGCCGGTGTAATCCTCAGGGTAGCTGGGTGAATGGTGACGGGTCTCGCGCTCTTCCATATTCTGTGGAGGCCATGCGGCGTGATGGGCGGAGATGGCCCAGTCGATGGTGGGCTCGTTCTTCCAGAGGCGGGTATCCCACTGGCCGATGAAGCCTGCCCAGTTTTGGATATCGAGATGGGTCGACTGTTGGCCGATGCGGAAGATCGCGCTCTGATCTGCACCTGTGGACGCTGCCAGTATATAGATGCGGTTGAAATGACCTGCGGGAAGAGTGAGGGTCTGTCCGGTGGCTGCGATCGCGTTGGGGCTGCCGGTTTTCGCAGGTGCGAGATCGAGTTGGGCTCCGTTGACCTCGATGTGGGCGGGCAGCATTTCGGCGGGGAGCGCATTGCCGTGGCCGTCAAAACCGGGGCCGTTGGTTTGGGTGTCGTCGTCGGTTGCAACCGCGAGAGTGTAGGGGAGATGGAGGGGCGTTGATTGAACGGGCTCGAGTTGCACATGGGATGGAGCGAGGCGAAGTGCGAAGGTGTGAGGTTGATACGGGGTGAACGATGTGACCAATGCGCCGTCGCTGATGGTTGCGGGACCGGTGGGTTGCTCCTGCGCGTTCACTTCGCGCGCGGAGGTGATGGGCGAGGGGAAGGAGATGTGGACGTTGGGTTCGGGATTGCCGTTTAGTTCGGCGAGGCGCAGAACTACTTCGTCGCTGTCTTCTGCTTTCTTGAGAGCGAAGACACGAATGCGTGGGTTGTCGATTTTGAGAAGCGAGAAGGATTTACCTAGCTTGCCATCATGGTGCGTGGTGGTGAAAGGCATCATGGGATCGTTGAGGCGATAGGCTTGCCAATCGGTCTGGGCGTGTCGCCAGTCTCCGGCATGACCGACTAAGCCGAAGGTGAATTCGTGATGACCCCAGTCCTGATTGGCCTGATCGCTGTAGGCTCCGGGCGCACGGTTGGCGGTGGGCTGGATTCCGGGAGAACGGAGGAGGGTGAGGCGGATGGTGTTGTCGTTCGGCTTATCCGAACCGTTCTTGTAGTCGGTGAGGATGGTTACGCCGAAGGCTCCGCCCTGGTCGGTGAGATCGATCCAGCGGTGCGAGCCTACTTCGAACTGGCGAGGCGTTGCGGTGGGACGCTCGAGGGTTCCGAGGTCCTGGTTGTAGGTTGCATCCTTGTTCGTGGCGGTGAAGGGAAACGCTACTTTGAGGTTGGAGGCGAGGCCGCGCCAGTCGATTGCGTTGTGGACCTCGACTCGATTGCCTGCGTCTCCGGCGGAGAGGGTGATGGTTTGTACGAACGTTGAGCCTTCGGTCTGGCGTGAGACTTCGATGGCGACACGGACTGGGCCTCTCTCGGTGATGCGGATTTTTGCCGGACCGCTGACGTAGGCGCGCGGTTGCGCCTCGACCTGCTCGTAGTCCATGTTCCATGCTGGATATTGCTTGGGGATGTCGGTGGTGATGGCGAGACGTATCGGGGCGGAGAGCAGTTCCTTGTTGAGCTGCTTGTCGAAGATGCTGTCGATGTCGCCGTCGTTGTTGAGCTGGACGCGGTAGCGGGAGTTTTCGAGAGACGAGGGCGTTACTTTGAGCTCGGGATTTGAGGAGGGCGCTGCGGCGGGTACGAGGTGATACACGGCGTAGCCGACAGAGGGGGCACGGGCGACGAAGAGGACTTTGCCTGCTTCGATCTGAGCGGGTGAATCAGAACCATCGGGGGCGGTTACTCGGACGGCTTTTGGCATGCCGTGGGGGAAGGGGACGGTGGCTTCAACGAGATCCTCGCGGGCGATGTTGAGAGGGTTGAAGAGGACGACCGGCACGCCGGGTCCCTGGGTATCAAGGCTGGAGGCAACGGCAGCGGTGGCGCTGGTGATGACTGCCGAAAACTGGTTGGCAGCGATGGTGTCATCGTTCCATGCGAATTGATAGGCCCGAGGTGTCGCGGTGCCACCGGCGAGGTCGTGAAAGTGGCCTGCGAGTTCGAGGGTCCAGGCGTCGGTCAATTGTTGTTGCGGGTAGGTGCGGCCTCCCATCCACTGGGCTGCGATGGAGGTCTCTTCCGCGGCGTTGGCTAAGGATTCGTTACGCATGATCCAGCGCTTGTGATAGGCCTGGGAGGTGAGCGAGCCAGCGGAGTGGTTGATGAGTTCAAGGTCTCCCTTGTATTGCGGCATGCGACTGGTGTCCAGCGAACTCATGTCGTTGAACATTTGATCGGCGGCTGATTCGATGACGTGAACCGGACCTTCACCGACGCGCACAGGATTGGGATTGTAGGAGGCAGATTCCTTGAGAAAGTCGAGCCGGGGAGGGGTGGGCAGAACGGTTTCGCTCTTGTCGATAATGGCTTCGAGTAAGCGGACGGTTGATTCCCTGGTCGCGCCGCCAATGTCGCCCGTGCCGACGTAGTGATAGTCGGCGAAGATTCCTGTGACCTTGCCATCGAGGTCGATGCGCTTGACCCAGTCGGGTTCGATGGGACGGCGCTGGTACTCACGAAGCTGAAGGGGCGTGAGCTTGGCGAGCTGCTCGGGAGTGAGTTGCTCGATGGGGTGCGGTGGAGGCTCTTTGCTCAGGTCGGTGTAGACGTTGCTGCCGTAACCGCCGGGATTGAGGGCTGCGATGATGGTCTTGCCGTCAGGGCCAACCCACAAGCCTACGTTGAAGGGAATGCCTTCGGGTGTCTGCTCGGGCGAATCGGGGCCGCCAACAATGGGTGCCGGCTGCCAGACAGAGTTGAGTTTTTGAGTGGAGAAACCCTTGACTCCCGCGTGCGCGAGGATGCTGGGGAGGGAGGCTGGAAAGCCGAAGCAGTCGGGAAGCATGTACTCGTTGCTGGCTTTGCCGAAGTCCCGGCGGAAGTATTCATTGCCGTAGAGAACCTGGCGGAAGATGCCTTCGGCGCTGGGAAGGTTGACGTCTCCTTCCTCGACCGAAGAGCCGGCGGGAAACCAGCGGCCGGCGGCGACGTACTGCTTGACGCGGGCGTAGTCGTCGGGGAAGTACTCCTTCATGAGGCGGTAGCGATTGGAGCCGGTCCAGTTGAAGATGTAGTGAGGATACTTATCGATGTAATCGAAGTTGACTCGCATGGTCTTCAGCAAATATTCGCTGATGGTCTGGGGCATCTCCCAACGCCATTGCGTGTCAAGGTGCGCATACGGGACGACGTAAAGGGTTGGGTCTTTGGTGATGTCCGGGGCCTTGGGCGTTTGCGCGGAGGAGGCGAGCGCGAGAAAAAGCACAGCCGGGATCGCGGCGAGCCGGGAAAGGGAGAAGGTCCTGGAAACAGCGCGGCGGGACAGAGGTGAGTGGTGGGTAGGTGCTAGCTGGGTGTGGTTCATCTTTGACTCCGCGTAGACTCCGCGTTGGCTCCGCGTCGATTCCGCTGTGGCCCTGCGTTGAACTCCGCCGGGACTCCACGGTATAGCAAATGGTGCGGATGGAATTGAGGGGGAAGATTTTGGTTGAAACAGCGCAATCCCGCATGAACGGATGTCCACGCGGGATTGCGGTGCAGGTTTAGTACGCGAGATGCAGGCCTATCTGCAACGTGCGTGGGTTGCTGGCGGACTTGCCGGTGACTTCGCCGAACTGACCTGAAGTTGGGTTCAAGTTTGGGCCGGACCAGTTGGGGTGATTGATGAAGTTGTAAGCATCCGCCGTGAACTCCATCGAGGCCTTGTTGGAGAGGGCGAACTTCTTCTTGAGGGAGAGATTCCAGTCCTGATAGCCGGGCTGGTAGATGGAGTCTCTGACTCCCTGCTGGAGGTTGAAGCTGCCTTGCGCAGGAGGCGTGAAGATGGGTGAGCCATCGGAGTTTGTGGTGGAGAAGTACTTGCCGGTTCCGCCGTAGCCAGCGAATTGATGAAGGATCTTCGGCGCACCACTCATGACCCAGAATTCTCCCTGGGAGCCGCAGCCGAAACTGCCGTACTCTCCAACGCCTGCATAGTCTGTATTCATTCCTACTCCGCAGGGGGCGCCCGTCTGGAGCTGGGTGACGCCGGCTATCCGCCAGCCTCCAGCAATCTTGCCTGCGAGAGTTTCTTGATTACGGAAGATGGGGAGAGTCCAGATGTAGTTGATGACGATCATGTGGCGCGCATCGTACTCCGAGGGGCCATACAGGTTGCTGGTGTTGTAGGTGTCGGGAACGATGTCGCGGTAGTTGGAGCTGTCATCCATGCTTTTGGACAAGGTATAGCTGACACCAAAGCTGATGTTTCTGGGATCGGTGCGCTGCAGGGATAGTTGCAGAGAGTTGTAGCGTGAACGTCCATCGCTGTGCTCCTGCTGGATTGCAGCGAAGCCCTGATAGGGACGCAGAGCATTGACGTTGACGCCGTGATTGGCCTGCTGCGAACCGGCGGCTGGCTGATTGATGTCGAAGACCCGCCAGTTGTGAATGCCGCGTCCACCGACGTAGGCAGCGCTCATGTTGAGTTTGAAGGGTAACTCACGTTGTACGGTTACGTTCCAGTTGTAGCGGGTAGGAGCTTTCAGATTCTGGTTCAACGTCGTTACGGTGAGGGCCGGTGCGACCTTGCTGTTGAGTGAGTAGCCGGGATTGTCGACCATCGAGGTGAGGTTATTGGCGATGGCGTTGACGGCGATGAAGGGTTGGAAAGGAGGATTTCCACCAGGGAAGATGTTGTCCAACAGGCCCATGCGGGTAGCAAACTCGCCGAAGCCGCCACGGATGACCGTCTTGGAGTTAAGTTCGTAAGCAACGCCGACACGCGGTTGCAGGACGTGTGAGGTGTTGGTGTATCCATCCTTAAGATTGGGAGCAAAGAGGGCGGTGCAGGGTGAGCCATCGCAGGCGGTCGCAGCAGTCGAAGAGGTGGCACCGATGACTCCATGGGCGACGGCCGATGCGGGGAAGCTGGAGCGGCCGGGAATGACCATGCCGTCGTAAGGATCGCCTGTGCCGAGAGTGACGTTGCCTGTAGTCGAACTCACGGTCGGGGCCGATGCTATTGTGTACGAAGCCGGATCAAAGAACGCAGCATTACCCCAGGCAGCCTTGTAAGGCGTGAGTGCGGTGAAGCGGAGGCCATAGTCAAAGTGCAGCTTGGGAGTGAGCTGCCATGAATCCTGGGCAAAGAATTCATAGACCTGGCCGCGCCAGACGGTGTAGGACTTCGGTCCGATCTCGGTGTAGCTATCGGAAAGGCCCATCGCGAGATTGGCGAGGGCAACTCCGGTGGTTCCACCCAGGGTGCTTCTGGCGTCACTCAAGAAGAAGTTGCCGTTCTGGTTATTCGCTCCTCCGGGTACAGTCGAAACGTTGATCTGATCGTTGTCGTTTTCGCCGGAATTCTGGATCTCTACGCCGGCCTTGATGGTGTGGTTTCCCAACACCTGGGTGAAGCTGTCGGAGTACGTATAAATGGGGCCGCCAGAGTGAGATGGATAAGGACCGCCGGCCAATCCGTAGAAGCTGCCAAGGCCGCTGACCGTCGGGATTTTCTGTTCGGCTGCTTTTGGCCCGGGGATGATGTAGGGGAAATTGATGCCAAGGGTGTCGCGGTGGAATCCGGCCAAAGCGGTATTTACAGGGATATAAACCTGATCGAGACTGTAGGTGACACGCGCTTCGTTGACGGTCCTGGGGGTGATGATCCACGTCCAGGTGAGGCCGTTGGTCTGGTTGGGACGATTGAAGTAGCGGCCCGTGAGGCCAGAGCCCTGATCGAACGGCAGCGTCTCGTTATAGGTTACGTTCTGCCTGCGGAACGAGAGGTGGTGGTGATCGGTGATGACGATGTCTACGCTGATGGACTGCTTCCTCTGATTGATAGGATGAGCGGCCTGTGCGATCCAGTTTTGAGTGCCATTGGTGTAGCCAGGAGTCGGTGCCGGATAGGCGTCAATGATGGCCATTCCATTCGTGCTCTGCGAGAGGAGTGGGATGGTGTTATTCAGAAACTGCTGGCAGCCCGTAGCCTTGTTGACCGGGCAGGTTGTTGGATCGTAGACGTAGGTAGGCGAGGCATACCAGGGGTTGGAGGTGAGGAGTTCGCTGAAGTTGCCCTCACGCATCAAGGTCGTGGGTACAGCCTGTGTTTGGGTATCGGTAGAACGATTACGAATCCAGTCCTCACTGACAAAGAAGAAGAACTTCTGGCGGAACTTGTCCATGGCGTGGACGCCGGGGATATAGACCGGGCCACCAAACGTGAATCCGAAGTTGTTGTAGCGGAACGGCGACGCAAACTGGGTTGTCGAGGAATGATTGCGGGTCCAGGTGTTGGCATTCATTGCGGAGTTGCGGAGGTACTCATAGGCCGTGGCGTGAAAGTCTTTGGTTCCGGATTTGGAGACGATACGCATCTGGCCGCCGGAGGAGCTGCCGTATTCGGCCTCGTAGTCGGAGGTGAGGATCTGCATCTCTTCGATGGCGTCAGGATTCGCTACGCCGATGATCTGCCCGCTACCTCGAGTACGAACGGCGGGAGCGCCATCGAAGGTGACTAAGGTGTCCTGCTGACGGGCACCGTTCACGTTGAAGGGGACGGAGCTGCCGATAGCAAAGTTCAAATCGCCGAGAGTCGTTCCGCTTCTCATGCCCGGCAGCAACGATCCCATGAACAGGGGATTGCGGCCGTTCAACTGCTGGTCCGTGATGGTGGCTCCGCTGATCTCGCTCTGCACAGAACCAGACTCGGTCTGGAGGACGACGGCACTTGCTGTCACCTCCACGGTCTGATTTACAGAGCCCGGAGCGAGGGTGCCGTTGATCGCAAGAGCAGTGCTTGCAGGCAGTGCGTTATGCACACTCAGGAACTTATTGAAGCCGTTCGCCTCGGCGGTCACGCTGTAGTTTGCGGGAGACAAATTGGTGACGACGTAGTGGCCGGAGGAGTCGGTCTGAACTTTTTGGGATTGATCCGTGCCTTCGTTGCGGACGGTCACGGTGGCATTGGGGATCACGGCCCCGGAGCTATCGCGCACATATCCGCTGATGCTGCCGACATCTGATTGGGCATAAGCCGCGGCGGGTAGAGCGATTAGAAGCGCCAGCAGACTATAGCAAAGGACGACGCACATCCGAATAACGTTTTTCATTGGCTCTCCTGAAGTGATCAAAGTTAGTAGTGATATCCGTTGGTGCCGAAATATGATTGCGCTATCACAGCGCACAGGTTATACCCGGCCCCGAAAACTTTTGTCAAGAACAATTGTTGGAAAATCTATGCTAATGTCGTTAATTCCATGTGGCAATGATGTAAATATTCTGTTAGCGCTCTCAGGAAAGCTTCCGAACCAGGACTATGCATAAGACGTCATCCGCCGGTAAGGCAACACTCGTCGATGTCGCGCGTGAAGCAGGGGTGGGGCCGATGACGGTCTCACGCACGATCAATGGGCACCCGTATGTGTCCGAGGCCACGGCAAAGCGTGTGCAGGCGGCGATACGGAAGCTGGGCTATCGTCCGAACCAGGCGGCGCGGATGCTCACCGGCCAGCTATCAAAATCTATAGGGCTGATCGTGCCCAATGTGGCCGACCCATTTTTCTCCGTGATCAGCCGTGCGGTACAGCAGGCGGCGCGCGAGGCTGGTTATACTGTCTGGCTGGCGGCGTCCGACGACGATCCGGCGACAGAAGAGGCTGAGATCGAGCAAATGAGCCATCATCCAGTCGATGGCATTGTGCTTGCTCCGGTGAATTGCCGCAGCAAACATTTGAAGGTCGCGGCCGCAGGATCGATCCCTATTGTGACGATCGATCGTTCGATAGAGATCGCCTCGACGGACTCTGTCGAAGCTGAGAATCGGGCAGGGGCGAACATGGCCATGGAGCACCTCACGGGGCATGGCTATACGAAGATCCATTGTTTAGCAACAGACTTTCATCTGAGGCCCATCCGGGTGCGGGTTGAGGCATTCGAAGAATACTTGCGTCGCGCGAAGCTGCCTGCACGGAAGCTGATTCTCGAAGATACTGCGAGCGCTTTGCGTGGCTTGGCAGCACTCTTCGAATCGCGTCAACGTCCTCAAGCGATCTTCGCCACGAACAATGCCTGCACGATTGCGGTGATTGAAGCGCTGCAGACGCTCGGCATTCGAATTGGCAAGGACGTGGCTTTGATCGGTTTCGATGACGTTAATTTCTACACGATCATTCGTCCTACGATTACGGCGATCAGCCAGCCTGTATCTGATTTGGGACGGACGGCGACTCGGCTTCTGCTGGAGAGGATCCAGGGGCAGGGGCCCGCAGAAAAGGTACGCATTACGTTGCCGGTGGAGTTGATCACGCGCGCGTCCTGCGGCTGCAAGCGGTGAGAGCAAGTTCGGGATTTTGATGATGGTTTGTGGAGGTGTGACCGAGGTTTGCGGTCACACCTTTTTCACTGCGAGAGATGTCCTGGGCTAGTTTTTCAGGCTGGGGGGCGCAGGGGGGCCGGGATGGGTTGGGTGTTCGCCGTAGAAGGTCCAGGAGGTGTGGAAGTCGGGGGAGAGAGGCAGGTGTTCGAGGTCGGCGCGGAGCATCTCGATGGGCATGGGGCCTTCGTGGAGGATGGCGTCGTGGAATTGGCGATCGGTCATTTTGTGGGAGTCGACGAGTTCGTGGTGGAGGGCTCGGAACTGGAGGGCTCCCATGAGGTAGGCGGACTGGTAGAGGGGGCCGACGGAGCCGTCGAAGGAGCGGCGGACTTCGGCGAGGTCGTTGTCGGAGTCGAAGCCGACGTTGTCGATGAGGTACTGGACACACTGCTGGGGGGTCCAGTTGCCGAGGTGGAAGTTCATGGTGAAGATGACGCGAGCGGAGCGGTGCATGCGCCAGACGAGCGCTCCGATACGCTCTTCGGGAGTGCGTTCAAAGCCTTTGTCGTAGTAGAGCATCTCCCACCAGAAGGCATTGCCTTCGCCCCAGAAAGGGGTGGAGAAGGCGCGGCGGTAGGTGCGGTAACGAGCGCTCATGTAGAACTGGAGGAAGTGGCCGGGGATCATCTCGTGAAAGGCGGTGGCGTGAGCGAAGGGGATGTTGTTGCCTCGCATGCTCATCTCGCGCTGATCGAAGGTCATGGTGTCGGTGGGGTAGGAGACGCTGATCTCGTTGCCTCCGGTGAAGAAGGGATTCACGAGCTGACGCCTGGGGGTCATCATGATCATGGTCCAGGTTTCGTCAGCGAGGGGAGGGACGGTGACGAGATCATTCTTTTTGGCGAAGTCGCTGCCTTCGACGACGAGTTTGCGGATGAGGTCGGGTTGTTCGCCGGGGGGCACGTGCATGGTTTTCACTTTTTCGACGGCGGCGTGCCAGTCGTTGCCGTAGCCCATTTGGTTTGAGGCTTTGAGCATTTCGCGGAGAGACCAGTCGTACTCGGTCTGGGCTATGGCGATGAGTTCTTCGGGGGTGTAGGGAATCATGTTGTCGGCGAGTTCGTTGAGGAGGGCCTGGCGGCCGACGGGATCGCCGATGATGGTGGTGGTGTCGTCGGGCTTGATGCCGATGAGTTTTTCCTTGAGGAAGGCGGTGTAGTCGGTGAGTGCTTTGTCGGCGTTTTTGTAGGGAAGGGCGACCCACCAGGTGAAGGTGGGATCGTAGCCGTCGTACTGGGTGTACCAGTATTTGAGAGCGTTGCTGAGTTCATGCGTGGCTTCGACGGCGCGGTTGGCGACGACGGGATCGATTTTGGGTTTGCGCTGCGTGGTGGTCTCAGCGGAGGATTGTTCGCCGTGCTGGTGGGCGGGTGAAGGGTTGGGGTCGAGTTGTTTGCGGGTCTCGTCAAGCTGCTTGACCATGGCGGAGAGAAGGGCGGCATCGTGTTCGGCATCGGGGCGCTGCATGAGGCGCTGCTGATCGACGATGGTTTCGATGGTCGCGGCGAAGGGGAGGAGGGGTTGCATCTCCTCGGTGCGGTGTTTGGCGATGGCGAGCTGATGGAGGTCGGAGGTGATGCGGTTCTTGAGGAGGAGGTAGTCGACTTTGTCCTCCTGGGAGAAGGAGTTGAAGTCGAGGGCGGCGAGGGTGGCGAGCTCGGCTTGATAGAAGGCTTCAAAGCGCGCCACGTGCGTAGGGGAGAGGGCGACGGGGTAGGCGCGGGAGAGTGACATGCGGTCGGCAGAGAACTGCGTGATGAGGGACGGCATGATGGCGGTAGCGGGAGATGGTTGAGGTGCAGAGGCATGGCAGACGGCGCCGGACAGGGACAGGAGAGTCAGGAAGGAAAGCAGCTGAGCTGTTCGACGAGAGATCTGCATGGTTCTGCCTCAAATGGGGTGGAGTGGCTGCGACGGAGGGACGATGGGGAGGGTTCGGGGAGTCCCCGGCGAGCTTGGTGCTGATGAAAGAGTTATACCGCAGGAATCTGCAGTTGTATACAAAGTGGTATGTGCGTGGTTTACTGCTGACAAGCGTTGGATGGAAGTTCTCGATGCGGATGTGCGTCGGGAAGGCAGAGGGCGAGGAGGCTTAATGAAGAAGGAATATTCGCGGCGGGCGGTGATGAGGGGTGTTGGCGCGGTCTCGACTGCGGTGCTGCTGCAGCGGCGGTTCGCGTATGGAGAGATGGTTGAGGCGGCGAGCGAAAAGGGAGAGAGGGAAGGGGTTGCGAGTGCAGGCGTTGCGACGGGGCCGGTAGGGATGAATGTGACGATCACCGCGGTGACGGGGTCCATCCTGAGGATCTCGATTGCAGCCGTGGATGAGGTGCTGGACCGGTACTACGAGGACGGTAGCGTTGCGACGCGGGCGTTTGCGAAGCCGATGCTGACGCAGAGGACGGATGCTGGAGGGGAGCAGATTCCTTGGGGAGAGTACGTGGTGCGGGTTGCGACGGGGCCGCTGCGGATTGGGGTGGAACATCCGACGCAGGGAGTGGTGCAGGAGTTGAGCTTTCGGCCGGACTTGAATGAGATTGGGTTCGGGTACAACGGTGCACCGGTCTATGGGATGGGGCCGGGGGCGCATCCGATGGATCGGCGTGGGGTGAAGGACAGGATGCGAAATGGCGCGGGGGATAATCTGCGCGTGTTCGGGGCTCGTAATCCGATTCCGTGGCTGATGGGGAAGGGCTGGGGGTTGTTCTTTCATGAGCCAGGCGGGCAGTTCGATCTGACCGGGGAGAGTGGAATCTTCAGGCCGAGCGATGTGGCGCGCGGGCAGGATTTGTACTTGTGTGTGGGGGCGACTCCGGCGGAGTTGCTGCGGCAGTACGCGGAGATTACGGGTTATCCTCATCTACCGGCGAAGTGGACGCTGGGATTTCAGCAATCGCACCGGACGATCGAGAGCCGTGAACAGATTGTGGAAGAGGCACGAACGTTTCGGAAGAAGGAACTGCCGTGCGACGCGATGATCTACCTGGGGACGGGGTTTTGTCCGTCGGGATGGAACACGGGGCACGGTTCGTTCGTGTTCAATCAGGCGGTGTTTCCCGATCCTGAAGCGATGCTTCGCGAGTTTCACGAGGAGCACTTCAAGGTCGTGCTGCACGTGGTGAACCCGCCGGAAAATCTGCACGGGAGCGTGAAGGATGCGGGGGTTGCGGCAGCGGTGCCGGGGGACGCGGCGAACTATTGGCAGCAGCATGTGCCGCTGGTGAAGATTGGGGTGGATGGGTGGTGGCCGGATGAGGGCGACGTGTTGCCGGTGGCGTCGCGGCTGGTGCGCAACCGGATGTACTGGGAGGGCGGACGGATGAGCACGCCGGAGCGACGTCCGTTTGCGCTGCACCGGAATTGCTATGCAGGGATTCAGCGGTGGGGATGGCTGTGGTCGGGGGACACGTTTTCGACGTGGAAGACGCTGGAGACGCAGATCATGATGGGGATCAATGCGGGGCTGAGCGGTGTGCCGTATTGGGGGACGGACATTGGTGGGTTTGTGCCGACGAAAGAATTTACGGCGGAGTTGTATCTGCGGTGGTTTCAGTTTGGGGCCTTCTGTCCATCGTTTCGATGCCATGGGCGGACGTGGCAACTGCGCCGGCCGTGGGGATGGGATACGGGGAGCTATGGGCCGTCGGAGATGGGTGCGGAGGCGGAGCGGTTTCTTCCGACGGAGGCGGAGTTGCACAATGCAGCGGTGGAGCCGATCTGTCGCAAGTATCTGAACCTTCGCTCGCAGTTGATGCCGTATCTGTACTCGGCTGCGTGGGAGACGCATCGGACGGGGATCCCGTTGATACGGAGCCTGGGGCTGGGGTTTCCGACGGATGAGAGGGCGTGGGCTACAGCCGATGCGTATTTGTTTGGGCCGAGCCTGCTGGTTGCGCCGGTGTTCGAGCAGGGAGCGACGGAGCGCAAGGTCTACCTGCCCGAGGGAGCGTGGTATGAGTTTGGAACGGCGCGGCGTGTGGAGGGTGGTACGACGGTGAGCGTGGCCGCTGCTCTGGACTCGATACCGCTGCTGGTGCGGGGCGGGTCGATTGTGCCGATGGGGCCGTTGAAGCAGTATGTCGGGGAGCCGTCGACGGAGTTGGTGCGGTTGACGGTTTATCCGGGTGGGGATGGAAGCTTTACGCTGTATGACGATGACGGCGAGAGCTTTGCGTACGAGAAGGGAGCGTTTGCGGCGGTGGAACTGAAGTGGGATGACGCAAGCCGAACGCTGGAATACAACGTGGGGAAGGAGGGGGTTCTGGCGGCGAAGGAGTTGGAGGTTTCGTTGGTGGGGGGAGAGGTGAAACGAATTATGCCGCGACGGGCGTTGCAGCGTCTAACACTTTAGCGAGGGGCATCGAGATGGGTGGCACTTGCCTATGCGACGGCGGTGCCGTACGATCCGATGGCTCGATATTTCGCTGGTGTCGCGGCGCTGAAAGCTGCGGACCGGTATTGCGGAGATGTTCATGAGGCAGTCGTTCAGTGTCGGGATCGGGGGCGCGGCGGGGCAGGGTGTGGCAACGCCGGGTGATATTTTTGCAAAAATCTTCAGCCGTCGCGGGCTGCATTTGAATGCGTATAACGCGTATCAGTCGATCATTCGCGGCGGGCATACGTTTCTGACGATCCGCACGGGCGTGGACCGGATTGCGAATACGGATGAGCGGATCGATCTGCTGATTCCTCTAAATCAGGACACGATGGAGCGGCACCTGCGGCTGCTGACGGCGGGTGGTGCGTGCTTGTATAACGCGGACCTGATTAAGCCGGGGAGCGCTGCGGCGGGGGTTCAGATGTGCGGGATTCCGGTGTCGACGCTGGCGGATATCAGCAAGAACAAGGTGGCGCAGAATACGCTGGCGATTGGTGCCGGGCTGAGCATGATGGGGGTGGGATTCGCTGCGCTGGAGAGCGTGCTGGAAGAGCAGTTCCGGAAAAAAGCGCGGGCGGTGATTGATGAGAACGTTAGCCTGGCGCGCGCGGGGTACGACTATGCGACGCAGAACTTCAAACCGTTTGCGCGGCCGCTGCCGATGACTGAGGCTCGCTATGCGGTGCTGAGTGGGAATGGCGCGATGGCGATGGGAGGAGCTGCGGCAGGGGTGAAGTTTTATGCGGCTTACCCGATGAGTCCGGCGACGGGAGTGCTGCACTGGATGGCGGAGCACGCGCGGACGGCAGAGATTATGGTGCGGCAGGTGGAGGACGAGATTGGGGTGATCAATATGGCGATCGGCGCGGCGCATGCTGGGGTGCGGTCGATGTGCGCGACGTCGGGTGGTGGATTTGCGCTGATGAGCGAGGGGCTGGGGCTGTCGGCGCAGGCAGAGATTCCGGTGGTGGTGATTGATTGCCAGCGGGCGGGGCCGTCGACTGGGGTTCCGACGAAGACGGAGCAGGGTGATTTGTGGCAGATGCTGGGCGCGGCGTTTGGGGATTATCCGCGGGTGATTGCTGCGCCGCTGGATATTGCAGATTGCTTTAAGTTGATGCCGGAGATGTTTAATCTTACGGACAAGTTTCAGTGTCCGGGAATTGTGCTTTGCGATTTGTTGCTGGCGGAGGGGCGGTTGAGTGTCGATCCGAAGGAGATTGATTTCAATCCGGTGATCGATCGCGGGGAGATGATTACGGCGAATGGGGCGGGGGAGCATGAGCCCTATAAGCGGTACAAGATTACGGAGAGTGGGGTGTCGCCGCGGGTGATTCCGGGGGTGCCGGGGTATACGCATGTGGTGTCGAGTGATGAGCATGATGAGGACGGCGTGCTGATCAGCGACATGTTTACGAATGCGGGGAAGCGGCGCGCGATGATGGAGAAGCGGATGCGGAAGGTGGCGGGGATTGAGGCTTCGGTTCCGGCGCCGAAGCTGTTGGGGCCTGCGGATGCGGACGTGACGCTGATTGGCTGGGGGTCGACGTATGGGGTGATTGACGAGGCTTGCGAGTTGCTGCGGGATGCCGGGATTTCGGCGAATCATCTGCCGATACGCTGGCTGGTTCCGCTGCATGGAGAGGCGATTGTGGAGCTGCTGAAGAGTGCTCGGCACACCATTATCGTGGAGAACAATTTCAGCGGTCAGTTCGCGAGATATCTGCGGAGTGAGACGAGTTTTGTTCCGGATGGGAATATTCGGAAGTATGACGGCGAGCCGTTCTTCCCGCACCACATTGTGGAAGCGGTGAAGGAACAGCTGTCTGGGAATACGAAGCTGTCTGTGCCGATGCACGAAGTGATGGTTTAGGGACGGCGAAACTTTTAAAGTTCTAAGGAGAGCTGACGATGGCGACTGAAGTTGTGACTCCGAACGTGGTGGCGATGGCGGACTTCAAGGGCAAGGTGGATCCGGACTGGTGTCCAGGGTGTGGGGACTATGGCGTGCTGGCGGCAGTGCAGAAGGCGCTGGTGGAGCTGCAGATTCCGAAGCATGAGGTGGCGACGATCAGCGGGATTGGGTGCTCGTCGAATTTTCCGGGGTTCATCGATACGTACGGAATGCATACGCTGCATGGGCGGTCGCTGCCGGTGGCGACGGGCGTGAAGATGGCGAACCATGCGATGACCGTGCTGGTGACGGGCGGCGATGGGGATGGGTTTGGGATTGGGTGTGGGCATTTTGTGCATGCGACGCGGAGGAATGTTGACCTGCTGTATTTGGTGATGGATAACCAGATTTATGGGCTGACGACGGGGCAGACTTCGCCGACGAGCCGGATCGGGATGAAGACGAAGAGTATGCCGTTTGGGAATATCGAGGCTCCGCTGAATCCGCTTTCGCTGGCGCTGGCGGCGGGGGCGACGTTTGTGGCGCGGGGGTTCAGCGCGGATCAGAAACATCTGACGGATTTGATCAAGCAGGGGATTGAGCACAAGGGATTTTCGTTCATTGACGTGTTCAGCCCTTGCGTGACGTATAACCACGACAATACGTTCCAGTGGTTCCGGCCGCGGGTGAAGAAGCTGGAGGAGCAGGAGGGGTACGACGCGACAGACTGGAGCGCGGCGATGGAGAAGTCGGTGATCTGGGGGGATGAGATTTTTATTGGGAAGTTTTTTGAGCGGACGGACCTGCCGACGCTGCATGGGTCGGAGCCGGTGTTGAAAGCGGGGCCGCTGGTGGGGCAGGAGATGCGGATTCCGGCGGATGTGGCGAAGTCGTTTGTGGAGGAGTTGATGTAGGGAGCGGATGACGGGATCGGAGGACGGCTGGGGTGGGCGGCTTGCATGCACGGAAAGCTGTTCGCTAAGCGAGGAGTGAACCTGATTTGGTTCAGGTTATCCACCGAATTCACGAAATCCACATGCAAATCCCTTGATTGGAGAGAGTTAGCACCGCATACTCGCAGCTAGAGCATGCCGCGTCGGGCGGCTGCGAACGAAGTCGAGCACCGAGAGATGAGCGCCGTGAGCCGATACTGCCGTGAAGACGTACTGCGCATCCTTCGATTGCCTGTTCGCCAACTCGCAGCATGGGAGAAGGCCGGGCTGATCGCTTCCTCAGAGAATTATTCGTTTGATGAGTTGGTGCAGTTGCGGAATTTGCGGGATCTGGCGGCGACGCGAATTTCCGTAAAGAGTATCCGGCGGTCGGTGGACGCGATGCAGAAGGTCTCGGGGATGGCGAATCCTCTGCAGGAGTCGGTGGCGGTGCGGCAGGGTTCGAGGGTGGCGTTCCGGCAATGGGGCGCGCTGGTTGATCCGATGACGCGGCAGATGGCTTTTGATTTTGAGATGTCGCCCGTGAGCGGCATGGCGGTGGTGCGCAAGCAGGGGCAAGAGCTGTCGCCGGCATTCGCAGCGTTGCAGGAGATGTTTCTGCGGGCGGTGCGGCTGGAGGAAATTCCGGGGCGGTTGAACGAGGCGAAGGCGGTGTACGAGACGATCCTCGAAATGCAGCCGGGACATGCGGCGGGGGCGATCAACCTGGGGACGATCCACTACAACGAGCGGGAGTTTGAAGAAGCGGAGCGGCTGTACCGGCGGGCGACCGAGGCTGATCCGGAGTATGCGCTGGCGTTCTTCGACCTGGGCAATGTGCTGGACGAGCAGCAGCGGATGGATGAGGCGATTGCGGCGTATGAACGCGCGCTGGTGCTGGTTCCTCAGTATGCGGACGCGCACTACAATCTGGCGCTGGCGTATGAACGAATGCTGGAGCCGCGCAAGGCGTTGCGGCATTGGACGACGTATACACGGCTGGATCCTACGGGGCCCTGGGCGATCCATGCCCGGAGCCAGGCGAAGAAGATCCTGGGCAGTGAGCGGCTGGCCATCGTGACGCGGCATGGGCGGACGATGCGAATCGCCGGGTAGATCCTTAGCCCCCACTGATGCGCGATGAAGCGCTCATGAAGGTACACACGGTAATCGGAACAGGCATGTACGTGCGCTGATACACTCCCATCAAAAGCTGATGATCGTTTGCTTTGTATGGGAGACCTTGCCTGATGGCTGCACACACGACGTTTCGCCCTTTTGTTGCTGACAGTGAAGACCGGAAGGAGCTGTCGGTACGGGCGTTGCTGCTGGGATCGATCTTTGGCGTGATTTTTGGCGCGGTGACGGTGTACGTGGGGCTGCGGGCGGGCTTGACGGTTGCGGCGAGCATTCCGATTTCCGTGCTGTCGATTTCAATTTTGCGGGCGTTTGGACGAGCGTCGATCTTAGAGAACAATATTGTGCAGACGACCGGCAATGCTGGTCAGTCGATTGCGTCGGGCGTGATCTTTACGCTGCCGGCGCTAATTTTTTTGGGATTCGATCTGGAGAGTTCGAGGATCTTTGCGCTGGCGCTGTTTGGTGGGTGGCTGGGCGTGCTGTTCATGATTCCGCTGCGGCGGCAGTTGATTGTGGAAGAGCATGGAACGCTGACGTATCCGGAGGGAACGGCTTGCGCGGATGTGCTGCAGGCGGGTGAGCGGGGTGGGTCGTTTGCGAGCCGCGTGTTTCTGGGGCTGGGATTGGGCGGACTGTATACGCTGTTTCAGAATGAGAATCTGTTGAGCTTGTTTCCGGCGACGCCGAACTGGTCGCCGAACTTCGATCCGCACGGGCAGCAGATTTTGAAGGGCGCGGCGATTCGCGCGGATGTGACTCCGGAGTATCTGGGCGTGGGGTACATCATCGGGATTCGCGTGTCGGCGATCATGCTGGCGGGCGGCGTGTTTAGCTGGCTGGTGCTGATGCCGACGATTGTTTTCTTTGGCAAACATCTGCCGGGGCCGTTGTATCCGGGGGTTGTGCCGATTGCGCAGATGAGCCCGAGTGATTTGTGGTCGACGTATGTGCGGCCGATGGGCGCGGGGGCGGTGGCGGCGAGTGGATTGATCACGCTGCTGCGGACGGCTCCGACGATTGTGAGCGCGTTGACGTCCGGGTTTGCGAAGATGGGGTTGAAGAAGGGTGTGGTGGCGGAAAAGCCATTGCGGACCGAGAATGATATTCCGATGAGCGTGGAGGTCGGTGGCAGCGTGGTGTTGATTGCGCTGATGTTTTTGTTTTTAGAGTTCAAGCCGATTCCGGGAGCGCAGGTGGGATGGTTGGCGAATCTTGCGGCGTCGCTGATGGTCGTGGTTTTTGGATTTTTGTTTGTGACGGTGTCGGCTCGCATTGTTGGGATTGTGGGGTCTAGTGCGAGCCCGGTAAGCGGGATGACGATTGCAACGCTGATGGCGGTGGCGGCGATCTTTTTGGTGAAGGGATGGACGGCACCGGCGTTTGGAGCTCTGGCGATTACGATCGGCGGCATGGTGTGCATTGCGGCGTCGAATGCTGGCGATACGTCGCAGGATTTGAAGACGGGATTTCTGATTGGAGCGACGCCGTGGAAGCAGCAGGTGGCGGTGATGGTCGGCGTGATCGTGTCGGTGTTCTCGATTGGCGCGACGCTGAATGCGATGAACAAAGGGCTGGAGAGCTTTCAACAGTTGCCGACGGCGAGGACGCTTTCGCTGGCGGCGCTGCCGGATGGAGTGTCGAACCAGGGGAATTTCAAGCGCGATCACGTGTCGGTGACGGTGAGGTCGCCGGCAGGGAGTTCGGCAGCTCCGACGCATGAGGAGCTGACGAATGCGAAGAGCTATGTGCTGCTGAATTCGATTGGCTCGGCGACGTTGCAGGATGGGAAGTATTTATTTAATCCGGCGACGGGAAAAATTGAAGTGCAGTGGGTGCAGGGGATTGGGAGCGAGAAGGCTGCGGCGCCGCAGGGCAGATTGATGGCTACGGTGATTAATGGAATTTTGAGCCGGAAGCTGCCGTGGAGCCTGGTGCTGCTGGGGGTGGCGCTGGTGATCGGGATTGAGTTGCTGGGGGTGCGGTCGCTGACGTTTGCGGTGGGTGCGTATCTGTCGATTGGAACGACGCTGGCGATCTTTGTGGGCGGCGTGGTGCGGTGGATGGTGGATAGCGCGGTGGCGAAGAGTGGCGACGGGCCGAAGACCGAGGTTGAGAGCGAGATTTCATCGGGGAGCTTGTATGCGTCGGGATTGATTGCGGCGGGCGGAATTATGGGGCTCGTGGGCGTGTGCGTGAAGCTGTATGAAGCCGCGACGGATAAGGTGGTGCCGAGTTTTTCGGAGACCAACCCGATGCATAAAGACTGGGTGAGTGTGATCGCATTCGCAGCGCTGGCGTTCAGTTTGTATTACTTTGCGAGGAAGCCGTTGGATTCAGAGAAGATATTGGAAGCTATTGAGAATGAGGAGATTTAAATGAAGCGTTGGATAGGAGTGCTGGTTGTGATGATGGCGATTGTGCCGTGTTGCGCGCGCGCGGATGAAGTGTCGAAGCAGGCGAAGGTGCGAGAGTTGTTCGCGACGATGCATATGGAACGCCAGCTGGACCAGATGATGCATTCCATCGAGATGCAAGTCCAGATGATGGCACAGGAGATTCCGGGGGCAGGGGATCAGCTGACGCCGGAGCAGAAGAAGCTGTCGCAGGAGTTTACGGACAAGGCGATGAAGGTCGTCAACGATAACGCGGGCTGGACAGCGCTGGAACCGGATTACGTGAAGTTGTACGCGAGCACGTATTCCGAGGAAGAGATCGACGGCATCCTGACGTTCTACAAGTCTCCCGTGGGGCAGACGATGCTGGCAAAGACGCCCGAGCTTTCGACCGGTGGGATGAAGATCATGCATGACCGGATGATGGTTTTTCAGCCCAAGGTCCGGGCGTTGCAAGAGGAGTACATAAAGCAGTTGGCGGCGTTGCCTCCGGCGACCAAGCCGTAGAGTCAGCCCGCGCCTGCGAGCCCATGTCTCAAAAGCGAGCCCATGTCTCAAAAGCGAGACATGGTGCAACCGGGTCCTGCGCGGACGACGCGGGTTGGGTGTGGCGGGTGAAGTGTCAGAGTTCGAGGATGATGGGCATGATGAGGGGGCGGCGGTTCGCGTTCTTTTGCAGGAAACGCTTTAGGTCGCCGCGGATCTTGTCCTTCATGACACCGTAGTCCTTGCGCTCTTCGTCGCTGGAGAGCTCTAAGGTTCTCGCGACAATGTCTCTGGCGTTTCTGAGGAGTTCGGGATCGTCGGCAGCGAAGCCGCGGGTGGTGATCTCGGGTTGTCCTTCAACCTGGCCGGTGCGCTTGTTGATGGCGATGATG
>Ga0208357_1000555_pt1 | contig 29849 bp, 27 predicted proteins | sample NGESurdeep092012_6_FD_184487 | JGI IMG/M metagenome (GOLD analysis project Ga0208357, IMG submission 184487) | Arctic peat soil microbial communities from Barrow, Alaska - NGEE Surface sample F52-2 deep-092012 (SPAdes) | ecosystem: Environmental > Terrestrial > Soil > Wetlands > Peat ...
AGGTCCAGTTCTTGACGTCGGGCGCGTCGTCGCCGAAGTCGCGGGTGTATTGCCTCTTGCGCAGCCGTTCGTCGACCATTCGCTGCCGAACGTGCGCTGCATTTTCTCGCAGTGACGGGACGCGGTCGATGACGTCCATCACAAGGTGGTAGCGATCCAGGTCGTTCATCATCACCATGTCGAACGGCGTTGTCGTCGTCCCCTCTTCTTTGAAGCCTCGTACGTGGATGTTGGCGTGATTGGTCCGCCGGTAGGTCAGTCGGTGGATCAGCCACGGATAGCCGTGATAAGCGAACACCACGGGCTTGTCGATCGTAAAGAGCTGGTCGAACTCGGCGTCGGACATACCGTGCGGGTGTTCGGTGTCGGGCTGAAGGCGCATCAGGTCGACCACGTTCACGAAGCGCACCGACAGGCTCGGGAAGTGCTCCCGCACGAGCGCAGTCGCCGCGAGTGCCTCGAGCGTCGGGACGTCGCCTGCACAGGCCATCACCAGATCCGGCTCGCCGATGCCGGCGTCGGTGCAGTCGTTGCTCGCCCACTCCCAGATCCCGATCCCGCGCGTGCAGTGTGCGATCGCTTCGTCCATCGAGAGGTAGTTCAGTTGGGGTTGCTTGCCAGCCACTATGACGTTGACGTAGTTGCGGCTGCGCAGGCAATGGTCAGCCACCGACAGCAGGGTGTTGGCGTCTGGTGGCAGGTAGACGCGGATGATCTCTGCCTTCTTGTTCATCACGTGGTCGATGAATCCAGGATCCTGATGGGACAGCCCGTTGTGATCCTGACGCCACACGTGACTGGACAGCAGGTAGTTGAGACTCGCGATCGGCCGTCGCCACGGAATCCGACGTGTTGTCTTGAGCCATTTCGCGTGCTGGTTGAACATCGAGTCGACGATGTGGATGAACGCTTCGTAGCAGTTGAAGAGCCCGTGCCGACCGGTGAGCAGATAGCCCTCAAGCCAGCCCTGGCACATGTGCTCCGACAGAACCTCCATCACCCGACCGTCCGGCGAGAGGTGGTCGTCCGTCGGCAGGATCGTCGCATTCAGGTCGCGGTCGTCCACCTCGAAGACCGCACCGAGCCGATTCGACGCGGTTTCGTCCGGGCCGAACAGCCGGAAGTTCCGTGTTTCCTCGTTCAGGCTCAAGATGTCACGCACGAACGATCCGAGCACCTTCGTCGCTTCGGTGAAGGTCGTGGCCGGCTTCTCGACTTCGACGGCGTACGACCGGAAGTCGGGCAGGTCGAGGTCGCGGAGCAGCAAGCCGCCGTTCGCGTGCGGGTTCGCGCTCATCCGCAACTGGCCGGACGGCGCCAACTCAGCGATTTCAGCCAAGAGCCGTCCGTTCTCATCGAACAACTCTTCGGCGTGGTAGCTCTTCATCCAGGTCTCGAGCAGTTTCAGGTGCTCGGGTTTCTCGGCAAGCTCTGACAGTGGCACCTGATGGGATCGGAAGCTGCCCTCGGTCGGCAGTCCGTCGACCTCCTTCGGCCCCGTCCAGCCCTTGGGCGAGATCAGGATCAGCATCGGCCAGACCGGCCGCGCGCTGGCATTGCCTGCACGCGCTTCCCGCTGGATGTGCTTGATGTCGGCGACGGCGTCGTCGAGGGCGGCCGCCATCAACTGGTGCATCGTTGCCGGTTCGTCGCCCTCGACGATGATCGGTCGGTAACCGTAGCCCTCGAACAGCTTCACGAGCTCGGGTCGCGGGATGCGCGCGAGCACGGTAGCGCTGGCGATCTTGTAACCGTTCAGATGCAGGATCGGCAACACCGCGCCGTCCGTCTTGGGATTGAGGAACTTGTTTGAATGCCAGCTCGTCGCGAGCGGACCTGTCTCGGCCTCGCCATCGCCGACGACGGCGCACACGACCAACTCGGGGTTGTCGAACGCGGCGCCGAATGCGTGCACGAGGGCGTAGCCGAGTTCGCCACCTTCGTGGATCGAGCCGGGCGTCTCCGGTGCTGCGTGACTGGGGATCCCGCCTGGGAAGGAGAACTGGCGGAAGAGCCTCCGCATCCCCTCGGCGTCCTGCGTGATGTGCGGATACGTCTCGGTGTAGCTACCCTCGAGATAGCTGTTGGCGACCATGCCAGGGCCGCCATGGCCCGGGCCGGTGATGTAGATCGCGTCGAGCTCGTCGCGCTTGATGACTCGGTTCATATGCGCGTAGATGAAGTTGAGCCCGGGCGTGGTACCCCAGTGTCCGAGCAGGCGTGGCTTCACGTGCTCGATCGTGAGGGGCTCGCGCAGGAGCGGATTGTCGAGCAAGTAGATCTGCCCGACGGATAAGTAGTTCGCTGCCCGCCAGTAGGCGTGAATGCGGTCGAGCTCCGCTGTCGTCAGTGCAGTCGTCAGTCCCGATGTCGTCATGCGTTCAACCCTGGCAGCTGCAGACTCGGCCGAGGGTAGGTCAATAGTCCCGGGTGCCCGTGCCGTCCAGCCCTGCGCATGGACGCCGCCCGGACGGTGCACTGAGACCATGACCACCATCGCGCACCCGCATACGGCAGCCGCAGCGCTGTCAGACCACCCGTTTCTGTCATCGATTCCGATCGGGTCGCTGCGCAGGCTCGCTGCCCACGTCCAATCCCACACATACCCGGCAGGCGAGCAGGTATTCCGCGAGGGTCAGATCGCCAATCGTTTCTTTCTCATCCGGAACGGGCTGGTGCGGCTCGACCTGGAAGTCGCTGGTCGCGGTCAGGTCGAGGTCGAGACCCTGGGTTGCGATAGTGCTCTCGGTTGGTCCTGGCTGTTCTCGCCGTACCGGTGGCACCTAACGGCGACCGCGGTGGAGCGCACGTCGATGCTCATTTTCGACACGGACGCACTGCAAATCGCCATGGCGGCAGACCCGCCACTGGGGTACGAGCTGATACGCCGCTTCTCCGGCGTCATGTTCGACCGTCTGGTCGCCACCAGGCTGCAGCTGACCGGCGACGCCGAGATCCCAACGGCAGGCACCTCCGGCCCGTGGGCCGGCCGGCGGACGACCGCTGCGAACTGGCGCCACGACATCGAGCGCGGCCCCGTCACTTAAGCGGGTACAGAAGGTCACTTCAGCGGGTACACAACAAGCGGGAAATCGAGCCTGACCATGTGCTGGCTGCAGGTAGTCGTCAGCGGGAATCTTGAATCGGCGAACACGTGCAGCATGCGCGCATTGGTCGGAAGCGTTTCGGCGAAGAAGCGCTCGACTCCGACACTCGAGGCAACCGCAGCGAGGTGCTCAAGCAGAAGGGTGCCAATTCCCCTGCCGCGGTAGTCGTCGCTCACGAGAAAGGCGATCTCTGCGAGCCTGGAGTCTGCCTGCTGGCGCTCGAAGGTCGCGACGCCGACGATCCGGTCGCCGATTTCGGCGACCAACGAACCGTGCTGATTGTCGGTGTGCCGGGTCAGCGCGGCAATCTCCCGCGTGACCACGAGCTTCGACACGATGAAGAACCGCAGGTAGAGCGTGTCTTCAGACACCCCGTCGTACATCGTTCGCAGCGCCGCGGCATCCGACTCCCGCACGCTGCGGATGTGGGCGGTCCCACCGTCGCGCAGCAGCACGTCGACGTCATAATCACACCCGGCGAGCGCCACCTGAGACTCCTCATCCTGTCGACCAAGCATCGACCCAGGCACAGGTGGCCGGCTGAGTCGACGGTCCCGGATCCGGGTGACCTCTAGCCCCTCTCGTGGGGGGCGCCCCACGGTGGTCCCGGCCGACTGGGGTCTATGGCATCAGCCGCACGGGACCTTGGTCGCTACGCCACTCGGCCGCTGAAGACGAGTATCGATCTTGCAAGGTTCGACGGAAAAACATCAGCCGGATCGCCCGGCTCGTGAGAAGGAGGTCGTCATGCGCCGCAAGACTTTTGATGCACTATTGACCACAGGAGGCCTCGTTCTCGCGGCCGTCCTGATCGTGGCTGGTGTGCTTGGCCTCTGGGCCCACAACTTCGTGGACAACCAGGTCAAGACGCAGCTCTCGCAACAGCAGATCTTCTTCCCCGCTGCTGGCTCGGCAGCGATCTCCGACCCGGCGATCAAGCCGTATCTGACCCAGTACGCCGGCCAGCAACTGACCAACGGCGCGCAGGCAGAAGCGTTCGCGGATCACTTCATCGCCGTGCACCTGAAGGCGATCGGTGGCGGCAAGACCTACGCGCAGTTGTCGACGCAGGCTCAGGCCGACCCGACGAACACGAAGCTCGCAGGCACGGTGGAGACGATGTTCAAGGGTCAGACACTTCGCGGTCTGCTGCTCAACGGCTACGCGTTCTGGAAGATGGGTCAGTTCGCCCTGATGGCCGCGATCGTGGCCTTCGTCGGCGCCGGACTCCTCCTTCTCCTGTCAGCACTTGGATTCCTGCACCTGCGCCGCACCGATGCGACGGCTGAGTTGCTCCCCAGACTCGGTGCGCGTATTCCGGCTCCCGTCGAACCGTAAGGCGACCGCACCGGGGATGAGGGCCTCTGCTTCGGCAGAGGCCCTCATGCTGCGCTTGGTGCAAGATTCCATGAGCAGGACGGCGACCAGCTGAGGAGGACGGATGTCTGACACCTTGTACGTGACCTCGATGCAGGCGCGCTCTGGCAAGGCTGTCGTGGCGTTGGGCCTGATGGAGATGCTGGTGGGACAAGTCGACCGGATCGCGGTGTTCCGACCGGTGATTGCCGACAGTGCCGAGCCTGACCCGCTGATCGAGTTGTTGCGCGAGCGGTATCAGCTTGAGATCGCTTACGAAGACGCCTACGCCTTTAGTTACTCCGACGCGGCCCGCGTCGAGCACGAGGGCGGGACATCGCGTCTGATCGCGCAGGTGCTCGATCGGTTCTCGCGCCTGCGTGACAAGTTCGAGTTCGTCTTGTGCATCGGCAGCGACTACACCGGGCCTACGGCTGCCACCGAGCTGGCACTCAACGCCGAGTTCGCCGTGAATCTCGGTACGCCTGTGGTGAATGTCGTCTCGGGCTTCGGAAAGGACGCGGATTCCCTCGCGATCGCGAGCCGGAATTCCCAACAACTCCTGCTCAATCATGGCTGTGCTCTCGTCGCGACGGTGCTCAATCGCGTCGACGCTGCTGTCGTGGACGACGTTCGCCCGGCCCTTTCTGCCCAACCAGCACCGGTCTACTTGCTGCCCGACCTGCCGGTGCTCGCCGCGCTGACGGTAGACGAGGTCGTCACCGCACTCGGCGCAACGCTACTTGCCGGCGCTGGCGCGCCGATGCACCGCGAAGTCGAGGCCTATCTCGCAGGTTCTGGCTACTTGCAAACGATGTTGCCGAGGCTTGTCAACGGAACATTGCTGGTTGCGTCGGGCGATCGCGCGGATCTCGCGGTCGCCATGGGTGCGGCCACGATCAGCCCAGGGTTGCCCACGCCGTCCGGCATCGTTCTTACCTGCGGCATCAGGCTCGATGCTGCGACGCTCGCCTTGCTCGAGCCGTCCGGGATACCCGTGGCGGCAGTGGAGCTCGACACGTATGCCGCGTTGCACTTACTGGAATCAGTACGTGGGGAGATTCGACCCGGTAGTCGACGAAAGATCGCCGCGGCGCTCGGCGAGTTTGCGGGCTGCGTCGATGTCGAGGACCTCACCCGGCGCATCATGATCACCCGCTCCGAGGTTGTCACGCCGCTCATGTTCTCTGCGGGGCTGCTCGAGCGCGCCCGTAGTGATCGCCGGTCGATCGTCTTGCCTGAAGCGGACGACGACAGGGTGCTGCGGGCGGCCGAGGAACTCGTGCATCGTGGTGCGGCGTCGCTGACCCTGCTTGGCGATCCGGCCGTGGTTGCAGCGCGGATCGACAAACTCGGATTGCACCTCGCCGACACGACCGTCATCGATCCGATCACGTCGCCGCTGCGGCACGAGTTCGCTGCTGCCTACGCCGCCCTGCGAGCACACAAGGGCGTGACCACTGCCGCCGCCTGGGATCAGCTCGGCGACAGCACGTACTTCGCCACGATGCTCGTGGCGACCGGCCGGGTCGACGGCATGGTTTCTGGCGCAACGCACACCACCTCGCAGACCATCCGACCCGCACTCCAGATCATGAAGACCGCGGCTAGCCCATCGCTGGTGTCGAGCGCGTTCTTCATGTGCCTGCCACACCGCGTGCTGGTTTTCGCCGACTGCGCCGTCAACCCCGACCCGACCGCGGAGCAACTGGCCGACATCGCGATCCGTACTGCGGAAACGGCTGCGGCGTTCGGCATCGATCCGGTTGTCGCTCTGATCTCGTACTCGACCGGCTCCTCTGGCGCGGGCGCCGGGGTCGAGAAGGTGCGGGCAGCCGCGACTCTGGTGGCACAACTGCGTCCGGACCTCCCGCTGGTTGGTCCGATCCAATACGACGCAGCAATCGATCCGTCAGTGGCGGCGTCGAAGTTGCCGGGAGACACAGTGGCCGGCTATGCGAACGTCATTATCTTTCCCGACCTGAATACGGGCAACGCTACCTACAAGGCGGTCCAACGTTCGACAAACGCGATCGCGATCGGGCCTGTCTTGCAAGGGCTACCGCGAGCTGTCAACGACCTTTCCCGCGGTTGCACGGTTGACGACATCGTCAACACAGTCGCGATCACGGTGATCCAAGCCCAACATCTGCCCGTGACATGAGGGCTACGGAGCGGGGTGCTTGTCCTGCTTGCTTTCGGTGGCGAGGATCGCCGCCTGGGTACGACGTTCGAGGCCAAGCTTGGCGAGCAACGAGGACACGTAGTTCTTCACGGTCTTCTCCGCGAGGAACATGCGCTCGCCGATCTGCCGGTTAGTCAGACCTTCGCCGATCAGGTCGAGGATCCGGTGTTCCTGATTGGTCAGCGCGGCGAACGGATCGGCCTTCTCGCGGTCGGCCGCGTCGTCGCGCAGCCGCTGCATGATGCGCGCTGTGGTCTTCGCGTCGAGCAGCGATCCGCCGCCGGCGATGGTCCGTACCGCGTTCACCAGGTCACTGCCCTTGATTTGCTTCAGCACGTAGCCCGCGGCGCCAGCCAGGATCGCGTCGTAGAGGGCGTCGTCGTCCGCGAACGAGGTGAGCATGAGACAGGCAAGGTCGGGCAGCTTCGAACGGAGGTCTCGGCACACACTGACGCCGTCGCCGTCGGGGAGCCGGACATCGAGGACGGCGACCTGCGGGCGCAGAGCGAGTACTCGGGCGAGTGCTTCGGCAGCGGTGGAGCCCTCTCCGATCACCACGATGTCGGGCTCGGCTTCCAACAGTTCCTTCACGCCGCGCCTGACGATCTCGTGATCGTCGAGCAGGAACACGGTGATCTGAGCTTCAGTGGTGTGGGCTTCGCTGGTCGGCACGCTCCCTACCGTAGCTCCCATGGTTCCCGGCCCGAAGGGACCTTGGACTCTGCGGCGCTTCGAGGCAAGCGCCGACCATGGAGTTATGTCTGTCGACGCGTCGGGCCTTGAGATGCTCTCCGAACCGGAAGCGCTCGCACTGCTGGCGACCGTGCCGCTCGGCCGGATCGTGTATTCGGATCGCGCCTTGCCGTTCGTCGCTCCGGTGAGTTTCATTCTCGACGGACCGGACATCGTGATTCGGACCGGTCGCCGGTCGAACCTGGCCACCCACGGGCCCGGGAACGTCGTGGCATTCCAGGTCGACGACATCGCAATGCCGACCGGTTTCGGGTGGAGTGTTGTGGTCACCGGCCGCCTTCAACTCGTCCACGACGCGACCGAGATCAGTCGGCTCAGCGCGCTGAACCTCCAGAGCTGGGCACCGGCGGAGTCCGACCGCTACCTGCAGTTGCGCCCCGAGCTCATCACCGGCCGACGGATTCCCGCGGATGCGCAGCGGGTTGACTAGTCGTCGCCGAGCGGCACGCGCCAGCTGAGTTCGGTGCCTCCTTCTGGAGCGCGGTGGGCGGTGAAAGTGCCGCCGAGCGCGCCAGCTCGCGCGTCGAGGTTGGCGAGTCCGCTCCGGCGTCCGTCCTCGGAAAGGCCGACGCCATCGTCTGTGACAGTGAGGGTGACCGAGTCGTCGTCAACGACCACTGACACGTCGGCGCGGTCCGATTGTGCGTGCCGAGCCGTGTTCGAGAGTGCTTCGCGCAAGACCGGCAGCAAGTTGTCGCCGACGTTGGCCGAGACCCTCGTGTCGACGAGGCCTTCGAGTCGAAGGTTGGGTGTGAAGCCGAGGGCGGGCGTGAGCTCTTCGATGAGCTCGACGATCCGAGCGCGCAAGCTGCTCGACGACGAGCGATCCGAGCGTTGCAACGAGTAGATCGTCGAGCGGATCTCCTTGATGGTCTTGTCGAGATCGCTGACTGCGCTTTGCACGCGTTCGGACGCCTCGGGGCCGGTCATGAAGCGCATCGAGCTCTCGAGTTGCATACCCGTTGCAAAAAGCCGCTGGATCACCGTGTCATGCAAGTCACGCGCGATCCGGTCCCGGTCACGGAACAAGCTGAGCTGCTCGGTCTCACGGCGTTGGCGTGCCAGCTCGAGACCCAGGGCGGCTTGGTCGGCGAAGGCCTCGAGCATGGTCTGGTGGGCATCGCGGAATCGGCGGCCGCCGACGAGGTTGCCAACCCACAGCACGCCATGTCGGGCACCGCCACCCGCGACCAGCGGCACGATGATGATCGGCCCAAAGTCGTCGAGTGCCTCGGAGTTGTTGGGCCAGTGCGGGCTTTGGTGGATGTCGTCGATCGCGATCGTGGTACCGCCGCGAAAGGCGTCGCCGATCAATGATGCGTGCGGGTCGATACGTTTGCCGGTCACACGCCCGGCGGAATCGCCGTTGGCGACCTCAATGACGAGAGTGTCGCCGAGCGGTAGCACGATCGCGGCGAAGTCAGCCTCAACAAGGTCTCTGGCACGCGCAGCGACCAGTTGCAGCACCTCGTCGGGTTCGGTGCCCGAGAGCAGGGCTGTCGTCACCTCTGCGGAGGCTTGCAGCCAGCGCTCGCTATGCCGGACGTCGTCGTACAGCCTTGCGTTCTCGATCGCGACACCGGCCGCCGCGGCCAATGCGAGGACCACACGCTCGTCCTCTTTGTCGAAGTCGGCGCCCCCTACCTTCTCAGTGAGGTAGAGGTTTCCGAACACCTCGTCGCGCACGCGGATCGGCACGCCAAGGAAGCTCTTCATCGGCGGGTGGTGGGCCGGGAAGCCAAAGGCGGCGGGGTGTTCGCCCAGGTCATGCAGTCGCAGTGGCCGCGGGTCGTCGATCAGCAATCCGAGGATGCCGCCGCCCCGCGGCAGCGGACCGATTTCAGCAGCCGTGGCCTCGTCGATGCCGACGGTCAAAAACTGCGAAAGCAGTCGCACGTCATCGATGACCCCGAGCGCTCCGTACTGCGCGTCGACCAGCTGGACGGCGGCCTCGACGATGCGGTGCAGAACGGTCTGCAGATCAAGGCCGGTGCCGACGACAAGCAGAGCGTCGAGCAGGCCACGGTCTACGGGACCGTCCGGCACCGGGGTTAGGCCGGTAACAAAAAGAGTGAATCCGGGTAGCACCAGGCCCACTCTTCGTGCGGCTCGATCGAGCGCACGATCGGGTGTGACGAGGCATGGTAGTGGGCCGTCGCGTGCTTGCGGGGTGAGTCGTCGCAGCAGGCCACCTTGCCGCATTGCAGGCACTCGCGCAGGTGCACCCAGTGGCTGCCCTCGGCTAGGCAGTCCTCGCAACCTCGGGTGCTTGACGGGGTCACATCGGCAATGGTGGACAAGTGCGAGCAGGGCGCCGTCGTGGGGTTGCCGTCGGCGTCCCCTGTCACGGCATAGGGAGGAATGGTCATGTGTCTAGCGTAGTTGCCCGCGGCGTCGTTGCCCGGCTCTGTGGGCGGCCGGTACAGTCGGCCCACCGCTGAGAGGACTCCTGTGCTGGTCGCCGACCGCGAGTACGTGGCCGCTGACGGCACAGTCGACATCGACCGCGCTGTGCAGAAGGCTCTTGCGCGCGCCTCAGGTCGGCCGGGCAAGCACGCAGGATTTGTTGCCGAGCCGGCTTCCACAGTTCGCCGCACCTGGCTCGACACCTTCGACTGGCGACTGCACAGGGCCGGGTTCGTCTTGCAGCGCGTCGAGCGATCCAGGACGACACCGACCCTGCGGCTGACGCTGATCACCGGTGACGACGTGCTCGCGGTGACCGCACCGGCGCAAGCTCAGACTTCTGCTCGAGTCGCGTATCCGATCGACATGATGGTGCCAGCGGGTCCGATGCGAAACCTTCTGGAGCCGGTTGTCGAGATGCGCGCGCTGCAACCTGTCGCCACGCAGCGTTTTGTCGTCCGCAGCTATCGCGTGCTCAACGACGACGAAAAGACAGTCGCTCGGGTCGTCATCGAACACCCCGCTGGCGGTGGGCCTGGCAACGTCAGTAGTACGGGCTCGCGAGTGAGCGTCGTCGCGTCGCGCGGCTACGCCGAGGAGGCAGCGGCCGCCGCTCGGATCATCGCGAAAGTGCCCGGCCTCACGCCGTCCCCTCAGTCAACGCTTGCGCAGGCGCTGTCCGCGACTGGTCGTAGCGCAGGTGACTACTCAAGCAAGCTCGACATCGCACTGCGTCGCGGGATGCCGACGGAGGATGCGGTGCGTCGCATCATGCGCGCACTGCTCGACGCCGCACAACGCAACGTGCCTGGCGTAGTGGCCGGCACAGACACCGAGTTCCTGCACGATCTGCGGGTGGCGGTCCGGCGGGCTCGTTCGACGCTCAAGGTGACCGGAGCTGCGTTGCCCACCACGCAGACCGACGCGGCAAGCGTTGCGCTTAAGTGGCTCGGTGATCTGACGACGCCGACGCGCGATCTCGATGTCTACCTGCTCGGTCTTGACGACCTGGCCGCCGAGGTGAAGGCGCCGGGCTGGAGTGCCTCGCAGCTGGGCCCATTTCGAGATTTTCTTATTGCAGCGCAGGCGTCGGAGCAGGCGGCGCTGGTGCGGTCGCTGCGTTCTGTTCGCGCGAAACGGGCGTTCGCCGCATGGGCCGCGGTATCGACCGGAGGTGACCTGCCGGCCGACGACGCTAACGCGCCTGATTTACCAGCGAACGCGCCAGCGGGATCGCGAGTCGAGTCGGTGGCCAAGTCGGCAGTCACCCGAGCGTTTAAGCGCGTGATCAAAGCAGGTGCCGCAATTACCGCAGCCTCGCCGCCGAGCGATCTGCACGACCTTCGCAAGCGCTGCAAGGAACTGCGGTATTCGCTGGAGATTTTCGGGTCGCTGCACAACGCCATCGCGCAACGCGCGCTGATCGACGACCTGAAGAAGCTGCAGGACTGTCTTGGTGAGTTCCAAGACACCGAAGTGCAGCAGCACGCGATCCGGACCTTCGCGGCGCAAATGCTCGCGGCGGATTCGTCCGACGCCGCGACAGTCGAAGCCGTCATGGCAATGGGCCGGCTCGCCGACCGACTGGGGGGGCGCCAGGTCGTCGCACGTGGCACCTTCTCGGTGCTGTTCGAGCGCTTTGCCGGACCGCAGCCACGGGCACACCTCACCGCCCTCTATGAGCGTGCGTCGTGAAGGTGTTCGCGACGTACAACATCAAGGGCGGCGTCGGCAAAACGTCAGCGGCTGTCAACCTTGCCTACCTGGCCGCGAGTGAGGGACAGCGAACCCTGCTGTGGGACCTCGACCCGCAAGGGGCGGCGACCTTCTTGTTCCGCATCAAGTCAGGTGTATCGGGTGGGGCCAAGGCATTGGTCCGAGGTCGTACCGGCATGGATGTCCCGGTGAAAGCGACCGACTACGACAATCTCGACCTGCTCCCTGCAGACTTTTCCTACCGGAACATGGATCTCGCGCTGGATCACGGCAAGAGCCCGACGCGGCGAATCACCGAGTTGCTCGCGACGGTCGCGGCCGACTACGACGTCGTGTTCCTCGACTGCCCGCCGAGCGTTTCGCTGGTGTCGGAGAGTGTCCTGCGCGCGACGGATGCCCTGCTGGTGCCGCTGATCCCGACCACGCTCGCCGTCAGGACCTACGACCAGCTCATCGACTTCGTCGCGGCGGCGAAAGCACCGCGGCCCGCCGTCCTCGCGTTCTTCTCGATGGTCGATCGGCGCAAGAAGCTGCACCGAGAGTCGATGGCCGCCCTTCGTGACGGCCGCCCCGGTATCGCCGATGCCGCAATCCCCGCAGCTGCCGTCGTGGAGAACATGGGCCCCAAGCGCGAGCCGGTCGTCGTGTCAGCGCCGTCGAGTGAGGCTGCCCGTGCGTACGTCGCCTTATGGCTGGAGGCTCGTGACGTCCGCCGAAGTTAGGGCACAATGTCGGACGTCGATTGGCTCGCCTCACGATTGAGGGAAACCGGATGGCGCAAGTGATATGGGAGAACGCCCCGGACGCGCATGACTACCCCGCGGCAGACAGCTATCTGTCGCTGCTGGTTGGTGACAACCGGCTTCGGGCGTCGCTGATCGCGCGGCTGCAAAACGCGCCGGTCGCCCACTACAAAGCTAAGGATCTGTTGCGCGCCTCGAGGGAGCCGCTCCTGACGGTCGACAATCCGCACGTGGCGTCTGATCTGCGAAAGATCCGGAAGGGCCGCGCGCTGTCGCCGGTCCTGCTGGTTCGTGGCGATCTCCTGAGAGGCTTTCCTTTACAGATCGCGGACGGCTATCACCGGGTCTGCGCGAGCTTTTGGGTCAACGAGAACACCGACATCCCGTGTCGGCTCATCGACCTGTCTGGCACCGCGCTATCCAGCATTGCTCCCGTCAAGAAGGTCGCAGCTGCCAAGAAGTCCACGCCAGCAAAGAAGTCCACGCCAGCAAAGAAGGCTGCGCCCAGGAAGGTTGCGAAGAAGATCCTGGCCAAGAAGGCGCCCACGGCAGCCGTCGTGCCGCCGGCACCGGAAGCCGGCGCACAGCCGGTGAGCCCTTCTGCCTAGCAGGCAGGGACCAACGCCTGTGACCGGCCGTCGCCAAGCGATACACGCTTGGCCTACTACACCGAGGAGACGTCATGAGCATTGATTCAGACATCGCCCGACCGCTGATCGTTGTCGGCGTCGATGGGTCCGACGAGAGCGTCAAAGCCACCGCGTGGGCAGCCGAGCAGGCTCGGGCAACCGGCGGCACTCTCGAGCTGCTGATCGTCTGGGCGCGGCCGATGTCCTACGGGTTGCCACTCGTGGTGGGCGGCTACAACCCCGAGCATGAGGCACAGGCTGTCGTTGAGAAGGCTGCCAGCGGCATCGACCTGCCCGCCGACCGGCTGCGCACGCATGTTGTCAACGCCGCGCCGGCGCTCGCGCTGGTCGAGCGCTCGAAGAGCGCCGACCTGCTCGTGGTCGGATCGCGCGGGCACGGCGGATTTGCCGAACTGTTGCTGGGGTCGGTCAGCGATCACTGCGTTCACCACGCGAGTTGCTCGGTCGTCGTCGTCCGATAGTCACGCCCTTAGGGGCGCCCGATAGTCCTCACATCCGCCTCGGCCGGGCCGATGCGGAGGGGACGAGTTCTGTCTTGGGCGCCCTGGAGGTTACGGATGACTGTGCTGGACGGCGTGCAGATGGCCGAGCTCGAACCGCTGGGCTCCGAGACGGCTCCGACGCAGCGACGGTGGTTCGGGTCGGGTCGTAGCTGCAACAGCGACGTGGCGGAAGCGGGCGCGGAAGCTGCCCGTGAAGCACTAGCTGGCCGGCAAGCGTCCCTCGTCATGGTTTTCTGTCCGGCGGGCGTCGACTACCAGGCCATGATCGACGGCGTTCGCTCCGAGGCAGGCGACGCGCCGTTGATCGGGTGCACCGGCATCGCGCAGCTCGCTCAGACCGGTCCGGCGCAGCCCTCAGTGGTCGTGACTGTCCTGGGCGGCGAGGGCTTCGAGGTTCGCACCAGTGCCGCGCTGAACGTCGGCGGGAGCCAGCGGGCGGCTGGCGAACAGGTCGCGAGCACGGTGCACGAGCTGACCAGCCAGCACAAAATCCTGGTGCTGCTTGCCGACGGCCTCGTCGGCGAACAGCACGAACTCGTCCGCGGCGCCTACAGCGTCGTCGGCGGCACGGTGCCGCTTGCCGGCGGCTGCGCGTCTGACAACTACGTGTACGAGAAGACCTTCCAGTTCATCGCCGACGCCGACGGTGTCCGGGTGCTGAGCGATGCAGTGGTGGCCGCGGCAATCGGATCGGACGCGCCCATCGGTGTCGGCGTTGCGCACGGGTGGCGCAAGTCGGGCGAACCCATGGTCGTCACCAGCAGCAGCGGTGGGACCGTGCACACACTCGACGGCGAGCCGGCCCTCGATGTCTTCTCGGAGCGCACGAACGCGCCGCAATTGCTGGTCCCCGATTCGGCTGCCTTCAGATTCTTCGCGATGCAGCATCCGCTGGGCATGTCTCGGCGCAGTGGTGAAGACATTCGGGTGATCCATGAGGGAAACGTCGCCGACGGCTCGATCAAGTCATTGGTCGCGGTACCCCAGGGCGCGTTGCTGTGGGCCATGGAGACCGACCGCGAGGGCTTGCTCTCCAGTGTCGACGACGCCTACGCCGAAGCGGTCGAGCCGCTCGAGGGTGTTCCGCCGATCGGCTTCCTGGCCTTCGACTGTGGCGTGCGCTTCATGTTCCTCGATCCGGACGGCGTACGCGCGGAAGTCGCGAAGTTCGTGCACCGCGCGGCGGGCGCGCCCTTCGGTGGCTTCTACACATACGGCGAGATCGCGCGAACGCGCGGTGCACGCGGCATGCACCATCTGACCTTGGTGATCGTGGCTTTCGGGTGAGGAGCGCACGGTGGCTTACCACTGGTCAGTTCACCAGCTGACCGAATACTTCGACGCGGTGGCGTCCCAGGAGACTGAGGACGCCGCCGTCCGGGTCGCTGTCGAGCGCGCGGTCGAGACGTTCGGCGCCGAGCTTGGCGCGTTGGTCCGCGATAGCGAAGTCTTGGCCTGCATCGGCGTCGGCCGCGACGAGCCGCCCATCGATGCGCTGACCCGAGCCGTCGCCGGCACCACCGTCATCGACGTCGCAGGCCTCGGGTTGCTGCACGCCATCGCTGCGCATCTGTACGACGATCGCTCCGGACATCTCGTCGTCGGGCGCGCGGGCGAAGAATTCACCGGCGAGGAACGGCAGCTGCTGCTCAGCATGGCGAGTGTTCTCGGCTTGGCGCTGCGCAGCTTGCGCACGTTGCAGGTAGAGCGCACGTTGCGGGGCGAACGTGAGCAGGAAGCGACGGAGCGGCTGCGGCTGCTTGACACACTCGGGCAACGCCAAAGGCTGCTGGAGTCGCTGCTCACCATCCAGCGGGCCATCTCTCACCGTGCGCCGCTCCAGACTGTGCTGGACGCCGTCACCGCTGGCGCCGCCGCGCTCCTCAGCGACGCGTTCGTGGCGCTCGTGCTCAGCGAGCCATTGGCCGGCCGAAATCGGATCGTTTCTTCGGCCGCACCGGCCGATGACACCGACGATCACGATGCGCTCATCATGGCGGCCGCAGCAGACTCGGTCGCCATCGACGGCGTGGTCACCAGGGTGAGCAGCGAGAACGACGCGGTCGGGTGCACAGCGCTCGCTGCCCCCGTGCACATCGAAGGCGAGACGATCGGCAGCCTCGTGAGCGTCGTGCTTCCCGCAACGCCAGATGTGGACGACCGCCGCGAGATGCTCGCAGCGTTCGCCGAGCAGGCGAGCCTTGCGTTGACCGATGCGCGCACAGTCGACGCGATGCGTGACGCCTACCACGACTCATTGACCGGGCTGCCGAACCGATCGCTGTTCCTCGACCGCTTGAATCAGGCGCTGCAGAACGGCGCCCGGATGGGCACCGAAGTTACCGTGCTCTTCATTGACCTCGATCGCTTCAAAGACGTCAACGACAGCTTGGGCCACGCGGCGGGCGACGAACTGCTCGCCTGGGTAGGCGCGCGGGTCCGTGAAGCCTTGCGCGAGGACGACACCGCTGCCCGTCTAGGTGGGGACGAGTTCGCCGTCCTGCTTGAGAGAACAGTGGGTTCCGACGCCGGCCAGATCGTCGCCAGCCGCATTACGAGGGCGCTACTCGAGCCGATCCGACTTGTTGGCCGCGAGGTGTTTGCTTTTGCGAGCATCGGCATCGCCTCGAGCGATGGTTCAGTGCGCACCGCCGATGAGCTCCTGCGTAACGCGGACGTCGCGATGTACCGCGCGAAGCGTAGCGGCGCACGCGCTGCACTGGTCTATGACCCGAGCATGCACACCGAGACGATGGATGTGTTGGAGCTCGGCAGCGATCTGTACCACGCAGTGGCACGCGGTGAACTTCGCCTTCAATTCCAGCCGGTGGTCAACCTACGGACAGGCAAGGCGGTCGCAATCGAGGCGTTGGTGCGCTGGGATCATCCGGTACGAGGCTTGATCGCACCGAACACTTTCATCCCGATCGCCGAGCGCAACGGCGTCATCGTCGAGATCGGCCAGTGGGTGTTGGGCTCTAGCTGCACGCAGGCGGCGATCTGGCGCGCATCGTCACTGCCCGACTTGCGAATCAGCGTCAACGTGTCGGCCCGGCAACTCGACGATCCTGGCTTCGCCGAGATGGTGACCGAGGTGCTGCGGCAGACCGGCCTGCCCGCCCAGGCATTGACGCTCGAGGTCACCGAGTCGGTGCTGATGCACGATCCACTCCGGATCATCGACCGACTCAGCCCGCTGAAGGCGCTCGGTGTTCGGCTGGCCATCGACGACTTCGGCACCGGCTACTCATCGCTCGCGTCCTTGCAGCATTTCCCGGCCGACCAGCTCAAGATCGACAAGGCGTTCATCGACACCATCGAGACCTCTGTCGAGGGCTCGGCGATTGTGCGGACCGTCGTGGAACTGGCCCGCACATTGCACATGGAGACCGTCGCCGAGGGCATCGAGACGATGCAGCAGTTCGCCAGTCTGCGCGAGCTATCTTGCGACCTCGGCCAGGGCTACCACTTCGCGCGGCCGTTGGCTGCCGAGGCCGTACCGGCCTTCTTCACCACTACGACGGTGACCGCTCCTTTGCTCACGTTGGCTGCTCGGCCATAGGCGCGGCCGCCGCGGCTGCACCGGCGTCGCGCGGCAGCAGCGCACACTCAGCCGAAGACGAGGCGCTTTCTGGGCTTGTCGGGCTCAAGCAGCTCGAACTTCAAGTTCAGATCGGTGCGGTTCATGAGATCCACTTGCTGTGTGAACTGCTCACTCGTGACGTAGACCGTCTTGTCGAGCTTCCACTCCTCGTTGAACCATGCACGGAGCGCCGAGAGAAGACGCTCGTCCATCCCAGTCTCCATCTGGGGCGCCCGAACCCAGAAGAAGATGACGGCGTCCACGTCCGCCCATTCGTCTTCACCAACCGGAATCACCGTGGATTTTGCGAGGAAGGTAGCGCTCGTGGGAAAGACGTAGACGCAGCCCAAGCAGCCGGTTCCGTCTGGGTCGACCACCGTGTACGTGAACGCTCGAAGCGCAGCATGGCGCTCTTCGAGGTCGATGAGATCTTTCCGGTTCGCCTCCACTGTGAAGTCGTCTTCGGGCCATGTTGACTGTCGCCACAACCGCAGGTGCTCGCGCGTTTCCATCACGGCGGCGTAGTCCATCTCCGCGTCGTCGGCGACGATGGGCCGTAACGCGAACTCTTCGGTCTTCAGCTCCGCGGGGACAGGTTCGGTCGCGTCGGTGAATGGCACGTGGCCTCCTTCCGCTAGATGCCCCTGCGTACTACCGACGCTACGGCGACGCTCAAGTGGTTATTGCACTACTTGGCGCGGTGGGGCGGTGCTCTCGCGGACGACTAGCTGGGTTGACAGCTCGATTCGCAGGGTCTCGATCGGTTCGCCGCGCACGAGGCGAAGTACGGTCCGTGCGGCGAGACCGCCCATCTCCGCAAGCGGTTGACGCACGGTGGTGAGCGGAGGAGACGCCCACGGTGCTTCCGGCAAGTCGTCGAAGCCGACGATGCTGAGGTCGCTGGGCACCCGAAGACCGTGTTGCCGCGCGGCTTCGTAGACACCGAACGCCATCTGGTCGCTGGAGGCGAAAACCGCAGTTGGCGGGTCAGCCAATCCCAGGAATTGGGTGCCGCCGGTAAAGCCTGATTCGTGGTAGAAGTCGCCGGTGTAGACGAGGTCGTTGTCGAACTGAAGACCGGCCGCTTCAAGCGCGGCTCGATAACCGTCGAGGCGCGCGCGACTGCATTGCAGCCGTGGCGGACCAGTGATGATTCCTATCCGCCGATGGCCGAGCTCGATGAGATGTTCGGTCGCGCTGAGCCCGCCGGCCCAGTTCGTCGCGCCGATCGTCGGTACGTCATACGACGGGCTGCCCGAGGGATCGACGACGACAGTGGGCAGGTAGCGATGCACCTCCGCTTGAAGTTTCGGTTGCAGATGCGACGTCACCATGATGATGCCGTCAGATGCACGCGCCTGAACGTTTTGCCACCAGCGGCGCTCCGACGTGACTTGGTTGTGGATTGCCGAGACGACGGTTCCGACGCCCGCATCGTGTGCGACGTCTTCGACGCCGCGGATGATCTCGACGGCCCAGGGGCTGTCGAGGTCGTTGAACACGAGGTCGATGAGATTCGCGCGGGTGCCTTTGCCGAGGCCGCGACGCTGGTAGTCGTGCTTCTCCAGGAGCTCCTCGACGCGGGTGCGGGTCTCGGCTGCGACGTCGACTCGACCGTTGAGGACCCGAGACACCGTGGGCACCGACACGCCCGCCTCCGCGGCGATGGCGGCGATGGTCACCCTGGTCTCTCGCCCTCGATCGGCGACGGCCACGACGAATCTCCTTCGAAGGTCGCGTTACACGATACGCAAGCAGCGCTGATCCACGGTCGGGATCGCAGGGATCGGTCCCTACTCCACCGTGACGTCGGCCACCATGCGTCGTGACAACCCTACGGCTCGCTCAGGTCCGAGCAGTCGGATGTTGACGATGTGCCGCGATTCGCTGCTTGACGTCGACAGTCGAAGTTGAAGATCGCCCGGCTCGACAATACGGACACCTGCTACGCCGGTGAAGGACGAGAGGTCTGCCGACACGTCGAACGAAACCCGCCGCGACTGTCCCGGCTCGACCTCAACGCGCGTGTATCCGATCAAGCGGACGTCGGGCCGAGTGACCTGGCCAACCGGGTCGTGCAGATAGAGCTGGACGACGTCTGTGCCCGTGCGGCGTCCGACGTTGGAGACAGCAAGCGAGATACGCACGGAGTCGTCCGTTGTGGAATCGATGCGATCCGCCTGCGTCACCGCGTTGCCGTCGACCTGCACGTCGTCCCACTGAAAGCTGGTGTACGAAAGCCCGTGACCGAACGGCCACAGCGGCGTCGGATCGACCGTGCTGACGCCATTGCGCAGGCCAAGCGGAGCCGTCAGATAGGTGCCGGGCTGACCGCCCTGGCTGCGCGGGATGCACACGGGCAGCCGGCCTGACGGATTGACCCGACCCGAGAGCACGCCGGCGAGCGCAGGGCCGCCTTCTTCTCCGGGGAAGAAGCACTGCACGACCGCTGCCAACCGATCGACGTACGCACCGAGCGCGTACGGACGGCCAGACACCATCACAAGCACGACGGGTCGACCGGTCGCGATGATCGCGTCGAGCAGCTGTCCTTGTACGCCGGGCAGTTCCAAGGTGTCGGCGTCGCATCCTTCGCCGGACGTTCCCCGCCCGAACAGCCCGGCTCGATCGCCAAGTGCGACGACGCACACGTCTGCGGCGCGCGCCGATGCGATCGCAGCCGCGAACCCTCCGACGTCCGTCCCGTCGACGTCGCAGCCTGCGACGAAGGTGACATCAGCGTCGGGCAATTCCTTGCGGGTCGCTTCGAGCACGGTCGGAATCGAAAGACCGAGCGGCCACTTGGGGTATTGCAGCCCAACATGACTCGGAAACGTGTAGCACCCGAGCATTGCGAACGAATCGTCGGCACGCGGGCCGACCAAGGCGATGCGGGTGCCACGGCGCAGCGGCAGCACGCCGTTGTTTGCCACGAGAACCACCGATTCCTCAGCGAGCTGACGAGCGACCGCGCGTGACTCGGGTGGGTCGAGTTCGATCGATCCACGGACGTCGTCGGAGGTATCGCCTAACTGCTGCGAACTCTTGCTCGCTGGCGGGTGTGAACTCCAGTCAGAATCGAGCAGGCCAAGCTGCCCCTTCTGTGTGAGCACTCGCCGGGCAGCCCGGTCGACGAATTCCTCCGACAGCAGGCCCGACTCGACGGCGTTTACCAGTGGTTGCCCGTAGCAGCGCATGCTCGGTAACTCGACATCGACGCCAGCCCACAACGCCAATGCTGCGGCACCACTTTCGTCCGCAGCCACATTGTGTTGGAGGGTCAGAAACGTGACGCCGAAATAGTCCGAGACGACCGTGCCGTCAAAGCCCCACTCGTCACGCAACAGGTCCGTGAGGAGAAGGCTGTTAGCGGCGCCGGGCACACCGTCGATCTCTGTATAGGCGTGCATCACCGAGCGGGCACCACCGTCGCGGATCGCCATCTCGAACGGCGGCAGCAAGATGTCGGCTACCTCGCGCGGACCAGCGGACACCGGCGCGAAGTTGCGCCCGGCGCGCGATGCCGAATACCCGACGAAGTGCTTTAGCGTGGCGACGACGCCGGCCGATTCGAGGCCGCGTACGTAGGCAGTGCCGATTGTCGCGACGAGGTATGGGTCTTCGCCGATCGTCTCCTCGACGCGACCCCAGCGATAGTCGCGCGCGACGTCCAGGACAGGAGCAAGACCCTGGTGGACGCCGACGGAGCGCATCGTTTCGCCGATCTGCGTCGCCATGATCTCAACGAGAGCCGGATCGAACGTGGCGCCCCATGCGAGAGCGGTCGGGTAGATGGTTGCTCCCCAGGCCATGAAACCCGAGAGGCACTCGTCATGCGCGATAGCCGGAATGCCGTGCCGGCTTGCTGCGACGATGTCGGCTTGTGCACGTGCAAGCGAGCGAGCACCCATCGCCGGATCGACGGGCACCGTCCCGAATGGGCGCGTCAAGTGACCGAGGCCATGTGCGATGAGGTCGCTCCAAGGCACGTCTGCCGTGACGAGCTCGTGCTGATGGGGTGCCACGCCGTCGCCCTTGGGGTCGGCGCCCGCCCAGACCCCGTACAGCTGACCGATCTTCTCCTCGAGTGTCATGCGTCCGAGGAGGTCGGTGACACGCTGCGCCAGTGGCAGTGAGATGTCGCGCCACGGCAAGTCGGTTGCCGTCGCAAGCCCGCTGGTGGGCTCAGATGTCACCACGTTGTATCCACTTCGTCAGGAGCGTGCGGCCAGAGTGCTCCGGGATAGTACCGGAAACTATCGGAACTGTCTCGGGCGTAGTCGACCGCTCAGAAGGGAAAAGGTAACGGTTCGGGAAGGTTCCCAGGAAAAGGTTGACCGGGTGAGATCGCGGGCCTTACCGTAGCGCCGCCGTCGGAACTATCGTGACGTTCTCGGTAACTTTCGGTACGACCGGTGACGGGCGTACCCCACCTCCGGGCACCCGTGTCGAGTGCGGGACCCTCGCTGAAGGGACGTTCATGACGAGCCGCACCAACCGCTTACCTCGCCAGCTCGCCAGGGCGACTGCCATCGCGGCAGTCGCAGCCCTGGCTATTTCCGCATGCTCGAGCTCCAAGAAGACCGCGGCACCTGCGACCTCGGCGGCTGCCACTCCCGCCGCCACGACGGCCGCAAGCAGCGCGCCGGCGACCACCGCAACCGCGCCCGCGACAAGCGCTGCATCGTCCGCGGCCGGTGGCCAACTCAACGGTGGCAAGGACGTGACGCTGACCTGGTGGCACAACGCAACTGCCGACCCGGGAATGACCGCGTGGAAGCAAGCAGCTGACGCCTTCCATGCCGCGCACCCGAACGTGACTATCAACGTTCAGCCGGTTCAAAACGAGAGCATCAAGACGAAGATTCAGGTCGCATTGCAAGGAACGCCGCCAGACATCTTCCAGCAGTGGGGTGGCGGCGCGGAGGCTACCCAGATCCAGTCCGGCAAGCTCGCAGACCTGACGTCTTTGACGTCGAGTTGGATCGGTGACCTTGGCAAGAGTGTCGCTGGCTGGCAGGTCGATGGTAAGCAGTACGGCGTGCCTTACGACTACCACGTCGTTGGGTTCTGGTACCGCACCGACCTCTTCACCAAGGCTGGCATCAGCGGTCCGCCCGCGACGTTCGACGACCTCATCGCCGACATCACCAAGCTGAAGGCGGCCAACATCACGCCAATCTCTGTCGGCGGCAAAGACAAATGGCCGGACGCGTTCTACTGGGAGAACTTCGTGTTGAAGGAGTGCCCGAAGGACACGATCACGTCGAGTATCGCGGCGGCCAAGTTCACTGACCCGTGCTTCACCAAAGCCGGCGACGACCTGAAGAAGCTGCTCGACGCAAAGCCCTTCCAGACCGGCTTCCTTGGCACTCCGGCACAACAGGGTGCTGGCAGTTCCGCTGGTCTTGTCGCGAACGGACAAGCCGCCATGGAACTCCAGGGTGACTGGGAGCTCGCTGTCATGCCCTCGCTGACGACGGACAAGAACTTTGCCTCGAAGATGGGCTTCTTCCCGTTCCCGTCGATCTCGGGTGGTAACGGCGAGCCAGGTGCGGCACTTGGTGGTGGCGACGGATTCTCGTGCTCGACCAAGGCACCCGACGCCTGCGCTGCGTTCCTTCAGTTCATCACGAGTGCCGAGGAGCAGGCCTCGTTGGTGAAGTCGCTCGCCGTGACGATCCCCTCGAACGGATCGGCAACGAGCGCGATCACCGACCCAACCCTGAAGAAGGTGCTGACTTACCTGCAAGGGGTGTCGTACAACCAGCTGTACTTCGACCAAGCCCTTCCGACGGCGGTCGGCAACGCAGTCAACGACGCGGTGTCGAACTTCTTCGCAGGGCAAGGCACAGCGGCTGACATCGCGGCATCGGCTGCTAAGGCGGCAACGCAGTAAATGAGCACGCAGTAATGAGCACGCCGTAATGAGTAGCGTGAGTCGCGCCGGGTCGCGCACCGCGAAACCCCTGCCCGGGGAAGGCGACCCGGCGCCTCCCGCTCAGCATGCTCGTGCGCTCGGTCGTGCTCCGGCACGGCCGAGCGTGCGTCAGCGTCTCGAGCTGTTACTACTGCTCGGGCCCGCGTTCATTCTCTTCGTCGGGTTCGTACTCATCCCGATCGCTGTCGCGGTCTACTACAGCTTCTTCAAGTGGAGTGGTTTCGGACCGCTCGGTCACACAATCGGTCTGGCGAACTACCGCCGGGCGATCAAGGACTCCGTCTTTGATCACGCGGTGATGCACAACGTCACAATCGCGTTGCTATCGCTCTTCATCCAGCTCCCACTGAGCATCAGCCTGGCATTGCTGCTCAATCGCCGGATGCGAGGCCGCGGCTTCTTGCGGCTGGTCGTCTTCGCTCCCTACGTGCTTTCCGAGGCCGTCACCGCAGTGATGTGGCTGATGCTGTTGCAGCCAGGCGGCTTCGTCGATCACGTCCTCAAAGACGTGGGCCTCGGTGGGCTGATCACGACGTGGCTCGCGAACACCCACATCGTCTTGTACACGCTGTTCGTCGTCGTCACCTGGAAGTACATCGGCTTCGGCATCGTGCTGTTGCTCGCTGGGCTGCAGGGCATTCCTGTCGAGCTACGCGAGGCCGCGGCGCTCGACGGTGCTTCGCCGTGGCAGACGACGCGCCAGGTGACGCTTCCCCTGCTCGGCCCGACGATCCGCATCTGGATTTTCCTGTCCATGATCGGGTCACTTCAGCTGTTCGACATTGTGTGGATCATGACGTTGGGCGGACCCGCCGGAGCGTCGACAACGATGGCAACGTACCTCATCGACAAGGGCTTCCAGAGCTACGAGTTCGGCTATGGCAGTGCGGTAGCCGTCATCCTCTTCATTATTTGCTTCGTGTTCGCGTTGCTCTACCAGCGGTTCGCATTGCGACGCGACACCAGGGGCGCCTTGACGGGGATGGTCCGATGACACAGCTCGCCGCAGCGAATCCGATCTTGCGGACGCGACCGCCGAAGCCGCGGCGATCGCAGTCGCCGATCACCACCGCGCTCGCCTATTTCGCCGGCGTCGTCATCGTCGTCCTGACGTTGGTGCCGATGCTCTTCATCTTCATCGGCGGTTTTCGCACCACAGCCCAGATCAACCAGTCGCCCACCGGCTTGCCGCATCCATGGATTTGGGCCAACTACCGGATTATCTTGACGTCCTCCGCGTTCTGGAAGTTTCTCGCCAACAGTGCCGAGATCGCACTCGTTGCGACGGTGCTCGCCGTCGGGCTCGGCTCGATGGCGGCGTTCGCGCTCTCGCGCTACAACTTCAGGGGCCGTGAGGCCGTGTACGCGTTTTTCACGATCGGCCTGCTGTTTCCGCTGACCGTCGCATCACTGCCGCTCTACTTGGTGTTACGGGACCTCGGAATGCTGGAGAACAAGTTCGGCGTCGCGATACCGGAAGCCGCGTTCTCGCTTTCCGTCACCATCCTGATCCTGCGACCCTTCATGCGCGCGATCCCCGCTGAACTCGAAGACGCAGCCGTCGTCGATGGCACGAGCAAACTGGGCTTCTTCTGGCGAATCCTGCTGCCGTTGTCCGGCCCGGCCTTGACGACGGTCTCCATCTTGGCGTTCGTGACCAGCTGGAACTTCTTCATCCTGCCGCTGCTGGCGTTCAACAATCTGAATGACTTCACCCTGCCGCTCGGCGTTGCGACCTTCCAGTCGCAGTACTCCCAGGACACCGCACGGGTGTTCGCCTTCACCTTCTTGTCGATGGTGCCGACGCTGGCCTTCTTCGTCATTGCAGAGCGGCGGATCATCGCCGGGCTGACCGGCGCCGTCAAGGGCTGAGCTGCACGCTGGACGGTGGGGGTTCGCGCCGCACGATTCAGGGTTGCGGTCAGGGTCATCACTGATGTGCCGCCCTCGTGCATTCGCCGATGATGCGGTGTGCGGAGCAATCGGTTGGCAGTGCACCTGTGAGCTTGCTGTGGACCGTGCACGGCTTCGATGCAGTCGTCAGTAGCGTCCGTGTTAAGTCGGAGCTTCTCGAATCCAGATGGGTGTATGCGGTGTGATCGAGGCACAAGCGCTGACGAAGCGCTATGGATCGAAGACTGCGGTTGATGACCTCAGCTTTGAGGTCAGACCCGGCTTCGTTACTGGGTTTTTGGGCCCGAACGGTTCGGGCAAGTCGACCACGATGCGGCTGCTGCTGGGCCTCGATCGGCCGACGGCCGGCCGTTCGCTGATCAACGGCAAGTCTTACCTCGACTTTGCGGCGCCATTGCACGAAGTTGGTGCACTCTTGGAAGCTCGCGCGGTGCACACCGGTCGCTCGGCGCGCAATCACTTGCTCGCGATGGCAGCGACGAACCGCGTCCCACGCAAACGGGTCGACGAGATGATCGGGCTCGTCGGCCTCGAGGACGTTGCAGGTAAGCGCGTCGGCGGGTTCTCCCTCGGCATGGGGCAGCGGCTTGGTATCGCGTCGGCACTTCTTGGTGACCCAGGCGTGCTGCTGCTCGACGAGCCGGTCAATGGTTTGGACCCAGAGGGCATCTTGTGGATCCGCAACCTGTTGAAGGCGCTCGCAGCTGAAGGTCGCACGGTATTCGTGTCGTCACACCTGATGAGTGAGATGGCAGTAACGGCCAGCGAGGTGATCGTCGTCGGACGCGGGAAGCTCATCGCGTCAGGCAGCGTGGCGGAAGTGATCCGCGGCGCGGGCAATGGCGTGGTCATGGTGCGCACCACCGAGGCGGACCGCTTGGGGTCGCTGCTCATCAGCGCCGCGGCCAACGTCCAGAGACTGTCTCCCGATCTCTTGCAAGTGAGCGGAATGGACAGTGCCGCGATCGGACTCGTTGCCGCACGCGAAGCCATCCCGCTCATCGAGTTGACGCCGCAGCAGGCGACTCTGGAAGAGGCGTTCATGGAGATCACCCGCGATGCCGTCGAGTTTCACGGCAATGAACTGAGCGGTGCGGAACTTGCGCCGAGTGCATTTGGGGGAGCGCTATGACGGCCACGACCATTGCCCGCAGCGACGTGGGGGCGGCACGGATCACCCAGGCCGGCGTGATCAAGTCGGAGTGGATCAAGATCCGCTCGCTGCGCTCGACTTGGTTCAGCCTGTTGGCGGCCGTTGTCATGATCGTTGGCCTCGGCACGTTGTTCAGCGCCATTCACACTAGTCGAGTCGAACAAGGGAACGGCCCGGGTGGACAGATCAGCTTGGACGCAACGCAGGTAAGCCTGCGCGGTATCTTCCTGGCGCAGCTGGCGATCGGTGTCCTCGGTGTCCTCGTCATTACCGGCGAGTACAGCACCGGCATGATCCGCTCGTCGTTGGCGGCTGTCCCGCATCGGCAACCTGTGCTCGTCGCCAAAGCGTTAGTCTTTGGCGTCGTCGTGTTCGTCGTGTCGTTGGCGTCGACCCTGGCTGCGTTCCTGTTGGGCCAGCAGGCACAAGCCAGCACGCACCAACAGGCGTCGCTTGGTACGCACGACGCGATACGCGCAATCGGGGGTGGCGCGATCTACCTGACGCTGATTGGCTTGCTCGCGGTCGGCCTCGGTTTCCTGATCCGCAACACTGCTGGTGCGATCGCCACGCTCTTCGGCATCGTCCTCGTCGCGCCGATCCTTGCGGCTGCGTTGCCCGAGCCGTACTCGAACGACGTGAGTAAGTACCTGCCGCTCAACGCCGGAACGCAGATCCTGCTAACTAGGGACTTCGACCCGACACAGCTGAGCCCGTGGGTAGGGATCGGTGTTACCGCCCTGTACGCGGTGGTCGCACTGATCGCCGGCGCAATCATGCTCAAGCGGCGCGATGCCTGAGCTCCTCTGCTAACGGTAGCTCTCGTTGTCTGCTAACGGGGCCTTCGCTGCCTGCGATCAGCATTGAGGGCTGCAAAGGCGTCGGGAAGACCGAGACGGCGCGGCGTCGTTCGACGACGATCCTTGAACTGGACGACGAGATTCAGCTGGCCTTGCTGTCTGCGAACTCAGCCGCGTTCATGTCGAGTCCGGGCACGGTGTTGTTCGACGAGTGGCAGCGCTTGCCGCAGATCTGGGACCAGGTGCGCCGTGCGATCGACGATGGCGCGCCGCCCGGACGGTTCCTGCTGACAGGCAGTGCCACCGCGACCGCAACTACGCCCTCAGGTGCCGGGCGTATCGTCACGCTGCGCATGCGTCCGATGTCGCTTGCCGAACGTGGGATCACAGCACCGACGGTCAGCCTGCGAACACTGCTGAAGGGCGATCGCGAGGAAGTCGTTGGTACAACAGACGTTGGGCTCGAGACCTACGTCGAGGAAATAGTTCAGTCCGGATTCCCGGCATCCGGACATTGTCGGCGCGCGCAGCACACGCCCAGCTCGACGGATACATCAGCCGCGTCGTAGAGCATGACTTCCCCGATCAGGGGCATCTTGTTCGCCGACCAGCCTCGCTGCTTGGGTGGCTTCGCGCCTATGCGGCCGCAGCTGGCACAACTGCGTCATACAACTCGATCTTGGACGCCGCGACTCCGGGCGACTCCGACAAACCAGCGAAGACCACAACGATCGGGTACCGCGATGTCTTGACACAGCTGTGGGCTGCTCGATCCGCTGCCCGCGTGGGCGCCGACGGGAAACGCCCTCACCAGGCTTGCTCAGCACCGAAGCACCACCTTGCGGATCCGGCGCTTGCGGCGAGGCTGCTGAATCTGACACGCGACACACTCCTGCGCGCACCTGATCAGACGCCAACGTTCGGGCGGCCGGAGCCAGTGGTCGGCGGCCTTTTCGAGTCGCTGGTTGCTCTCGACGTTCGCGTTTACGCGCAGGCAGCCGAAGCGTCGGTCAGCCATTTGCGCACCCGCAACGGTGACCACGAAGTTGACCTCATCGTTGAAGGGCCGGCGGGCCGTGTGCTAGGCCCTCGAGGTGAAGTTGGCGCCGACGGTAGGGGACAAAGACGTTCGCCATCTGCATCGGCTGCGCGAACGAATCGGCGGCGACTTGCTCGACGCAGCGGTCATCACGACCAGCCCGTACGCGTACCGCCGCAGCGACGGAATCGCCGTGATTCCGGCGCTGTTAGCCCCATAAATGATGCGACGCTCCGCGGACCACGCCGAACGTCCGGGTGATCGAGGACCTCCTACCCTGCCTGCCGACATCACTTCGCATGAGCATTGGAGGCACAGCGACGACAACCGCCGCATCGCACCTAGGAGTTTCCGTGCGCAACCTGCCCCACGACGTCTCAGATCTCTATCTCGCCCCGGTCGTGCTCTCGATCGATGCCAAGCTCGACGATCTCGCGACGTCCGACGCGCGCACGCTCGCGCAGCGAGTCGCCATTGAGAGCAACTTGCCGGACTGGACTCGCGAGGATCGGGAACGGGCGTTGCTTGAGTCAATCCAGCACTTCATCGACTGCAGGGGCTGGACGATGGCGTGGGATCCTCGTGGGCTTCGGCTGAGTCACGCTGAGCACAGTCTCGTCCTCGGAGTACCGGCCAACTTGGCTGCGTACCTATCAGGGGTACGCGCTGACGTCTGAAAGCGCGGGCTGACTCTCGCGCGGTGCCACCCGAACGCCCCGAGCGTCGGCTTGTCTAGTGAGGGTGATGGTTCCAGGGATTGATGAGATCCAGCTCCAGCCCGTCGAAGTCGTCGAGGTTGCGCGTCGCCAGAGTGGCGCCATGTTGCGCGCAGACGGCGGCAATCTGTGCGTCAAAACCACTGATCGGCCGTCCGGCACGGGTGCGCATCGCAACGACGTTCGCGTAGTACTCGGTGGAATCGACATCGAACGCCAAGGCGTAGCCGGCGAATGTTTCCGTGATCAGCGCCTCCATGCGCTTTGCGATCTGTCGCCGTCGGCGGCCAGCCGGAAGCAAGGCCACACCGGCGCGGATCTCGCCCGCCGTCACAGCGGTGATCACAAGATTCGCAGAGTCCTGTGAATCCACCTAGTCGATCACTTCGCCTGCCGGGTGGGCCGAGCCAACTCGGACACGACATCGGTGGCCAGCACAATCACTTGCCGAACCGCACTGCGCGAGCGGGCTCGTCGCGAGGGAGCGTGGCAAGTTCCCCTCCGCCGATGGCGGCGAATTGCTCGTGGATGTAGGTTCCCAGGCTTTCGATCCGCCATCCGACCAGTGCAGTAGTCAGTAACGCACGGGCCTCCGCTTCCATCGAATGGCCGTGTCCAGCAGCTTGAATCCGCAGCCTCGCCTTCACGACGTCGCGAAGGTCTCGAATCACCAAGGTTGCCATCGGCCCAGCCTCGCAAAATCCGCCTCGCTGGCGGCGATCAGGAGCCTCCGCTTCGCACGAGTGCCTGCCGGAGCAATTGGGCGCCTGGATGGTTCAGCATGTCGGGCTCGGCGATCCTGGCGATGGCCTCCTTTCGGCTGAACAGCCTCCGCTTGAGGAAATCTCGGACGATCACGTCGAGTTCCGGTGCGTCGATCCCCGACGCGATGTCAATCACCGTGCGGAGCGCCGTGGTGCACCGGAGGCCTTTGACTGTGGTGATGTCCGACTCCGGCATATCGGCGTAGTGGATGATCACGTCTTGGCCGCCGAGCACTACCCGTTTCGTCAGGAAACCATTGGCATCGACATTGAAGTCGTAGCCCATTTGTTCACTTGGCATAGCCGGATCGTATGGACGATTCGCCGGGGACATCTGAGTTATCCACACGGCCAGCCGGCAATCGTGGAGGAGCCTCGACGGCAGGGTGCCCCGGCAATGCCCCCGGCAATGCCCGCGGCAGTGTTCTGCATCAGGACATAGGAAACCTATCTCTCGCGTCATAGGAAACCTGGTGCGCTGATGCTGCTCGATGAGCAAAACGCGTTTGGTGATCACTGC
>Ga0208357_1000556_pt1 | contig 29825 bp, 23 predicted proteins | sample NGESurdeep092012_6_FD_184487 | JGI IMG/M metagenome (GOLD analysis project Ga0208357, IMG submission 184487) | Arctic peat soil microbial communities from Barrow, Alaska - NGEE Surface sample F52-2 deep-092012 (SPAdes) | ecosystem: Environmental > Terrestrial > Soil > Wetlands > Peat ...
ATTAGGGATACCGCCAGGCGCAGGCGTGCTGGCGAGTCCGGACACCGCGATGATCGGGATCGCAATCGCAACGGTGTGGTGGACGCTCGGCTTCAACTTCGTGTTGTATCTCGCCGGCCTGCAAGAAATTCCACGAGAGCTGTATGAGGCGGCCGCGGTCGACGGCGCGTCGAACTGGAACCAGATCCGGTACATCACGATGCCGATGCTCCGCCGCACAACGACACTGGTCATCCTGCTTCAGATCATCGCAAGCCTGAAGATCTTCGACCAGGTCTATTTGATGACCGCAGGCGGTCCGGGCATTTCGACCCAGGTTGCGCTCGGACTCGTCACGAACACTGCGTTCACAGACAACCGCATCGGTGCGGCGTCTGCCGCTTCAGTACTCCTGTTCATCGTCATTGTCGCGATCGCTGTCATTCGCCAGCTCGTCGATCGCTCGGCATCACGGAAGGCGGCCTGACATGTCATCGACCACAGCTCCGCGCTCGCGTCGCCGCTCTCCGATCTCGGCAGCGGCACCCGCCCCGAAGCTCGCACAGGCGCGGGTCAGCGGCCGCACGTTCACCATCGTCTCGATGATTGTGCTCATTCTGTTCGCGATCGTGTGGCTTATTCCCAGCCTGTTCGCGCTCAAGACGTCGCTGTCAGAGAATGGAACCGCGGCACTCGGCGCACCGGCGATCCTCTCGAACTGGAACCCCACCCTCCACTCGTATGCGTCCTTCTTCCAAGCGGGCGACATCTGGAACTGGTACCTCGCGAGCGGTGTCACGTCGGTGATCACCGCGGTCATGACGGTGCTCTTCGCGTCGATGGCCGCGTATGCACTTTCTCGTCTGGTGTTCCGAGGGCAGAACATCGTGTTCCTGTTGGTGGTTCTCGGGATCATGATCCCGACACAGGTGCTCATTGTTCCGATCTTCCAGGAGCTCGGTGCGGTGAACCTCCTGAACACGTACTGGTCGGTGATCTTCCCGCAGGTGCCCGCTGTGATCGCGGTGTTCATCTTCAAGCAGTTCTTCGACGGGATCCCGCGAGAACTCGAGGAGGCAGCGCGAATCGACGGCGCCGGTCTCTGGAAGGTGTACTGGTCGGTTGTGATGCCGTTATCCAGACCAGTGATCGCTGCGGTCGTGATCCTGACTTTCGTCGGCGTGTGGAACAACCTGCTCTTGCCGTTGTTCGTGTTGTCGAACCCGAACCTGATGACGATCCCTGTGGGGCTCGCGACGGTTCAAGGCAGCTTCGGGCAGCGCTACGCGGACATCCAGGCTGGGGCGATCCTCGCGGCATTGCCACTGATCATCCTCTATCTCATCTTCCAGCGCCGGATCGTTGAAGGCGTCACCGGCAGCGGCCTCAAGGGGTGATCGGCTCGGCTTTGACGGCGTGAGCGAGTCGTCTACGCTCCTGTGCTGGCACGGCGGATCAGCCGATGCGGAATCGTTGTGAGAACGGGGGCGTGATCTCTGTCGGCAATGCGTTCTGCGAGGCGGTCGAGGGCGGCATCAACGAATGCGCGCTTGTCGAAGTCGATCGTCGTCAGTGGAGGAGACGCGAACTCGCCGTGCGCAATGTTGTCGAATCCGGCGACGAACACATCCTCCGGTACGCGGATGCCGGCAGCGGCCAGGGTGCTGAGCGTGCCGATCGCAAGCGAATCCGTGAAACAGAAGAACGCATCCGGAAGATCGTTGCGTTCGAGGAACGCTGACACAGCCTCAGCGCCGCCTCGTGGTGACCACACGCTGGCACTGATCTCCAACGCGGGGTCGAGCGCAATCCCGGCATCCGTCAGCGCGGAGCGGTATCCGACCGTTCGAAACCGGGCCGTTGCCGTGTTGAGAAGGTAGGGGGAGCCGACGACTGCAATGGTCGAGGCGCCGAGAGAGAGCAGATATTCGGTCATCTCATAGGCAGAGCGGACGGGGTCAACTCGTACCTGGTCCACCAAGTTCTGTTCCACCTCGCCGATCAGAACGACGGGTGGCAACGACCTGCTGCGTGCGACCACGCTGTCCGCGAGCGTGATCGGGTTCAGAATGAGCCCGTCTATCAGATTGGCTTGTGCTCGCAGGAGCAGCTCGCCTTCGCGTTCGGGCCGTGATGCCGTCTCCTCGATCTGCACTGCCCATCCGCGTTGGTGTGCCGCTTCGACGAACGCGTGGGCCATTTCGCCTGAATACGGGGTGGCGAGGTCTGGCAGCGCAAGCGCGATCACACCCGATCGACCGTTGCGCAGTCCGCGAGCGCTCAGGTTAGGAACGTACTCGAGCTCTGCAAGGGCGTCCTCGACCCGCTGACGCGTGGCTTCTCGCACGAAGCTCGTGCCATTGATGACGTTGGAGACGGTCTTCGGAGACACGCCGGCGCGCGCAGCCACATCTTTGACTGTCGCGCGCACTGGATCGGCCTCCGTTCGCCCGGGCTGGTCTGAATCGACCGGCTCTCAGCGCCGGTTTCAACCACGCGTATGAGTGGCCGCCCGAGAATTCGCTATGGATTAGCGTAGTGTGCTGGCGCGCCGCGCGAACTCAGCCGACGTCGTCGGGATGCGACCCCGTGCGGTCGTCGGTGTCCAGGGCGTCGATCGCGGCCAGATCGTCCTCGTCCAGCGCGAAGTCGAACACGTCGAAGTTCTCCCAGATGCGTGCGGGTGTCACGGACTTCGGAATCACCACGTTTCCCAATTGCAGATGCCAGCGGATGACGACCTGCGCCGCCGTCTTGCCATACCGCGCTCCGATCGCTTCCAACGTCTGATCGCCGATCGCCCGGCCTCGCGCCAGAGGTGACCACGCCTCGGTCAGAATGCCGTGCAGCCGATCGACCACGCGCAGTTCGCTCTGTTGCAACCACGGATGCAGTTCGATCTGGTTGATCGCTGGAACCGTTTGTGCCTGCTCCAGCAGTCGCGCGAGGTGATGCGGTTCGAAATTGGAGACGCCGATCGAGCGGGCTCGGCCATCCGCTTTCAATCGTTCGAGTGCTCGCCAGGTGTCGAGATAGCGGTCCTGCTTCGGCGCAGGCCAGTGGATCAGGTACAGGTCGACCCTCTCCAGCCCAAGGCGATTCAGGCTGACATCGAACGCGCGCAGTGTCCGATCGTAGCCCTGGTCGTCGTTCCACACCTTGGTCGTGACGAACAGCTCGTCTCGAGGCACACCGGATGCCGCGATGCCGGCCCCGACGCCCCTCTCGTTGCGATACAGCGCGGCTGTATCGATGTGCCGATAGCCGGTCTCGAGCGCGACACGCACGGCCGAGGAGGCGTCGGCATCCGGAATTTTGTAGACGCCGAAGCCGAGTTGCGGAATCAGCTGTCCGTCGTTGAGTGTCAGCAGGGGCGAAGTCATGGTTCCATTATGTTGACTGTGCACGCGCCGCGCCTGACAGAAACAACACCGTGAGGAATCCATGCCGAAGCTGATGATCGTCGTTGTGAGCATGCGACCGGGGCGCATCGGCCTGCCGATCGCGAATTGGGTGCACGAAGTCGTCACCGCAGACGGTCGATTCGAGATCGACTGGGCCGACCTCGCCGGGATCAAGCTGCCGTTCATGGATGAGCCGAACCATCCGAAGCTTCACCAGTACACGCAACAGCACACGTTCGAGTGGAGTGCACGCGTGGACGCGGCGGACGCGTTCATCTTCGTCTCGCCGGAGTACAACTTCTCCTACGCACCGAGCCTGAAGAACGCGCTGGACTATCTGAACCGCGAATGGTGGCGCAAACCGCTCGGCACGGTCAGTTACGGCGGCATCTCGGGCGGCACGCGCGGTGTCACAGCCATCCGGCCGACCGAGGTGAATCTCGGGCTGGTGGCGACGGGTCCGAATGTCGAGATTCCGTGGGCGGCGAAACAGATCAACGACGACGGCATGTTCGAGCCGCTCGAGTCGCAAGAGAAGGTGCTGGCTGCCCAGCTCGACGAGCTGATCCTGCTCGACGCGACCTTGCGCCCGCTGCGCCGCTGACACTCTCGGGGCACGAGAGTGCCCGTTTCGGACGAGTGCGCCTCTGTGACGTGACACTCTCGTCCGAAAAGGACGCCCTCGGGGCGCTCAGCTGGCGGGCAGCGAGAACGGCTCCGTGTCGGGGATCGGGCTGACGTCGCGACCGCGGAGATCCGGATGCCAGCGCTTGCCGAGCAGAGGAACCATGAAGCCCAAGAACGCGAGCACCCCCGCAACCCAGAATGCGCCGGGGGCGCCGTTTCCGTCGATCAGGAACCCGGCAAGGGCACTGCCCAGGGCTGCACCGATCAGCTGGCCGGTGCCGACCCAACCGTAAGCTTCGGCGGTGTCACTGAATTTGACACTCGATGAGACGATCATGAAGATCACCGCCAGTGCTGGAGCAATGCCGGCCCCAGCGATGATGAGCATGATCGCAAGCCACCAGAAGTTCATCGAGATTGCAGCAATCGCGATGCCGACGAACACGATGAACATGCGTCGGGCCAGCGCCCAGGGGCCGACTGGCAGATGGCCGAACGCCAAACCGCCCGCGAGCGAGCCCAGCGACCAAATCGCCAGCACGATGCCCGCTTTCGGATCGCCCTCGCCGAAGTTCGCCACGACACCGGCTTCGACCGCAGCGCAGGAGCCGACCAGAAGGAAGCCGACGACGGTGGCCAGCAGCACGGTCGGCTTGGTCAGCACAACGCCGATCCGCCGCTTGCTGCGAGGGATGCGCACGCGCCCGACCTCCGGCGAAGAGATGAACCAGATGCCGCCGACCACCATGACGGCCGAGCACAGCAGCAGGCCGACCGTCGAACTGATCTGTGTCGAAACGAAGGTGATCACGACCGGGCCGGCGATCCAGATCAGCTCCTGTGCGGAGGCATCCAACGAGAACAGCGGTGTCAGCTGGGTCGAGTTCACCATCTTCGGGTAGATGGTGCGCACGGCGGGCTGCACCGGCGGCGCACTGAGCCCGCCGACGAAGGCGACCGCCATCGTGAACGGGATGGTCATGACGAACACGCCGAGTGCTGCAATCGTCGCCGCGCAGACGACCAGTGTCGCCGAGAGCACGAGGCGCATCCCGAGCACGCCCATCAGCCGACTCGTCAGCGGTCCGGCGATGGCCTGGCCGATGCTGAACGCGGCGAGCACGAGGCCGGCGGCGCCGTAGGAGTGATGGATGCGTTCGATGTGGATCAGTAGCGCGAGCGAGAGCATCCCGGAGGGGAAGCGCGCGGTCAACTGAGCGGCGATGATTCGAGCAACGCCTGGCGTCTTCAACAGGCTCGAATACGTGCTCATCAGGGCTTCAGTCTATCGGCGGCCGCAGTGTCGGTGGCGGCCTCTAGGCTGTGCATAAGTCGGCGAACTTATACACACCTGTGGACGACACGCCCACTACATCTAGGGTTGGCATGTGCTGATGAACCCGCTATATAGTGGTCACACGTCGGATCGCATGGGGTGGACATTCGCGGTGAATATCCGCAGAATCTCGACGAAATGAGGAGTTCAGACGCCTGCGGGCGGAACGGGGAGTTGCGGCTTGGGGGTCGCAACAAGGGAAAACGCGCTCTCCAGGAGAGCAGCGGAGAACGAGGGAGTAACAGTGGCAATTACCGTCGTCAAGCGTAACGGCGATCGCGAACCGTACGATGCGAACAAGATCAACCTGGCGATCGAGGATGCCTCGGTCGGGCTCGATGAATCGATCACGTGGGTCACCCAGATCGCCAGCGAACTCGAACTGACCCTCTTCGACGGGATCACGACTCAGCAGCTCGACGAAGCCGTCATCCAGGTGGCGTTGCAGAATGTCAAAGACGACCCTGCGTTCGACACCGTGGCTGCCCGCCTATTGCTCAAGACCATCTACAAGAGCGTGCTTGGTGACTACTCGAACGCGGAGGAGTTGAAGGCACTGCACCAGGTGGGCTTCGCCGCCTACGTGCACCGGGGCGTGGATGAGGATCTTCTCGAGCCGCGATTCACGACACTGTTCGACCTGGACAAACTGGCCGCTGTTCTCGAGCCGGCACACGACGGACTGCTCAAGTACATCGGAGTCGTCACGCTGAACAATCGTTACGGCATGCGCGCCCGCAACAACGACGCCCTCGAGGTGCCGCAGTTCTTCTGGATGCGTATCGCCATGGGCCTGTCGCTGAACGAGGCAGATCCGACGGCTGTCGCGATCAGCTTCTACGAGAAGATGGCCACCCTCGACTACCTGGCGGCCGGTTCCACCCTCGTGAACGCGGGCACCAAGTATCCGCAGCTGTCGAACTGCTTCGTCATGGAGATGCAGGACGACATTGAGCACATCGCGAAGTCGGTGCGCGACGTCATGTGGTTGACGAAGGGAACAGGCGGCATCGGACTTTCCGTCACGAAGCTGCGCTCTCAGGGTTCGCCGATCCGCTCGAACAACACGACCTCTACCGGGCCGATCCCGTTCATGCACACGATCGACTCCGTGTTGCGCGCGGTCAGCCGCGGTGGCAAAAAGTTCGGTGCGCTCTGCTTCTACATGGAGAACTGGCACTTGGACTTCTCCGAGTTCGTCGACCTGCGTCAGAACTCCGGCGACCCGTATCGCCGCACGCGCACCGCGAACACGGCCGTCTGGATCAGCGACGAGTTCATGAAGCGCGTGCAAAACGACGAGCCGTGGTACCTGTTCGACCCGCTCGAGGTCGGCGACTTGAACGAGCTGTTTGGCAAGGCGTTCAGCGAACGGTACGCGCACTATGCCGCAGAAGCAGAGGCCGGGCACCTGCGGATGTTCAAGAAGATGGGCGCCCGTGAGCAGTTCAAGGAAATCTTGATGAGTCTGCAGACTACCAGCCACCCGTGGCTGACCTGGAAAGACACCATCAACAACCGTGCCCTGAACAACAACACCGGAACGATCCATCTCTCGAACCTCTGCACCGAGATCTGCCTGCCACAGGACCGTGAGAATGTGGCCGTCTGCAACCTCGCGTCAATCAACCTCAGTCGCCACCTGCACCAGGACGAGAACGGCACCTGGAGTTTCGACTGGGCCCAGATCGACGCCAGCGCGTCTCTGGCCGTGCGCCAACTCGACAACCTCGTCGACATCACGCTCTCCAGCGTTCCGGAGTCCGAGCACTCCAACCAGGAGAACCGGGCCATCGGGCTCGGTGTGATGGGCTTCACCGACGTCGTCGAGAAGCTCGGCCTCAGCTACGAGTCTGAAGAGGCATACGACCTGATCGACGAGATCATGGAACACGTCTCCTATGCGGCGATCTCTACCAGCGTGGACCTGGCGTCCGAGCGTGGTGCCTACCCCAACTTCGCCGGTTCACGCTGGTCACAGGGCATGGTTCCATTCGACTCGATCGCTCTCACCGAAGCCGACCGCGGCGTGCCGATCCTGGTCAACCGCAAGACCCGCCTCGACTGGGATGCCCTGCGTGAGCGCGTGAAGGGCGGTGTGCGCAACTCGACACTGATGGCGATCGCGCCGACGGCATCCATCGGGCTTGTTGCAGGCACGACGCCCGGCTTCGACCCGCAGTTCTCGCAGATCTTCAGTCGTTCGACCTCGAACGGCAAGTTCCTCGAGGTCAACCGCAACCTGGTTGCAGACTTGCAGGCGCTCGGATTGTGGGAGAGGGTTCGCGAGTCGATCCTGCGATCGCAGGGCGACATTCAGGGCATCCCCGAGATTCCGGACGAGCTGAAAGCCACCTACAAGACGAGCTTCCAGCTGTCGCCGTACTCGTTCCTCGAGGTTGCAGCACGCGCCCAAAAGTGGATCGACCAGGCGATCAGCCGCAACATGTACCTGGAGACCCGCGACCTCGGCGACATGATGGAGATCTACTACGGTGCGTGGGAACGCGGCGTGAAGACGACCTACTACCTGCACTCCAAGCCTCGCCACCAGGCGGAACAGTCCACCGTGCGCGTGAACAAGGCCGAGGAGTTCTCCGGCGGTGCACGCAAGGGCTTCGGAGCCGCCGCGCCGGTCGGTGCATCCGTCGGCGCTGGTGCCCCGGCTGCTGCACCTGCTCGCCGTGGCTTCGGCGGACTCACCGACGGAGGTGACAAGTCATGAACGAGTTCGAGTACGAGGTCCCGGTCGATCCGATGGACGAACTCCAGTGCGACTCCTGCCAGTAGGCGAGACGCAGAAGACTAGACAACAGCGCACATCAGCACAGCGCACATCAGCACAGCGCGCATCAGCACAGCGCACATCAGTACGACGGAAAGAAGAGCGATAACGATGGGAATCCTGGGAACCGGAATTCAAGAGGGTCTGCTGCTCAAGCCGGTGAAATACCAGTGGGCGATGGACCTCTACGACCAGGCAGTGGCGAACACCTGGTTCCCGAATGAGGTGCAACTCGACGCCGACATCGCTGATTTCAAGAAGATGACGGATGAGGAACGGCACGCCATCACCTTCTTGATGAGCTACTTCAACCCGAACGAGCTGCTCGTGAACAAGGCGTTGGCGTTCGGCGTCTACCCGTACCTGAACGCGGCGGAGGCGCACCTTTACCTCGCGAAGCAGATGTGGGAGGAAGCCAACCACTGCATGTCGTTCGAGTACGTGCTCGAGACGTTCCCGATCGACCGCAACGCCGCATACAACTCCCACATCGACGTGCCGTCCATGGCGCGCAAAGAGGAGTTCGAGTTCACGTTCATCAAGCGGATGACCGAAGAGAAACTCGACATTTCCACGACCGCCGGCAAGCAGGACTTCGTGCGCAACCTGATCGCGTACAACGTGATTCTGGAGGGCATCTGGTTCTACTCAGGCTTCATGGTGGCGCTCTCATTCCGGCAGCGGAATCTCCTGCGTAATTTCGGCTCGCTGATCGACTGGATCGTGCGCGACGAATCGCTGCACTTGAAATTCGGCATCAATCTCATCCTCACGGTGCTGGAGGAGAACCCCGATCTGCAGACGCCGGAGTTCGCGGCGGAGATCAAGCAGATGATCCTCGACGCCGTGGAGATGGAGGAGCAGTACAACAAGGACCTGCTGCCCGGTGGCATCCTCGGCTTGAATGCCAACTACATCAACCAGTATGTGAAGTATCTTGCCGACCGCCGCTTGGAAGAGCTCGGCTTCGAGGCAGAATATAAGGTGGCCAACCCGGCCAAGTGGATGGCCACAGCGAATGACACGTACGAACTGGTCAACTTCTTCGAATCGATCAACACGTCGTACGAGTCGAACGCGAAGGCGACGATCTCGTCTAAGAAATAGAGGCCTGCGCAAACGTGCGCCGGAGGTGCGATTTTCGCCATCTGCGCACGATTTCGTAACGAATACGTGAATCTTCGACGGATTCGAGCGCTTTTAAGAGCTGCGCGCACATTATCGGCACCGTGCTGAGGTAAGCTCCTTTTCACCTGCAATCACGTGTGCCTCAAAGATGAGGAAAGGAAACAGACAATGCGAAATAGGTATGCCGTCCCGGCGATGCTCGCAGTAGCAGCACTGCTTTTGACCGGCTGTGTCAACAATGAGGGGACCGGATCGGGGTCGAGCACGACCGCTGCGGCCTCCGGAACAAAGGATGCGTCGATCGCGGCGCTTCTGCCCGCCTCGGTCACAGCGTCAGGGGTCCTCCAGGTCGGTGTCGACGCGACATACCCGCCGAACGAGTACAAGGACGCGAACGGCAACGCGATCGGATGGGACATCGACCTGTTCAATGCGGTTTCAGCCGTGCTCGGTGTCAAGCCGACGTACAACATCGCGGGATTCGACACGATCATTCCAAACATCACGGGCAAGAAGTACGACGTGGGCCTCTCGTCCTTCACAGACACCGCCGAGCGTGAGAAGCAGGTTGATTTCGTCAACTACTACTCGGCCGGCATCCTCTGGGCGTCCCAGAAGAACAAGACCGTCAACCCTGACAACGCGTGCGGCCTGAAGGTCGCTGTCGAGACCGGCACGACGGAAGAGCAGGGTGAGGTTCCAGCCAAGTCGAAGGCGTGCACCGGCGCAGGCAAGGCGGCCATTCAGATCCTGAAGTTCGACGGCCAGGATCAGGCGACCAACGCGGTCGTGCTCGGTCAGGCGGATGCCATGAGTGCAGACTCCCCGATCACGGATTACGCGATCGCGAAGTCCGGAGGCAAGCTGCAGGTTGCGGGCAAGACCTTCGAAGTCGCGCCGTACGGCGTAGCCGTTGACAAGGGTTCCAAGCTCGGCGTTGCCCTGCAGAAGGCCTTCCAAAAGATCGTCGACAACGGCACGTACACGAAGATCCTCGACAAGTGGGGCGTGCAAGACGGCGCGCTGAAGACAATCACGATTAACGCGACGACTAAGGGCTGACCATGACCTCACCAGGTCTGAGTGGTCCGGCGACCGGGAACATCCCGGCGCCGGGCCAGTCCGAAGAAGCTCAACCGATCAAGGCGGTCAAGCTGCGCCATCCGTGGCGCACGCTGATCGCGATCGTGCTGATCGTCTACCTGGTCGCGTTCATCTGGGATGCGTCACAGCGCAAGGCGTTCCAGTGGGACATCTTCGGGAAGTACCTGTTCGACCAGCGCATCTCGATGGCGGCGCTCACAACGATCGAGTTGACCGTGTACTCGATGATCATCGCGATCATCCTCGCGCTCATTCTTGCAGTCATGCGCCTGTCGGACAATCCGGTCTTCCGCAGTGTCTCCTGGGCATACCTGTGGATCTTCCGCGGCACGCCAGTGTACGTACAGCTGACGTTCTGGGGTTTGCTGTCAGTAATTTATCCGACCTTGTCGATCGGTGTACCGTTCCTGCATCCGCTCGTCGAGCTTCCTACGCAGGGGACACTGAGCTTCTTCACCCTTGCGATCATCGGCCTGGGATTGAACGAGGCGGCGTATCTTGCGGAGATCGTGCGCGCGGGCATCCTCTCGGTCGACCGCGGTCAGGAAGAGGCCGCGACCGCGCTCGGCATGAGCTGGACGCAGACAATGCGTCGCATCGTCATCCCTCAGTCGATGCGGATCATCATCCCGCCGACGGGCAACGAGGTGATCTCGATGCTGAAGACCACCTCGCTGGTCACCGCGGTGCCGTTCAGCCTCGACCTGTTCTCCCGATCGCGGGATATCGCAACGACGTTGTTCGCGCCGATCCCGCTGCTGGTGGTCGCCTCGGTCTGGTACCTGGCGATCACGTCTGTGCTGATGATCGGTCAGTACTTCCTGGAGAAGCGCTTCGCGCGCGGTGTTGGTGCGGCGCGGCCCGACAAGGGAGACGCGGGCACGCTAACGGGTGCGGTGCCGACGACGACCTCGCAGATGCAGGTCGAAGCCATCCGGCTCGATGAGGACAAGAGAGACCACCTATGAGCGAGACGATGTCGCCGAGCGCCACGGCGTCGAAGAGCACCGTGCCCATGGTCGAAGCCGTGCAAGTTTCGAAGAGCTTCGGGTCGAATCAGGTGCTGAAGAGCATTTCACTGACCGTACAGCCAGGAGAAGTGTTGTGCCTCGTCGGGCCCAGTGGGTCCGGCAAGTCGACGTTTCTGCGCTGCATCAACCATCTCGAAACCGTGAATGCGGGCCGCTTGCGTGTCGATGGAACGCTCGTCGGCTATCGCGAGAAGGGTGACCGACTGCACGAAATGCATCCGAAGGAAGCAGCACGGCAACGGCGTGATATCGGCATGGTGTTTCAGCGGTTCAATCTGTTCCCGCACATGACTGCGCTTGAGAACGTGACGGAAGCGCCAATGCGCGTCAAGGGGGTCAGCAAGTCCAAGGCGGTAGCCCGGGCGACGGAATTGCTCGCGCAGGTCGGACTCGCTGCGAAGACGGCGTCATACCCTGCACACCTCTCCGGCGGGCAGCAGCAACGCGTTGCCATCGCGCGAGCACTTGCCATGGATCCGAAACTGATGTTGTTCGATGAGCCGACGAGCGCGCTCGACCCCGAGCTGGTCGGTGAGGTTCTCGACGTGATGAAGGGACTTGCGGCCACCGGCATGACGATGATCGTTGTGACGCACGAGATGGGCTTCGCTCGGGAGGTCGCCGACTCGCTGGTATTCATGGACGGCGGCGTCGTCGTTGAGTCAGGCGACCCGCGTGAGGTGCTGACGAATCCGCAGCATCAGCGTACGAGAACCTTCCTCTCGAAGGTGCTTTGACCCTCACAACCAGTCGTTGCGCCTGAACAGCAGGTAGAGCGTGAGGGATGATGCGACGATCAACCCGTTCGACAGCCAGAACCCTGGGACGGTGCTGATCAGTGGAAAGGCGAGGTTCTGCCCGAAAAACCCCGTGATGAGCGTGGGCAGGGCGATGATCGCGGCCCAGCTCGTCACCTTCTTCATGATGAGGTTCATCCGGTTGCTCTGATTGGCAAGGTTCGTGTCGAGGATCGTGTTGGTCAGATCGCGCAGTGACTCCGACCAGTCGGCGACCCGCAGCGTGTGGTCGTAGACATCCTGGAAGTACGGGACAAGATTGGCGGTGATGACGTCGGAGTCGCGGCGCGCGAGAGAGCCGACTACTTCGCGCATCGGCAAAGCGAAGCGACGCAGTTGCATAATGTTCTGCCGCAACCGGAAGGCGCGGCGCTGCACGTTGGCAATATCCGGCTTCACTGCAAGTACAGCATCTTCGGCAGCTTCGACCTGTTCGTCGAGCTTTTGGGCCGCGGCGAAGTGGCTGTCGACGACGGTGTCCAGCAACCCCCACAGCAGAAAGGCAGGTCCTCCTGCAGCCAACGCGACCTGCGCATCCCAGCGCTCGAGCACGGCGTGCATCGAAAAGTTCGAGTTCTTGCGCACCGTCACCAGGCACTGCTTTGTCACGAACACAGACACTTCCTGCGGGTCGAGTTGTTCAGGCCCGCCTGCGGGGTCGGTCTCGACCTCCAGCGCATACATGGCAAGGAACAGGTGGCTGTCGTAGCGGTCGAGCTTGGGCCGTTGATGCTCGTGCACGGCGTCTTCGACGGCCAGCGGATGCAGCGACAGTTCTTCTGCGATCTGTGCCAGGTCCTCGATCGTGGGCAACTCGTAGTCGAGCCAGATCACGGCATCCGGGTCGGCGAGGAGATCGGAGATTTCGGCCGCCGGAAAGTTCTCGCGCTCGAGCGTGCCATGGCGATAAAGCCGGGTCTTGGACATCCGCGTCACCCCGTGTTCTGTAAGCCGGCGGCGACGCCGTTGACGGATAGCAAGAGGAGCCGGCGCAACTCGTCTTGCTCGGACTCCGGTGCGCCGGAGCGCAGCGCCTTCAACGCACGCAGTTGCAGCAGGGACAGGGCATCCACATACGGGCTGCGCAGGCGCACAGCGCGCCGCAATACCGGGCGACTGGCCAGCAATTCGCTGCTGCCGCTGGAGATCAGTGCCCAATGCCGGGTCAGTGCCATTTCATCGAGTACGAGTTCTGCGAGGTCGTCGCGGGCCCCGAGAGCGAGGTAGCGCCGTGCGAGGCGCTCATCCGTTTTTGCCAGCGACATCTCCACATTGTCGATCATCGTCGCGAACAACGGCCAATGTCGGTAAGCATGCCGCAGCGTGTCTTCGTCGCCGACGGCCGCTAGAGCCGATCCGAGGCCGAACCAGCCGGTGAGGTTGATACGCGCTTGCGTCCATGCGAACACCCACGGAATCGCCCTCAGATCTTCGAGCGACTCAACGGAGAGCCCACGTCGGGCCGGGCGGGAGCCCAGGGCGAGAAGGCCGATCTCCTCCTGCGGGGTCACTTGGGCGAACCAGGGGGCGAACCCGTCCGCGTTCACAAGTTGGAAGAAGCGGTCGCGGCTGACGGCATCCATTCGCGCGGCGAGGTCGGCGAAGTCGGCGGCCGCCTGCGCGTTGCGGGCGCCGATCGACGGCGTCGAGGCCAACAGGGCGGATGCGGCGACCTGCTCGAGGTGGCGCAGCGCGATGACCGGGTCGCCATACTGCGCGAAGATGACCTCACCCTGTTCGGTGAGCTTGAAGCGGCCGTCAACGGAGCCGGGCGGTTGCGCCATCACGGCCTCATTGGCCGGCCCGCCGCCGCGGCCGAGGGCGCCGCCGCGACCATGGAACAGGGTCAGCGTGATGCCATTGCGCTGTGCCCACTGCGCGATCCGCGCCTGCGCGTCGTACAGCGCGAGCGTGGCCGACACCGGCCCGACATCCTTGGACGAGTCGGAGTAGCCGAGCATGACCTCGAGCCTGCGGTCGGTTGCAGCAAGGCGCGCCTGCACCTGGGGCAGGGCGATCATGCCGTCCAGGATGTCCGTGCTCGCGTTCAAGTCTGCGAACGTTTCGAACAGGGGGACGACGTCGAGTGTGGGGGCGGCATCCGCACTGCCGAGGGCGTGCTCGGCCAGTCTGTACACGGTGGCGATGTCCTCGACTGACTGCGTGAACGACACGACGTAACGGCGGGCGGCGTCGAACCCGTAGCGAGACTGCAGGAAGGAGATGGTGCGGAAGACGTCCAGCACCTCGGTGACCTGTGCGTCGAGTTCGTCGCCTGCTTCGAGGCCGGCCAACACCTGCCGGTGCACCTGCGAGTGCTGCCGCACCTCCAGTTCGGCCAGATGGAAGCCGAAGGTCTGCACCTGCCAGATCAACTGCTGCAGTTCGCCATAGGCGGCGCGGGCATCACCGGCTACGGCGAGCGAGTCTTGGACGGTCTGCAGGTCGGCGAGCAGGTCGGCCGCGGCGGCATAGCCAAGGTCGGCGTCGCGGCGGCGGGTCGCGCCGATGCGTTCGGCGACGAACAGCAGCACCCGGCGATGCGGTTCGTTGGGGGAGCGCGTGGCGATGTCTGCGCTGAGCTCCTCGGACAGGCTGCGCTGCCGCTGCCACAGTGCGTTCAGCCCCGGCGCCGCGGGCGTGTCCCCCGCATCGAGGGTGAGCGTGCGCCCGATGCGATCCGCGGCGCGCTCCAGCCCGAGCAGCACATGCTCGGACGCGATCGCCGCAGCAGCGCGTGTGATCGACGCCGTCACGAACGGATTCCCATCGCGGTCGGCGCCAATCCAGCTGCCGAAGCGCACGAAGGCGCGCGGCACGGGCGGGCGGGTGCCGGCATCCGCCCGGTTGTTCGCTGCAGCGATCGTGTCGTCGATCAGCCGGTAGACCTGCGGCACAGCCTGGAACAGCGTCTGGTCGAAGATGTTCATCGCTGTGCGCACCTCGTCGAGCGGGCCGGGCCGAGTCGCTCGCAGCGGCGCGGTGCGCCAGAGCGTGTCGATCTCGGCGAGGAGCCTGCGCTCGTTCTCTGCGCGGACCAGCCCGCCGAACCGCGGGTCGTCATGGTCTGCCAGCAATTCGCTGATGCGGCGGATCGTGGAGGCAACGGCGCGGCGGCGAGCTTCAGTCGGATGCGCTGTGAGCACCGGATGGAACTCGAGGTTCTGGAGCCGCCGGACGGCTTCGTCTGCGCCGAGTTCGTCGGTGAGGGCGGCCATTGCGCCCGCGAATGACTCGGTCGGGCCCCTTCCCGCGGTCGGAAGTTGTTCGCGCGCGAGCAGCACACGCACCCGGTGGCGCTCCTCGGCGAGATTGACCAGATGAAAGTAACAGGTGAACGCACGCGCAACCTCGTCAGCCCGGGTCAGCGAGAGACCGTTGACAATCGCCTCCGCGTCTTCGATGGACGCCGTCCCAGCACCCTCGTAGGCGCCGATCGTCGCCGCGCGCAGCCGTTCGACATCGTCCAACAAGTCTGCGCCGCCCGCCTCCGCCAGAACGCGACCGAGCAGGCCACCGAGCAGTCGCACATCGGCCCTGAGCACGTCGGGGACGTCGCTGCGCCGCGGGGCGCGACCGGAGGCATCCATTGGGTCCGGTTGAGTTGTATTCGTCATCTCCCTGCAAGGCTACGCGAGCACCTTTTGGATGCGCTGGAGCGAGACGGTCTCGGCGGTGCCGAGGTGCTGGGCAAAGAGGCCGACGCGCAACTCCTCGAGCATCCAGCGCGCATGCGTGAGTGCGGGCGACGCGTGCGGGGGCAGGGGGAGCCGGCCGCCGGCATCCGTGAAGCGTGTGGTCGCGGTTTGCACCTCGGTCATCCAGACGCGGTCGCGGCCAGGATTGTCGGCGACACGTTCGATGCGCCAAGTGATCGCGGCCAGGTAGCGCGGCAGGTGTCGCAATCGTTCCAGCCCGGTGGCCGAGACGAAGCCAGGATAGACGAGTGCGGCGAGCTGGCTGCGGGCATCCGTCAGTGCGGGCAGTAGCGACATGCTCGTGGCGGCGCTTAGTGCTTTGTCTGCAGCGCGTGCGGCTGCCAGGGTGCGCGCGACGAGTGAGACCGTTTCGAACATCGAGTCCATCACGATGCCGGATGCCCGATCCCTGATCATCTCGAACTCCGCCCGCATGAACACCTGTCCGTCGGACTTGACCCGGGTGAGGGCGGCGTCGATGACCGCCGTGAGGCAGTCATCGAACAGCGCCTTCGTCGTCGGGTATGGGCTCGCGGCCAGCGTGAGTTTCTCCGCGGAGGTGAGGTGCTGCTGCACATAGGCGACCGGCGACGGGATCATGTTGAGCAACAACCGACGCACCCCGCCGGGCAGCGCCCGGGCCTGCTCCTCCGGTGTGGCCATCACCCTGATCGACACCGTGCTGCCGGTGTCCACCAGCGTCGGGTAGCCGCGGATGATGTTGCGCGGCTGCCCGGGCGCGCTCGGGCCTGCCTGCCTCGGACCCGGCTGTTCTGTGTCGACGAAACGGGAGAGTTCGTCGAAGTCCCACGTCGTGAGCCCGTCGCGTTCGATCGGGTCGGCCACCCGAGCGGATGCCTCCGCCACCGATTCGCGCACCTGCGTCGCGAGTCTGCGCTGCAGTTCGGTGAGGCTCTTGCCGCTGGCGACCGTGCGCCCTCGGTCGCCGATGATACGGAAGGTCATCAGAAGGTGCGACGGGATCCGGCTCATGTCGACGTCGTCGCCGGTGGCCAATGTGCCCGTCAGACGCTTGATTGTGAGCGCGACGGTGTCGGCGAACGTGGGAGCGCGGGCGGAGGCGGTGCCGGCACCCGACCCGGAAGCCGTGGGTGGCGCATCCGGAAGCTCCGCCATGATGCGGGCGGCCCAGTCCGCTGCCGGAACAACCGTGCGCCGGATCGCCTTCGGCAGTGCCTTGATCATGGCTGTGACCAGCTCGTGGCGCAGCCCGGGAACCTGCCAATCGAAGCCGGCGGGGCTCAGCCGGGCAAGCAGGGCGAGCGGCACCTGCACGGTGACACCGTCGTCATCCGCCCCCGGCTCGAACCGGTAGCCGAGTGCGAGGCGCTGGTCGCCCTGCTGCCAGACAGCGGGGAACTCGCGTTCGTCGATCGCCGGCGTGTCCTCGGGGCGCAGGGTGTCCTCGGTCATGGTGAGCAGCTGCGGGGATTCGACGCGTGCGTCGCGCCACCACGTCTCGAACGTGCGGGTGGAGACGACATCGGCCGGCACGCGGCGGCCGTAGAACTCGAACACGGCGTCGTCGTCGTCGAGGATGTCGCGGCGTCGAGTGCGCTCCTGAAACTCGGACAGTTTCGCGAGCAGGCGCCGGTTCGTCCGATCGAAATCGAACGCCCGGTTGCGCCCGCGGTCGGTCGGCCAATCGCCCTCGACCAGACCGTGTCGGATGAACAGCTCGCGCGCGAGTTCTGCATCCACTCGCGCGTACTGGATGCGCCGCCGCGGAATGATCGGCACGCCGTAGAGCGTCACGCGCTCGTATGCGACGGCGGCGCCCTGATTCTTCTCCCAGTGCGGCTCGCCGTAGCTGCGCTTGCACAGGTCGCCGGCGATGGGTTCGGCCCACGCGGGGTCGATCGAGGCGTTCATCCGGGCGAAGAGGCGGCTCGTTTCGACCAGTTCGGCGCTCATCAGGGCGGCAGGGCCGGTGCCGGCGCCGGTTGCCTTCTTGGATGCGGAGCCGTTGGATGCGGAGCCGTTGGATGTGCCGCCCTTGGATGTGCCGCCCTTCGACGCGAGTGTCGAGCCGGGGAAGATCACAAACCGCGCCTGCCGGGCACCGACGTAGTCCTTCTTCTGCGTATCTTTGATGCCGATGTGCGAGAGCAGGCCCGCCAGTAGCGACCGATGGATGCCGTCGGGATTCACGGATGCCTCATCCACCGTCAGTCCGAGCGGTTTCGCCAGGCGGCGCAGCTGCCGGTAGACGTCCTGCCACTCCCGCACGCGCAGATAGTTGAGGTATTCGGCCTTGCACAGGCGGCGGAACGCGCTCGAGGAGAGCTCCTTCTGCGTGGTCTCCAGGTAGTTCCAGAGGTTCAGCAGGGTGAGGAAGTCGCTCGTTGGATCGGCGAAGCGCGCGTGCTGCTGATCGGCTTGCGCGCGTCGCTCGAGTGGGCGTTCCCGCGGGTCTTGAATAGTGAGTCCTGCGACGATGGCCATCACCTCGCGGCTGGTCGAGTGCCGTTTCGACTCGATCACCATTCGCCCGAACCGTGGGTCGATCGGCAGCTTTGCGAGATCGCGTCCGGTCCGCGTCAGGCGTGGGCTCTTTCCGGTCCCTGAGCTTTTTCCGGTCCCTGAGCTTGCCGAAGGGCCGGTCCCTGAGCTTGCCGAAGGGCGACCCCCGGCAGTCTGCAGCGCACCGAGCTCCGCAAGCAGGTCGAGGCCGTCTTTGATGCCGCGCGCATCCGGTGGTGTCAAGAACGGGAACGCGGCGATGTCGCCGAGGTCAAGCGAGATCATCTGCAGAATGACAGCGGCGAGGTTGGTGCGCAGCACCTCAGGCTCCGTGTATTCGGGCCGGCGTTCGAAGTCCTCCTGCGAGTACAGGCGGATGGCGATGCCGTCGCTCGTGCGCCCGCTGCGACCGGACCGCTGGCTGGCCGACGCCTGCGAGATGGCCTCGATCGGCAGCCGCTGCACCTTCGCTCGCACACTGTAGCGGGAGATGCGGGCCGTGCCCGCATCGATCACATAGCGGATGCCCGGCACCGTCAGGCTCGTCTCGGCCACGTTCGTCGCGAGCACGATGCGACGCCGAATACCCGCGGATGCCGACGGCCGGAACACGCGGTGCTGATCCGCCGCGGACAGGCGGCCATACAGCGGCAAGACCTCGGTCGTGTCCGCAGCACCGATGTTCGCGAGGTGACCGCGGATGGCCTCTTCCGCATCACGGATCTCGTTCTGGCCGGAGAGGAAGACGAGCACGTCGCCACTCGACTCGCGTGCGAGCTCGTCGAGTGCATCGGTGATGCCCGTGAGGTAGTCGTGCACGCTGGAGCTTGGAGGATCGCGAAGCGATCCCGCGACGCCAGTGCCGAGTGAGCCTGCGAGCGAGGGTCGGCCCTTCGTCGTGCTGTCCCTGGCGGGCTTGGCATCATCATCCGGGTCGTCGGTCGGCGCGTCCGGCACGAGCGGCCGATACCGGATCTCGACCGGGAACGTGCGACCGGAGACCTCCACGATCGGTGCTGGCGTGCCATCCGCTGCAGCGAAGTGCGCCGCGAAACTCTGCGGATCGATGGTTGCCGAGGTGACAATCACCTTGAGGTCCGGTCGCTTCGGAAGCAGTTGCTTGAGATAGCCGAGCAGAAAGTCGATGTTCAGGCTGCGTTCGTGGGCTTCGTCGATGATGATGGTGTCGTAGGCAGTCAGCATCCGATCGCGGTGCATTTCGTTCAGCAGGATGCCGTCGGTCATCAGCTTGATGCGCGTGTTCGCGCCGACGTGGTCGGTGAAGCGCACTTGGTAGCCGACGAGCCCGCCGACCGTATCGCCGAGCTCTTCTGCGATGCGTTCGGCGATCGTGCGGGCGGCGATCCGACGCGGCTGGGTGTGTCCGATCGAGGTGCGACCGAGTTCGAGGCAGATCTTGGGCAGCTGCGTGGTCTTGCCCGACCCAGTCTCGCCGGCGACGATCACCACCTGGTTGTCGCGGATGACGCGTGCGATCTCCTCCCGCAGCTGGCTGACCGGCAGCTCGGGCGGGTAGGTGACCGCGATCGGTGCGGATGCGGCAGTGGAAGACATGAGCCTTCCATCGTACGGCAGGCTGGTAGCGGGAGTCGGCGAGAGCGGCATCCGGATTCGACACGGTGTGTGCGGGCGCGCCACACTGTTCCAGTGAAGTTTCGCCAGTCACCCGCAGCCAAGATCGGGTTGTCGATCGCGCTGGCGACCGGGCTGTATGGAGTTTCGTTCGGTGCGCTCGGCGTCGCGGCCGGATTGACGTTTTGGCAGACGACGGTATTGAGCCTGCTCTTGTTTTCGGGAGGCTCGCAGTTCGCATTCATCGGCGTGATCGCCGGCGGTGGAGGCGGCGCAGCTGCGTTCGGGTCTGCCGCGCTGCTCGGCATCCGCAACGCCGTCTACGGGATGCAGCTGAATGCGCTCCTGCGCCCATCCGGCTGGCGAAGGATTATCGCAGCACACGTGACGATCGATGAGTCGATGGCGACGGCAACCGGCCAGACAGATCCGCTGGAACAGAGACGCGGATTCTGGGTGGCAGGCATCGGTATCTTCGTGCTGTGGAACGTGTTCACCGTGTTCGGGGCCCTGCTCGGTGGTGCGCTCGGTGACCCGAAAGCGTGGGGTTTGGACGGTGCTGCCGTCGCCGCATTCCTCGGGCTGTTGTGGCCACGGCTGCGTGCGAAGGAACCCGTCGCGATCGCGGTCGTGTGTGCGCTCGCGACCGTGCTGTCGGTGCCGTTCGTGCCGCCGGGGGTGCCGATCCTGGTCGCGGCCGTCGTCGCAGGCGTGTGGGGTTGGTTCAGTCGCGGCCCGGCAGAAGAGGGCCTCGAGCCGGATGTCGAGCCGTATCCGCATGGCACGATGTCGGGTGAGCCTGGTGTCGATTTGGATGAGCCTGGTGTCGATTCGGGTGAGCCTGGTGTCGATTCGGGCGGACCGGGTATCGATTCGGGCGGACCGGATGGCGATTCGGGTGAGCCTGGCGGCGATCCGCGCGGGTTGGGAGCTGATCCCAGTGAGACTGGCGGCGATCCGGGTGGGCCTGGTTTCGATCTCGGCGGGGAGGGCCGCTGATGTCGATGTGGTTCTGGGTGATTCTGGCGTGTATTGTCGCGTTCGCGACTAAGTTGGTCGGCTATCTGGTGCCGGCAAAAGTGCTGAAGAGCAAGCGGATGTCCAGGGTCGCCGGCACGCTCACCATCGGTCTGCTTGCGTCGCTGACAATAGTGAACACGGTTGCGAGTGGTACGCAGGTGACGTTCGATGCGCGGATCGGAGCCCTGGTTGCCGCTGCGATTGCGTTGCTCTTGCGTGCGCCCTTCCTGGTGGTGGTCGTCGTCGGCGCCCTCGCGGCAGCGCTGTTGCGCCTGGCCGGCTTGCCGTAGGTGGTTCTTGTGGCCAGCTTCCCGGACCTGGTTCCCTGACCGGATTCCTGCTGCTGGTTCCCTGACCGGATTCCTCCTGCTGACTTCGCGCAATTGGCTTCCCGCGTCCGGTCCGCGCGGCCCGTTCCAGCTGCTCGCCGCTCGCTGCGATTGCCATCATGATGTCAGCCGACCTTCATGATGTCAGCCGACCTTGCGGTCCAGCGACCAGGCGGCTTTGCTCCGAAGTCGAATGGGTTGCCGGGTGTCACCGTGCGGGGGTACCAACCAATAGACAGAGCCCTCCCGCCGAATCTTCCAATGCTGATTGTGAATGAGCATGTGGTGATATCGACACAAAAGGATGCCGTCCGCAATATTGGTCTTTCCATGGTCCGCGGCCCACTCATAAATGTGGTGAGATTCGGCATATGACGGTGGTCGATCGCAGTCTGGATGCATGCAGCCGCCGTCTCGGATCGCCAAGGCCACTCTCTGTTTCGCGGTGAAGATGCGTTGTTCTCGACCTACATCCAAAGGGTTGCCATTCTCGTCAACCGTGATGTCGCGCGTTCCGACATCACAGAGTAGGCGCTCGATCATCGCGGGCGGAACAGCTTCTCCGGTCTCTTCGAGATGGCCGGTTCCCGTCAAGTTGCCGTCGGTGTCGTGCTTGTCCAACTCCGTTTTGGTGATGACGACGCGCACGCCCGGCTGCCGCGCACCGAATCCGGTGGACGGGTCGGCGATTGCTCCCGCACGTAGGACATCCATCAGAAGGTCGAACACAAGTTGATCGTTTGTACGAGGATCGTCGCGCAGCTTTTCTGCGGCCTCTGCTTCCGCCTTGTCCACGAAGCGAGGGCCACCGCGTCGAGGACGCATCCCGGCGCTGACAATGGTGTCGATCCAAGCGGCGGACTCATCGTCGAACTCGATCCACGCCGTGCGGGCACCGTCCGCGTTGCGGCTGAAGCGCCATTTGCGCGCTGCGTATCGTCTCTCGGCCCGTTTGGTCACTCCTGCGGGGTCCAATCGGTCGCGCGCCCAGCGGGCTTGCTTGGTTAACGCATCTGTATTCATCCCGCCGGCGTCCCCAAGCAGTTCTTCTGCTGCAGCACGCAACACATCGGCGTCGCAGTCGTCGCACGGCTGCCCGAGACCGCGGATCAAAGCTTCCGCGGCAGATGCGGTCAGCCTTCGCTCTGCCACCGCCCGCGTTACCGGCTCGAACCAGGGGAGTTCAGTCGCGGGTGTCGCGGCGGATGCTTCTCCGGAGCCATCGCTCGAATCAGCAACCGAATCCCCACCAGCCGGCTCTCCGTTTGCCTCTTCGAGAGTGCGAGCATCCGGAGTGTTGGCTATCGTCGGCGACTGCTCGGTGGCGTCGATCAGCCGAGTCGCTGCATCCGCTTCCCGCATCGCTTCACCGAGCCGCACTTGACGGGCCGCCTCCACCCGCGATGACCCGGTGATCGATTGAACTAGATCCACCGGCGATCGCCGACCTGATCGTGCAGCCAGGCCAGAGTAGCCAAGTTCTCGATCCGAGCGAGCTGAAATGACTCCGGCGCCTGCGGCAATGATGGCGTCGGCTTCGGAACGCATTGCTGCGGCGTCTGCCATCAAAGACTGCAGTGCATCATCGTCGAATCGAGACACAAGTGCTGGAAGGGAGTCCGCGGCAGCTGACAGCTCATGCAGAGCAAGCGAGTCAGACACCCTGAGGGCGCTTTCTCTGATCTGCTGCGATATCAATGCCATGGATCGATTTTATCATGAATCGTTGCTAGTTACTATAGTCAAGTGATAAGAAGTCTTTGACAGTCGTAGATATATTCGATTAAATACCTTTTTGAGTGTCTGGAGTGATGTAGCGGCTGGGCGTGGATACAGTTACGTCGCGGGCGTCGCGGGCGTCGCGGGCGTCGCGACTCCGCTCGACGCATGCTGGAACCTGGGGTCGACCACAATGGGCGGCCAGTCAAGCGTTGACGTAGCGTGCTGTGGTCGCCACAGTAGGAGCCACCACTGACAGCGCGCGCCCCGTGCCCCCGTGCGCCGCGCGCGTCACGTTGCCGGCTGCTGGCTCAGGGCTCCGCCGTCACGAGCGGATCGGCAACCTGGGTCACGACAGCGAGCGGATCGGCAACCTGGGTCACAGCGGCTGTGGCCCGCTCCACCGGGAATCCGTTGCGAACCCAATATTCGTAGCCACCGACCAGCTCACGAGCGTCGAAGCCCGCGGCCAGCAGCTCTCGTGCAGCGTGCGTCGCCCCGTTGCAGCCGGGCCCCCAGCCGTAGACGACGAGCGTCTGGTCGCGCGGCAGCGTGACGATTTGTCCGGTCCGCGTGTCACTCGGCAGGTGCACTGCGCCCACGATGTGTCCGTGATCCCAGGAGAGTTGCTTGCGGGTGTCAACCAATACGCAGGTGCCCTCGGCCTGCGCGTTGTGTGCCGCGACAATGTCGATCTCGTACGCCAGCCTGGCGTCTACGTAAGCGAGGAGGGCTACCCGCGTCGCCGCAGTCATGACGCTACCCACGACACTGCCATCATGACGCGGCCGGCTGCTGGCTGCCGTCAAGCAGCGAGGCAAGCATCGGCAACTGGGATTCGTCCTCCAGTGCGGAGCCCACCGCGACGACGCGCGCTCCCGCATCCAGGAAGCCCCGCGCGTTGCCCGCGCTCATGCCACCGGTGGCCACGAAGGTCGCCTGCGGGAACGGGCCGTGCATCGCGCCGAACCAGCCTGCCCCGAGAACGGATGCGGGGAACGCCTTGAGCCAGGTCAGTCCCTCTTTGAGTGCCAACTGTACTTCGGTGGCGGTGCCGACACCGGGCAGCGACGGCAGCCCAACCTTGGCGGATGCTCGCACCACCTCGAGATCGAACCCTGGGCTCACCGTGAACCCCGCGCCCGCCCCGAGTGCAGCGGCCACCTGCTCGACCGAGATCACCGTGCCTGCGCCGACGAGCTTGCCGCGCTCACGTGCGGCAGCGGCAACGGCGCGAAGCGCGGCCACGTCATCCGGCGTCTGAATGGGTACCTCGACGACGTCGATGCCGAGGTTCCACGCGGTGGTGGCAACCGCAAGGCTGCGCTCTGCTCCCATGCCGCGCATGATCGCCATGAGCGGCGCCGAGCTGAAAATGTCGCCGAACTGCGAATTGTCGAGCATCGAATTGTCGTGCATGGAATTGTCGGGCATGGTCGCACTACGCCTTTCCTGTGGTCGTGGTTGATTCGCCGATGAAATCACTGGTCGAGAGCAACACCAATCGTGCGCGCTCGTGTCCGCACCGCAACCGGTCGAGCGCTGTCTCACCGCGGAGCAGGGCGGCGAGGTACCCCGCTGCGAACGCGTCGCCCGCGCCCACGGCCTCGACGACATCCGTTGGTATCGCCGGTGCGAAGACGCTGACGCCGCCCGTGAATTCCGTGGCGCCGACGCTGCCGTCTTTGACGACGAGCCGCTCAGGTAGCGGCAGGAGCGCCCGCACGTCATCTGCGCTGTCGCAACCCCACAGGGCGTGCGCTTCGTCCAGGCCGACGAAGACGAGGTCGGCGCGGTTCGCCAATGAAGACAGCGCGGCGCTCGCCACACCGTCAGCCCACAGCGCCTGCCGATGGTTCACGTCAAAGCTGAGGATCACGTTGCTTGTCGCGTTGCTTCCGCCAACGCGTTCGACCACGTCCTCGACCAATGCGGCACAACTTTCCGACAGGGCGGGAGTGATTCCGGAGAGGTGCACGACCTCGGCAGCTTCGAGCGGAATATTCGCCACCGTGGCGGGGCTCATGCGGGATGCTGCCGAGCCACGGCGGTAGTACAGCACGCCGCGCCCGGGATCTTTGAAATACACGCCGGTGGGGGCAGCCGCATCGAACGAGACCCAGCGGATGTCCACGCCGTGACGCTCGACGGAGCGCACAATGCGCCGCCCGAGCACATCGTCGCCCACGGCACTCACCCAGGCCGACGTGACGCCGATCTCAGCAAGATGGGATGCCACGTTCGACTCCGCACCCCCGGCGTGGAGGCGCAAATCCTGAGCCGTTGCGAGCGACTCGGCTCTCGCAGGGGCGACCAGCGCCATCGTCTCGCCGATGGTGATCACGCGAGGAATTGTCTGAACGGACACAGCCCAACTATGCGCACATTGTGTGCTCTCTGCAACTTGCGTTGCAATATTTGCACAGTGTGAATGGCGAGCAATCTATACTCGTCTCTCGTATGCACCTGCTTCGAGAGCAGAAGCAGCACGGGAAAGGATCAAAGCATGCGAGTGGTGCTGTCCGGAGGAACGATCGTGGACCACACCGGGATGCGACGCGCGGATGTCGCGACCGATGGCCACACCATTGCCGAAGTCGGTGACGTCGTCGCCCGGCCCGACGATCACGTCATCGACTGCCGAGGACGTTTCGTGCTGCCCGGTTTCGTCGACGCGCACTCGCATGCCGACGGCTTGATGACCGACGATGCCGTGCAGCGCTCCCTGCTCAAGCAGGGTGTGACCAGCGTGATCGCAGGTCAAGACGGCGTCTCCTTCGCACCCGGTGACGGAGCGTACGCGTCCGAATACTTCGCTGCGATCAACGGTGAGCATCCGACCTATTCGGGTTGTGGAGTCGCAGAGTTCCTCGCCGCGGTCGACGGGCGCTCCCGGCTCAACGCGGCGTATCTCGTTCCGGCCGGCACCGTGCGCTGGGAGGTGTGCGGACGCTCCAGCTCATCTGCCAGTGCCGCCCAGCGCGAGGCGATGGCATCCCTCGTCGAACAAGGAATGCGCGACGGCGCCGTCGGCCTGTCCACCGGACTCGACTACGTGCCCGGCATCTTCGCCGACGCCGACGAGATCGCGGCGCTCTGTGAGCCGGTCGCTCGCGCCGGCGGCGTCTACGTCACGCACATGCGCGGCGGATACGAAGCCAATTCCGCAGCGGGCGTCGAGGAGATTTCGCGCATCGCGGAAGCGTGCGGCGTGCGGATCCACATCTCGCACTTCCACGCAGACGCTCAGATCGTGCATCAACAACTGGACGTGCTGCGCCGCGCGGGCGTCGATGCAACGTTCGACGCATACCCATACACCCGGGGCTGCACCCTGCTCGGAATGCCGCTTCTGCCACCGGAGCTGTCCGCGCTGCCCGTTGCCACCGTCGTCAGGCTGCTCGGCGAGCCATCCGAGCGACTCCGCCTGCGCCGCGACTGGTTCCCGAACGTCGCGCGGAACGCGAGCCTCGGCCCAGAATGGCCGACCATGATCACGCTTGCCCACATCGCGGCGCCCGAATTCGGCTGGGCTCACGGGCACACCATTGCGGATGCCGCCACCCGAGCAGGCACCGACGCCATCGATTTCGTGCTGGACGTCCTCGCAGCATCCCGCCTGCAGGTCAATGCCGTCATGGCGGTGCGGCATGAACGATCGGTCGAGGAACTGGCGCGCATCTTCTCGCACCCGCAGCACATGGGCGGCTCCGACGGCATCTTCATCGGGGCACACCCCCACCCGCGCAGCCGGGGCACGTTCGCCCGCTACCTGCGCGAGTACGTTCGCGAGACCGGAACCTGGTCGTGGCCGGATGCTGCGCAGCACCTGTCCGCTGCGCCTGCGTCTCGCTTCGCACTGGGGGGTCGCGGAGAAGTCGCTCCCGGTTGGGTCGCAGACCTCATCGTCGTCGACCCGCACACGGTAGGTGACACCGCGACGTATCGGGAGCCGCTACAGGATGCCGTGGGCATCGACGACGTGCTCGTGGCCGGCGTGCCGGTGCTCGCGGACGGCGCACTCGAGGACAGCGCCGTCGCCGACAGTGCCCTCGTCGGCGGGTACCCCGGCCGTGGCCTGCGCCGCGAGCGCGCGGACGGGTAGCGGGGCGATGTCGCAAAGTGTCAAGCGTGCAGCGCACATCGTCGACTCGATCGCTACGGCGCCGAAGTCGGTGGCGCAACTCGCTGAGGAGTTCGCGCTGCATCGCTCAACCATGTTCCGCGAATTGCAGACGCTCGAAGAAGTCGGTTACGTTCGTCGGCGCAACGATGGCACCTATGCGCTCGCCTTCCGGCTGGTCGCCCTCGGGCAGGCCTCGCTGGAGAGTCTCGACCTGCGGCAGGCAGCCTTTGCCACCGTGCGCCGGCTGCACCAGCGCGTCGGCAATACGGTGCACGTGGCCGCGCTGATGGACGACTCGATCATCTATGTCGACAAAGTCGAAGATGCAAGTGGTTTGCGGATGTACTCGCGTGTGGGTTCGCCCGTGCGTCCACACTGCAGTGCGGTGGGCAAGGCGATTCTCGCGTACCTCCCCAGGTCAGAGCGCGATTCGGTGCTCGCGGGAACCGACTGGAAAAAGTACACCGATTCGACGATCACCACCTACTCGGCACTTGCTGCCGAGTTGGACACTGTTGCCGAGCAGGGTTGGGCCGCAGACCGCGGCGAGTTCGAAGACTTCATCAACTGTGTGGCTGTGCCCATCATGGTGTCCTCGCACATCGTCGGTGCGCTCTCGATCACGGCGATTCGGATGGTTCAGAATCTCGAACAACTCCTGCCCCAGGTTCCACGGATGCAGCGGACGGCCGCCGCGATTTCCCGAGAACTCGGGTAACGGCCCGAGCTGATGCCCGAGCCGTTACCCGCCCCCGTGGCTGAGTCCGCCTACTTGCCGGCGGGAATGACGGCGACGACGTCGATCTCAACCCGGATGCCCACCAGCTGAGACCCGACCGTGGTGCGCACGGGGTAGGGCTTCGTGAAGAACTCTCCATAGGCGGCGTTGAACTCCGCGAAGTCGGCGAGGTCGGCCAGGTGCACCGTCGTCTTCACACAGTCATCCATGGTGAGTCCGCGCGCGGCAAGAACCGCCTGCACGTTGCGCAGCACCTGACGAGTCTGCTCGGCCACCGTGTCGGCGACGGCTCCGTCAGCTGCAGGATTCTGCGGGCCGAACCCGGCGGTGTACAGGAACCCGTTCGCCTCGATGCCCTGGCTGTACGGGCCGGCCGGTTGCGGTGCGTTCTCGGTGTAGACGGCGCTTTTCGCCATGGATGTTTCTCCTTCTTTTGGGGCCAATACCGGTTGTGCGCTATACGAGCGGGTGGAGCCGACCCGCGTGCTCCACATCGGGCCGGAGGGTCGCGTACGCGGTGGCGACAACGCCGATGAGTGCGATAACAGCGGCGAAGACGATGATCGGCCAAATCGAGCCGAACGCCAGCGAGAGCGCTGTGGCGATCAATGGCGCGAACCCACCGAGCATGTTCGAGAACTGGTACCCGATGTTCACACCGGTGATGCGCGCCTCGACATCGAACATCTCGGTGAGCATTGTCTGCAGCGTACCTTGCATCGCAACACCGGGAATGACGAAGCCGATGACCATACCGAGCCAGATCAGGACCGCGACATCCGTACTGTAGAGCGCGAAAGCAGGATAGAGCAGGAGCGCGAACACGATGCACGCGGCGATGTAGAACCTGCGGCGACCGACCTTGTCAGAGACCCAACCCCAGAACGGTGCTGCGAAGATCTGCAGGACGCCGACGATCATGGTGCCGATGAAACCGACCTGCGCGTGCGTGCCTTTTGAAACCATGAAGGCGAGTCCGAACGTCAGCACGATGTAACCGGCAATGCTTTGCGGCAGTCCGATGAGGATGCCGAGGATCGCGTTCTTCGGATGACGGAAGGCTTCCTTCAGCGGGTTCGTGCGCTTGATCTGCCCAAGTTGAACGGCCTGGGTGTGCGCTGTGAACTCCTCAGGTTCCTCCAGCTTTGAGCGCAGCACGACAGCGACGACGGCGAGCACGAGGGCGAAGATGAACGGGATGCGCCATCCCCAGGTCATGAAGAACGATGCGGAACCTGCGCCGAGTAAGGCCATGAAACCGGCGGATGCGACGTTGGCAATCCCGGCGCCGCTGATCAGGAGCGCACCGAACAGGCCGCGTCGTCCGACCGGCGCGTGCTCGATCACGAGAGTTGCGGCCGCGCCCATCTCGCCGCCGACGAACAGGCCTTGCAGCAACCGGAACAGCAGCAGCAGGATCGGCGCGACGATCCCGATTGTTGCGAATGACGGGGTCAGGCCGATCGCCGCCGTGCAGATTCCCATGCCGATCACGGTGGCCATCAGCGCGGGTTTGCGCCCGAAGCGATCGCCGATGTAACCCCAGAAGAGGCCGCCGATGGGGCGCAGCAAGAAGCCGAACGCGAAGCTGGCGAACGATTCGAGTGTGGCGACGGTTGGGTTGTCGTTCGGGAAGAATACCGTCGGAAACACGACAGCCGCCGCGAGCCCATACAGGTAGTAGTCGTAATACTCCATCAGCGTGCCGATGGCACCGGCAGCGACCATGCGGCGTTGCTTCGGCGTTATCGCGGATGCCCACGACTGACGTTGTGTTCCTTGTGCTTGGACCATTGAAGCCTCCTTGCTTGTGGTGAAGATCCCGGGTTACGTGATGACGGTCTCTGGTCGGCGCACCGTATGACCGTTAGTCAAAATAGCACACGAGTGAACAATATGTCTATGCCGCTAACACTTTGTCTATCG
>Ga0208357_1000557_pt1 | contig 29823 bp, 24 predicted proteins | sample NGESurdeep092012_6_FD_184487 | JGI IMG/M metagenome (GOLD analysis project Ga0208357, IMG submission 184487) | Arctic peat soil microbial communities from Barrow, Alaska - NGEE Surface sample F52-2 deep-092012 (SPAdes) | ecosystem: Environmental > Terrestrial > Soil > Wetlands > Peat ...
CGGCGAGCCGCGCCAGCACCTTGTCGCGCCCGGCGCGCGCCGCCGCGGGATGGCGGTCGGGCCGCAGCCGCTCCGGCGATTGCGGCAGCGCCACCAGCAGGGCCACCTGGCCCAGCGTGAGCCGTGCCGGCTCCTTGCCGAAATAGGCGAGCGACGCGGCGCGCGCGCCTTCGAGATTGCCGCCGAACGGCGCCAGCGTCAGGTACATCGCCAGGATGTCGGCCTTGCGATAGCGCCGCTCCAACTGCAGGGCGCGCGCCATCTGCGCCAGCTTGGTGCCGATGCCGCGCGGCTTCGGCGTGTCGATCAGGCGCGCCACCTGCATGGTCAGCGTCGAGCCGCCCGAGACGATGTGGCCATGCGATATCCATTGCCCCGCCGCGCGCGCCAGCGCGAATGGATCGACGCCGTCATGCGCGTTGAACCGCTTGTCCTCATAGGCGCGCAGCAAGGTCAGATAGCGCGGATCGACATCCTCGGGCCGCGCCGGCAGCCGCCATTTGCCGTCCGGCGTGGTGAAGGCGCGCAGAATGCCGCGATCCTTATCCGTCACCACCGCCGATTGCCGCATATAGCGCGACAGATCGGGCGGCCACCGCCGATCGGCCCAGCGGACCGCGCCGGCCGCCGCCAGAATAACAATCGCCATTCCCGCGACAACGGGAATCCAGCGCCTGCCCCGGACTTGATTCATCTACCGCGCCGCGATAGTCACCTTGCCCATCGCGGTGCGCGCGACGATCGCCGGGCGATACATGTCCGAGGCGACCGCCGCCGGCAGGACATAAGTGCCGGGGGTGATGGCACGCACGATATAGGCGATGAGGTATTCGCCGCTGGCTTCCAGCTTCGCGTCATCGACGATCACCGATGGCTCGTCGGGGTGCACCACGAAGGCGGCAACGAAGCGGTCGTCGCGCGTCTCGGTCATGCGCAGCGCGCGCAACGTGCCCAGCCACGGGTACGGTGTCTTGCCGTCCTTGTCGGGGGTCACCGCGCCCATGATCTCGAACCCGGCCGGCAGCAGATCGAGCAGTGCGATCTGGTGGTGCCGGTTGTCCGCCGTGGCGCCCTTCAAGACCACGATCAGCCGGTCATTCTGCGTCAGCTTGGCGAGATCGGCGAGCTTGCCGTCGAAGGTGCGGAATTCGCGCGTCAGGGTGATGCCCTTTGCCGTCGCCGGCAGCGGCGTCGCCGAAATTCCCTGGATCGACACCGATTCCCAAATCTCGTGCGCCGATTCATTGGTCACCGCGAAGCCCTTGCCGAGCGCCGCGCCGTTCAGCGCGAAGCTGATCGCGTGGTCGGTCGCGGTCAGCTTCTTGCCGCCGGCCTCGATCGTGATCGGCGCGCGCCGCTGGGTGATCTCGGCCATCGCCAGCAGCAGCCACGCCTTCTCCTGGGTGGTCAGATCGTCGGCATTCTCGCGCACCCAGCGATAGCGGTCATAGAGCCGCGCCATCACGCCGGTCTCGTGCGCCGCCGCCGCCATGGTCAGGAATCCGGCCCAATCGCGCAGCGCCGAGCCATAATAATCGGTGTTGTCGTAAACCCCGAACAGCGCGCGCTTAGCCGGCGCCAGCGGCAGTTTTTCCGCCTCGGCGAACGCCGCCTGGGCGCGGGCGCGGTCGCCTTCGAGCGCCAGGGCGGCGCCCAGTTGTGCCGCCGCGAAGGCGTTGGTGCCCTTGGCGTTCTGCGTCGTGTCGAAGACATAGCGCAAATCGGACAGGCTAAGCGCTTCGTTCCGCGCCAGCACATAGGCGGCATAGAGGCGGGTGCGAATCTCGGTGTTCTTGTTGGCGACGATGCGGCGCAGCCAGCCCCGGCCGCGATCGAAGGCGTCGGTTGGAATGTGGTAATGCTTGGCGGCGGCCGCCGTCAGGAAGTCGAGCGCATAGACGCTGAGCCAGTCCTTGGCCTCGTCGCCGCGCGCCGCCCACAGGCCGAAATTGCCGTCGGCGCGCTGCATGTCGAGCAGCTGATTGATCGCGTCCTGAACCCGGCCCTCGGCGCCGCGATCGGTGCCGGTGCCGGCGAGCAGCGCGACATCGTTGAAATAGAGCAGCGGATAGGCGCGGCTGGTGATCTGCTCGACGCAGCCGAAGGGATAGCGCTCCAGCGATTTCAGCAGGCCCGCCAGCGGCACCGTGCGCACGCTGTCGAAGCTCACCGTGACGGCGCCGGTGCCGGGCAGGTAGTCGGCCAGGATCTTGGGATCGAGACTGGTCTTCTTGCCCGCCCCCAGGGCCGCGATCGTCTCGCGCGAGGTCGGCAGCTGCGGCGCCCGCACCGCGATTTGCCACTGGCGGGTGACGGCGAAATTGCCCGGTCCCGACAGATGCAGATCGACCGTGCCGATGCCAATGTCCTTGGCGTTGAGCGGAAATGCTACAAGCTGGCGCTCACCCTTGGCGAGCTTGATGTCGAGCGTTGCCTTCGGCCCGAACGAAACCGCGCCCGAGGCGGCGAACGCGACGTGATAGGTGCCGGGCGCGCCGTCGAGATTATGGAGATCGAGGCTGAGGCGGCTGGCGTCGCCGGGCGCGAGGAAGCGCGGCAGCGTGACAGCGCTGACGACGGGATCGCGCACGATCAGATGCTGTTCGGCCTCGCCGACCTTGGCGCCGTCGAACGCCACCGCCATGAAGCGCAGATCGCCGTTGAAATCGGGAATGTCGAGCGTGATCGTCGCCTTGCCGGCGGCATCCAAAGCCACCGGCCCGGCGAACAGCGCCACCGTCTTGGTGGGCACCACCTCCAGCGCGCGGCCGCCGATATCGCCGCCGCTGCGAATCGCGCCGACATTGCCCTTGGCGTCGATCAGGCGGCCGTAATCGTCGCGGATATCGACCGCCAGCCGGCGCTTGCCGTAATAGAAATTGGCCGGCGCGGGCGAGACGAATTTGGTCAGTTGCAGGATGCCTTCATCGACCGCCGCCAGCGTGACATAAGCCTTGCCACTGCCAACGCCGGCGACCGTCACGGGAATAGCGAGCTTGCGGCGCGGCAGGATTTGGTCCGGCAGGCCGAGCGTCACCGTCAAGGTCCGCGCCGAGGCGTCGATCGGCAGCCAGGCGAGGCCGATGGCGCGCACCGGGGCGCGGGAATTGCCGTCGCCGAGCGCGCGATAGGACGCGACGATGGCATAGGCGCCGGTGCCCCAGGATGCCGTCACCGGCACATCGACCGTGGCGCCGTCGGCCGGCACGTCGACCAGCTGGGTCGCGAGGATGCGGTCGTTGGCGATCACCACCAGCGCCTTGCCGGCGGCCGGCGGCCGGATCGAGATATGCGCGGTGTCGCCGATGGCATAGCTCTTCTTGTCGTGCCGCACCTCGGCCTTGTCGGGCCGGTCCTCGGCCAGGGTGCCGCCCCAGCCGGCGCTGAAGCGATAGGAGGTGGCGGCGCCGCCATCCTTGTCATTGACCGTCAGGCGATAATAGCCCCACGGCAGGACGCGCTTGAGGCTTGCCAGCTTGTCGGCGCTGGTATCGATGGTGCCGTCGGCCACCGGCACGTCATGCGTCGCGCTCTCATAGTGGAATTGATTGTCCTTCTTGTACCAGGTGTATTCGGTGACCTCGCGCACCAGCGCATAGGTCAGACCCGGGCGCGCCACCGGCTTTCCCGCCTCGTCCAGCGCCACGATCTCGAAGCCGGCGGCCGCGTCCTCGGGCGCGGTGTCGTCCTGGAACAGCGGATGGACCCCGATCAGCAGCTTCCGGGTGCGCACCGGGATGCTCAGCGTCTCGTCGGTGCTGCGCCCGCCCGGCTCGAAGATCGAGACGCGGATACTGGCCTTGAGCGGCAGGGTGGTCTCGGCGATCTCGGTCAGCGCGCCGGTGACCTGGGTCTTGCCCTGGGCGTCGGTGCGCGCGACCTTCAGGGGTACGATCTTTTGCTCGAATTTCTGTTGCGCCAAGCCGAAATGGAAGTCGCGATAGGCGGCGAACGGCGCCGGGTCGGTGGCGACCGTTGCCTCGCTTTCGCCGTCGAGGCCGGCCGCCGGCGCGCCATAAAGGAACCGCGCCTCGGTATCGAGGCTGATCGGCTGGCCGGGCTTGAGGAAGGCGGGCGCGCCGCTGACCGTCACTTTGAGCTGTTGCGGAATGAAATCCTGGACATCGAATTCGGCATGGCCGACGGAGTCGCCCTTGGGGTCGAGATAGACGTCGATGCTCCAATGCCCGTGCGGGGCGGTGGCGGTCAGCGCCAGCGCCTCGTGGATCGCGCCATCGGCTTGGTCCTGCAGCGTGGCGCGGCGATAGACGGCGCCGTCGGGGCGCCGCACCGCCAGCGTCACCGGCACATTGGGCATCGCATTGGCCAGCCGGTCGCGCAGCAGCGCCACGATATGCACCGTCTCCCGCGCGCGATAGATGCCGCGATCGGTGTAGACGAAGGCATCGACCGGGCCGGGCAGGGCGCGGCCATCGACGCCGCGATCGGAGAGATCGAAGGCGGGTCGCGTCACGTCGGCGAAGGTGAAATCGCCATCCTTGCCATAGGCCATTACCGCGCGGGGGCTGGCGCCGCCCTTGCCGAGCACCAGGCCCGGATCGAAATGCGCGCGGCCGTCGGCGTCGGTCACGGCGCTGGCGAGTTCGTCATTGTCGTGGGCGATCAGCGTCAGCCGCAGCCCGGCGATCGGCACGGCGGTGGCCAGCGAGCGGGCGAAAACATTGAGCCCGTCGGCCCCCTCGAAGCTGGTGAGGCCGATATCGGTGTCGATAACATACTGTATCGCCCGCATATGCTCGCCGGTATCATTACCCCCACCAGCGAGCTTCCGCCCGGCATCATCCGCGACCAGGATATAGACGCCGGGCTTCTTGCCCTTGAGCAGGCCGGTCAGCGGAAAGAGCGTGGTCACGGTCTCGTTGGGCTTCGAGGTGACGCTCATCTCGCCTTGCCACACCGTCGCCGCCTGCTGGTCCTCGAGGCTCTGCACGCCCCACGAATAGACCTGGCGCTGGTTGAACTGGTCGAGCGAGATTTGCGACAGCAGCCGGTCCGGCACCCGCATCAGCTTGATCGCGACGCGCTGGACATTGATCGAGGTGATCGGCACCCCGGCCGAATTGTCGCGCGGCAGGATCAGCCCGTCGCGAAACGCGAGAAGGGGCGGGCGGTCGCGCAGCGTGACCTCGACCTTCTGGCTGGCCGCCAGCGTCAGGTGATCGGCGGCGGGAAAGCCGGCGCGCAGTTCCGCCTGATAGGTGGCGCCGAACGCTAGGCCGGCGAGGCACAGGCCGCGGCCCTCGACCCGCAGCGCGGGCTTCGCCGCCGGCGTCAGCACCAGATATTCATTATAGTGCGCCGCCGGATCGAGCTTGTGGGAGAAGATCAGGCACGCCTCGGCGGTGGCCTTCGAGGTGTCGATGTCGAGGCGCTGGAACGCCAGCTCGGGCGGGGCGGCATCGGCGGCATGGCCGCTCGATAGGGAACCGGCCGCGATGATGGCCATCATCGCCATCGCCAGCCCGATCACGATCCGTTTCATGCCTATCTCCCCTGCTCGACGTCCGACTCTAGCCGACAACAATCGCCGCGAGAATGCCCTTATCCCGCGACGCCGAGCAGGCGGTGCTTGGTCGCCTCGTCCGCCATCAGTTCGGCGCAGGTGCCGCGCCACACGATGCGGCCACGATCGAGCACGATGGCGTCGCGCGCGAACGACAACGCCAGATCGACGCGCTGTTCGACCAAGAGGATGGCGAGGCCGCTTTGGTCGCGAATCCGCGCCAGCGCGTCGGCCAGCGCCTCGACCACGATCGGCGCCAGCCCCTCGGTTGGCTCGTCCAGCAACAGCAGCTTCGGCGCGCCGACCAGCGCCCGGCCGACCGCCAGCATCTGCTGCTCGCCGCCGGAGAGGCGGTTGCCGGAATTGCCGCGCCGCTGCTTCAGGGCGGGGAAAAGATCGTAGACGGCATCGACCGTCCAGCCGCCGGCGCGCACCGCCACCAGCAGATTCTCCTCGACCGTCAGCGAGGGGAAAATCTCGCGCTCCTGCGGCACATAGCCGAAGCCGGCGCGGTTGCGCCGGTGCGAGGCCATGGTCTCCATCGGCTGGCCGGCGAAGCGGATGGTGCCGCGATGGCGGTTGGTGAAGCCCATCAGGGTCGCGAGCAGCGTCGTCTTGCCGACGCCGTTGCGGCCCAGCACCGCCAGCGTGCCGCCCGCCGGCATGCTGAACGAGATGCCGTCCAGCACCACCGTCGCGCCATAGCCGGCGACCAGATCGTCCACCGTCAGCGCCGGGGCGGGATCGCCGCTCACGCCGTGCCGCGCCCCAGATAGACCGCCCGAACCTCGGGGTGGGCGGCAATCTCGGCCGGCGTCCCCGCGATCAGCACGCGGCCCTGCACCAGCACCGCGATCTCGCGCGCGAAGCGGAACACCAAATCCATGTCATGCTCGATCATCAGGATCGCGATCTCGGCCGGCAGCCGTTCCAGCACGTCGTGGATGGCATGCGCCTCCGCCGCCGGCACCCCGGCCGCCGGCTCGTCGAGCAGCAGCACCCGCGGCTTCAGCACCAGCGCGATCGCGATCTCGAGGAGACGCTGCTGGCCATAAGGCAGCTCGGCGACCCGCCGGTCCGCCAGATCGTGGATGCCGAACGCCGCGAGCTGCGCCTCCGCCTCGGCGAGGCAGCGGCGCCATTGCGGCGTGAAGCGCATCAGCCGCCAGGCGTAATTCTCGCGCTCCGCCACCGCGATGGCGACATTGTCGCGCAGGCTGGTCTCGTTCAGCAGGGTATTGATCTGGTGGGTGCGCACCAGCCCCAGCCGGACCCGCCGCTCCGGCTTCAGCGCGATGATCTCTTGGCCGTTGAGCGTGATGGCGCCGGCATCGGCGCGGATCATCCCGGTCAGCAGATTGACGAAGCTGGTCTTGCCGGCGCCATTCGGGCCGATCAGCCCAAGCCGCGCGCCCGGTTGCAGGTCGAGGTCGATGGCCTGTGCCACCTGCAACGCGCCGAAGCTCTTGGACAGGCCGCGCACCGATAGCGCTGGGGCGGGCGCGGTCATTTCGGCGCCGGCCGGGTCCACAGCCGCGCGGCGCCGTCGCGCGCCCAGTCCGCCAGGCCCATCAGCCCGCCTTCGAGGAACATCACGATGATCACCAAGAGGCCGCCGATCACGAACATCCAGCGGAACGGGTCGAACTCGGCCGCGATATCCTGCACCACCACATAAAAGGCGGCGCCGACGAACGCGCCATAAAGCCGGCGGGTGCCGCCCAGGATCAGCATCACCAAAGCGGTGCCGGAGACCAGGAGATCGAGCGAGTCGAGGCCGACGAACTGGTTGGTCTGCGCCTTCAGCACGCCGGCGGTGCCGGCCATCGCCGCCGACAGCGTATAGATCGCGACGAGGCGCCACCAGACCGGGGTCCCGATGGCGCGCATCCGGCGCGGCGACTGGCGAATCCCATCGAGCGAGCGCCCGAACGGCGAGCGTACGATGCGCCACGCCGCCGCAAACCATAGGAACAGCACGCCCAGCGCGTAGAGATAGGCGGTGTTGCCCCAGAGATCGAACGGGAACACGCCGAACAGCGGCGAGATGTGGATGCCCTGCAACCCGTCATCGCCGCCGGTCAGGCTGCTGGCCTGGAGCGCGAAGGCGCTGAGCATCGAGGCGATGGCCAGCGTCAGCATCATCAGGGTGACGCCCTCGGTATGGAGGATCAGCATCCCGGTGACGAGACCCACGATCGCGGCGATGCCGGTGCCGAACAGCAGGCCGAGCAGCGGATCGGGCGTGAGATGGATCGACAGCAGCCCCGCGGCATAGGCGCCGACGCCGAAGAACGCCGCCTGGCCGAAGGTCACGATGCCGGCATAGCCGAGACAGAGATCGATCGACAGGGTGAAGAGGATCATCTCCAGCGCGGCGGTGCCGAGGGTGAGATAGGCGCCGGCGAAGAAATAGGTGCCGATCGCGAGGCCCCAGGGCAGCGCGTGCCACAGCCAGCCGAAGCGGCCCGGCCCGACGCGGAGTTGCGCCAGCGCCGGTCCCGAGAGAGCGGGGCGCGCCGTCATGCCGCCGATTTCGCCGGCAACAGGCCGTGCGGCCGCCACAGCAGCAGCACGATCACCAGGACGTAGACGATATAGGCGGAGGTGCCGGGGATCAGGAACTTGCCGACGGTATCGACGATGCCGATCGCCATCGCGGCCACGAACGAGCCCTTGAAATTGCCGATCCCGCCGACCGCGACCACGACCAGGAAGATGACGAGATAGCGCAGCGCATAGAATGGCTCGATCGGCAGCATGTCCGCGCCCAGCACGCCGCCGAGGCCGGCGAGCGCGCAGCCGGCGGCGAAGGTGCCGGTGAACAGCCAGTTGACATCCATGCCGACCGCCCGCGCCATGCGTGGATTATCGACCGCCGCGCGCAGCCGCGCGCCATAAAGCGTGCGGTCGATGATCAGCCACAGCGCGATGGCCATCGCCGCGCCGATCGCGATCAGGAACAGCCGGTAGGTCGGATAATCGGTGAAGCCGAGATTGGTCAGGCCGGCGAGGAAGGCCGGCACCGCGATCGGCTTGACGTTGCTGCCGAACAGCGAAGTCAGCGCCGCGATCACGACGAAGGTCAGCCCGAAGGTCATCAGCGCCTGCGCCAGGTCGCCCCGGCGATAGAGCGGGCGATAAAGCGTCAGCTCGGCGACGGCGCCGATAATTCCGACCAACAGCGCGGCCAGGATGGCGGCGATGAAGAACGGCACGTCCCGCTGCATCAGCGTGGCGGCGATATAGCCGCCGATCATGGCGAACGCGCCGTGCGCCAGATTGACGACCCGCATCAGTCCCATCGTGACCGTCAGCCCGACCGAGATGATGAACAGAATCATCCCATAGGCCGTGCCATCGAGGAGAATGGTCAGATACGCCATGGCGGCGCTGAGCGCGCGATCCCGTGATATTGAACCATCGACCATCCCCGCGGCGGCGAGCCGGCGCCACCCATTCGCCGAACGTGACGCCCGCGCGCGGAAAAAAGCTTAAACCATCAAGCCATCACCGCACCAAGCCTTTTCTCCGTACGATGAAGGCGGCTATCCATCGCGGTTCCCCGCTCCCTCTCCTATTGGGTGAGAGGGAAAGGTGAGCGGGGCGGCGGCGCCAACTTCTTTCTTGAACCAACGAGGGCGCCTCCCCGACGAAAGTCGGGGTCCATCCTTGCCATGGATACCGACCTTCGCCGGTAAGGAGAAAAGGGTTGGTTTCTTTCCCTCTCCCGCCGCCACGCGGCGGAAGAGGGAACTGGCGACTGACGACTGATAACTGACGACTGATAACTGGGACCGCTACATCGTTACCCACGGCAGATAGACGATTTCGAGGTTGTGAAGGCCGGGCGTGTAGGTGATGCCCTTCTTCATCGCATAGACATCGACATACTGCCACAGGGTGATGGTCGAGAGATCGTTCTGCTCGATCGCCATGATCTTTTTGATAAACGGCGCCTGGTCGGCCGGATTGAGCTTGGAATTGCCTTGCTCGTAAAGCGTATCGAGCTCGGGATTGTCGTAGAGCGCGCCGAACGCCTTGCCGTAATAGGCGAGGCCGACGCCTTCGAGCGGGGTCGCCAGATTGGCCACCGGCAGACCCGCGACGCCGACATATACCGCCTTGGGATCGGGCGCCGATTTGAAGATCAGCTGGAGCAGCTGAACCATCTCCATGCCCTGCGCCTTGGTGGTGATGTTGAGGTTCTGCTTGAGATAAAGCGCCACCGCCTCGGCCGTTTCCTGGGTCCCGAAATAGACGCCGGTCGAATAATAGAGCGGCATGGTGAAGCCGTTGGCGTACCCGGCCTCTTTCAGCAATTGCTTCGCCTTGGCCGGATCGTATTTATAATCCTTCAGATTGGGATCGTAGCCGACCTCGTCCGGCATCAGCCGCGGATAGTCGGTCGGCAGGCCGTGCAACAGGCCCTTGACGATCGCATCCTTGTCGACGGCATAGGCGATGGCGCGGCGGACGCGGACATCGTGCCACGGCGTCTGCGGGTTCTTGGTGTGAAACTGAATCGACTGGGTCGGATGGACCGGCAGCTTGACCAGCGTGAAGCCGGCCTTTTGCAGCGAGTCATAGGCGGCATAGGGCGTCCCCATGATCAGGTCGACCTCGCCCGCCTGCAGCTTCGCCAGGCGGGTATTGTCGTCCTTGACGAAATAGATGCGCGCTTTTTTGATCGCCGGCTTCGGCCCCCAGTATTTGTCGTAGGCTTCGAGGTCGAGATACTGGCCCGGCACATAATTGGCGATCTTGTAGGGGCCGGTGCCGACCGGATGCTTGGCGAATTCCGTTTCGCCGACGCGATCGTAATAGGTCTTCGACGCGATCGGCAGCGGATGCACCGGGATAAACTGGGCGTCCGGCTGCTTGAAGGTGAATTTGACGGTGTAATCGTCGGTGGCTTCGACCTTGTCGAGGAACCGGGTGAAGACGCCGTAGAAGCGGCCCTTTTTCAGATAGCGCTGATGGCTCCAGACCACGTCCTTGGCGGTCAGCGGATCGCCCGAGTGGAACGTTACGCCGTGGCGGATATGGAACACGATGACCTTGCCGCCATCCTGGAAGTCCCAGGATTCGGCGACGCCCGGAATGACGTCGCCCTTGGGGTTCTGGTTGTCGAGCGAGTCATAGACATTGTCCAGCGTCGCCAAGCCTTGCGGTGGATTGGTCGACTGCGTCATGTCGAGCACGTCGGGGTCGGCGTTCATCGCCACCCGCAACATCTTGTCCTGGGCCAGCGCGGAGCCGGCGGTGATCGCCAGCGCGCCCGCGGCCAGGGCGGCCATGGTTGCGAAAATGCCGAACTTCATCATCGGGTTACTCCTCCCTGATCGGCCGATACGCGACCCGGCGCCGCGCTCGCCGCGATTGTTTAAGCGGTCTTCTTTTGAATTGTTATCGAAGCTAACATTCAACTTATTCGATTGTCCATCGGCTCATCCCGGCGTCTCGACAAGCGGTCGGGGCTGATGTTATCTAGGATAAGAAACTCGCGGAAGGGCGCGCTCGCGTCCCCCGAAAAAAGTTTGCCGTTGGGGTGGAGCGGAAGGCGTTACGATGTGACGGACGGCCCGTTCGGCGCACCTCGCGGGTGCCCGGCGCCAAGGCCCGCCGCCGTCGCGCATCCCTCCCGTGCCGAAACGCGTCGCCGCAGAGGAGTCCCGTTGCGTGGCCAGTGTCGTCATCCCAACCCAAATCCCGGCGCGCCGCCCGTGGGCAATGCATTGGCGGCGCGTGCGGCGCCTGCCCTGGCTGCCGATCCTGCTGCTGGCGCCGGTGGTGATCTGCGGGGTTTTGGGCTCGCTGATCTTCCCGCACGATCCGACCGCGATCGATCTCATGTCGCCGCGCCATCCGCCGGGCTGGATGACGGGCGGGAGTTGGAGTTACCCGCTCGGCACCGATCAGTTCGGGCGCGACCTGTTGAGCCGGCTGATGGAGGGGGCGCGGGTCGCGTTGATCGTGGCGCTGTCGAGCGTGTTCCTCGCGGCGCTGATCGGCGTCACCGCCGGCATGGTCGCGGGCTATTACGGCGGCTGGATCGATAATTTCATTATGCGGATCGCCGACGTGGTGTTCGCGATCCCGGCGATCCTCTTGATCATCCTGATCGGCGGCGCGGTCGGCGGCGGCTTCACCACGGTGCTGTCGAGCATCGTCATCGTGTCGTGGGTGCTGTACGCGCGGGTGGTGCGCGGCGAGACGCTGGTGCTGCGCGAGCGCGGCTTCGTCGCCCTGGCCAAGGTCGCGAATTGCAGCGACATGCGGATCCTGGTGCGCCACATCCTGCCCAATCTGATGCCGACCTGCATCGTGCTGATGACGCTGCAGGCGGGCTTCGCGCTGCTGATCGAGGCGGCGATCACGTTCATCGGTCTCGGCATCCAGCCGCCGGCGACGACCTGGGGCCTGCTGATCTCCGAGGGCCGGCCCTATATGACGACGGCGTGGTGGATTCCGACCTTCGCCGGCGCCGCCATCACCCTCACTGTCCTCGGCACCAATCTCCTCGGCGATTGGCTTCAGGACAGATACGATCCGCGCCAGCGGCAGATGTGAGGCATCGGAATGCTGCGCTATTTCTTCAGCCGCCTGCGGCTCGCCATCATCACCATTCTCGGCGTCTCGCTGATCGTGTTCGTCACCTCGCGCATGTCGGGCGATGCGACCCTGCTGCTGCTGCCGCAGGATGCGAGCGAGGCCGACATCAAGGCGATGCAGCACGATCTCGGCCTCGATGCCTCGTACCCGGTTCAGTATTATCGCTTCGTGGTCAATGTCGCGCATGGCGATTTCGGTCAGTCGCTGCGCTATCGGGAGCCGGCGCTGGGCCTCGTCATGAGCCGCCTGCCGGCGACGCTGGAACTAGCGTTCTCCGCCTTCATTCTCTCGACCATCGTCGGGCTGATCCTGGGGATCATCTCGGCGCGCAGGCGATCGTCGTGGTTCGATTACGGCGCGCGCATCTTTTCCATCACCGCGCAATCGATGCCCAGTTTCTGGGTCGGCATCATGCTGATCCTGGTGTTCGCGGTGGAGCTGCGCTGGCTGCCGACCAGCGGCGCGCAGGGCATCCAATATCTGGTGCTGCCGGTGGTCACGCTGGCGCTGGTGCCGATCGCGTCGACCCTGCGCATCACGCGCTCGGCGATGATCGAGACGCTCGACGCCGACTATGTGAAGTTCCTGCGCGTCAAGGGACTGGCCGAGCGCTACATCGTGTGGAAGCACGCCTTTCGCAACGCGCTGGTGCCGGTGATCGCGATCAGCGGGCTGACGCTCGGCTTCCTGATCGGCGGCACCGTGATCATCGAATCGGTGTTCGCGTGGCCCGGCCTCGGCAATCTGATGGTGGAGGCGATCTTCACCCGCGATTATCCGGTGATCCAGGCGGGGGTGTCGGTGACCTCGGTGTTTCTGATTTTCCTCAATCTGGCGGTCGATCTCTTGTTCGGCGTGATCGATCCGCGCGTGCGCTTTGGCTAGCAGGTCCCCCCCGGATATGAGCGATGGTGACATTCTATTGCGGGTCAAGGACCTGAAGACGCATCTGCGCGGCCGCGACGGGCAGCGCGTGGTGAAGGCGGTGGACGGTGTTAGCTTCGATCTGCGGCGCGGCGAGACGCTGGGCATCATCGGCGAATCGGGATCCGGCAAATCGATGACGGCGCTGTCGATCATGCGCATCCTGCCGTCGTCGGCGCGCGTGATCGGCGGCGAAATCCGGTTCAACGGCGAAAACCTGCTGACCAAGAGCGACCGCGAGATGCGCCGGCTGCGCGGCGAGCAATTGTCGATGATCCTGCAGGACCCGATGGTCTCGCTCGATCCGCTGTTCACGGTCGGCAGCCAGCTCGCCGAGCCGCTGCGCGCCCATATGGGCCTGGGCGGCGCGGCGCTGAAATCGCGCATGACGGAGCTGATGTCGGCGGTCAGCATCCCCTCGCCCGAACAGCGGCTGAAGCAATATCCGCATCAGATGTCGGGCGGCATGCTGCAACGCATCGTCGGCGCCATCGCGATCTCGTGCGATCCGCAATTGCTGATCGCGGACGAGCCGACCACCGCGCTCGATCCCACCGTGCAGGCACAGTTCCTCGATCTCTTGGAGGCGCTGCGCGACAGCAAGCATCTCTCGGTGATCGTGGTGACGCATGATTTCGGCGTTGCGGCGCGGCTGTGCGATCGGGTCATGGTGATGTATGCCGGCCGGATCGTCGAGATGGGGCCGATCCGCGAGATTTTCGATCACCCGCGCCACCCTTATACCAAGGCGCTGCTCGCCTCGATTCCCGATGCGACGGGGGCCGGGGCGGGGGCGCGCCGGCTGCGGACCATCGAGGGTTCGCCCCCCGATCTCGGCGCGCTGCCGCCGGGCTGCCCGTTCGCGCCGCGCTGCATCAGCGTGATGGAGCGGTGCCGACGCGACTATCCGCCCGAATTCCGCATCGCCACCGAACATGTCGCCAGTTGCTGGCAGGTCCAATCGCAATGAGCGAAAGCCTTCTCGAAGCCGATAATCTCATCAAGCATTTCCCGGTCGGCCGCGGTGGCGGCGTCGCCAGCAAGCGCCCGATGGTGCGGGCGGTGGACGGCGTCAGCTTCAAACTGGCCGAGGGCACCAGCCTCGGCCTCGTCGGCGAATCGGGTTGCGGCAAGACCACCACCGCGCGGCTGCTGCTGCGGCTCAACGATGTCTCGTCCGGGCGCATCCTGTTCGACGGCGCCGAGGTGCAGAACGCCACCGGCAAGCCGCTGCGCTTTTATCGCAACCAGGTCCAGGCGGTGTTCCAGGACCCCTATTCCTCGCTCAATCCGCGCATGCGGGTGCGCGACATCGTGTCCGAACCGCTGGTGGCGCAGGGCAAGATGGGGCGCAAGGAAATCCGCGCCTGGGTGGCCGAGCTGCTGGCCACGGTCGGGCTCGATGTCAACGCGGCCGAACGCTTCCCGCACGAGTTCAGCGGCGGCCAGCGCCAGCGCATCGCGATCGCGCGCGGCCTCAGCCTGCGGCCGCGCCTCGTCATCCTCGACGAGCCGGTATCGGCGCTCGATGTCTCGATCCGCGCCCAGATTCTGAACCTGCTGCAGGAATTGCAGGATAAATTCAATCTCTCCTATGTGCTGATCGCGCACGATCTCGATGTCGTCGCCCATATGTGCGATGTCATCGCCGTGATGTATCTCGGCAAGATCGTCGAGATGGGCACCGCCGCCGCGATCAGCCGCTCGCCCGCGCATCCCTATACCCAGGCGCTGTTCTCGGCGCGGCTGCCGGCACGGCCCGACGGCCGGGCGGCGCGGATCAAGCTGACCGGGGAAATCCCGTCACCGCTCAACCCGCCCTCGGGCTGCCGCTTCCACACACGCTGTCCCCATGTCATGCCGCGCTGCCGGACGCTGGAGCCGGCGCTGCTGCCGCTCGCCGACGGCCGCGTCGCCGCCTGCCACCTGCTGGGACCGGCGTAGGGTCCGTTCAGACACAAAGACGCGAAGACACTTAAAAAAATATGCGCCTCCCCGACGAAAGTCGGGGTCCATGCTGCTGACGGCACCATGGATACCGGCTTGCGCCGGTATGGCAAAAAATTCTTTGTTTCAAGTTTTGTGTTTCAAGTTTTGCTTTATTGTTGCGCGATGCCGACTCTCGATCCTCTTCGTCTGACCAGCGTGCAGCTCCAAAACGTGCGCGACCGGATGGGCGCGGCGATTCTGACCGGGCTGCGACAGCCCGATCAGGAAATCAAGGCGCTGCCCGCGTTTCAGCGCCGGCCGGCGCCGGGCCTGTCGGGGCGGGCGGTGGCGCTCGATGTCGGCGGCACGCATATGCGCGCCGCCGAGGTCGCGCTGGATGGCGGCACGGCGCGGCTCCTCGGCGCGCCGCGCGAAAACGATTTGATGCTGCGGGCGACCGGCCGCGAATTCACCGCCGGCGAATTCTTCGATGCCCAGGCGGCCCTGATCGCCGAGGTCGCGGCGGCGCGCGAGATCATCGTCGGCTATTGCTTTTCCTATCCCGCGACCGTCACGCCCGACGGCGGCGCGGTGCTGATCGAATGGACCAAGGGCGTGCGCATCCGCGATGTCGAGGGGCGCCCCGTCGGCGCCTTGCTGCGCGACGCGCTGGGCCGCCGGGGCAAGATCGTGCGCGCCATTCCGGTGCTCAACGACACCGTCGCCAGCCTCTTGGCGGGCGCGGCGCGCGCCCCGGAATTCGCCCGGCCGATCGGCGTCATCGTCGGCACCGGCGCCAACATGGCCGGGTTCTTTCCCGTCGCCGCGATGGCGAAGCTCGGCGCCGAGGATCGCCGGGGGTGGCGCGACGATGACATGATGGCCGTCAATCTCGAATCCGGTGACTTCGATCCGCGCGAGATTCTGACCGCGTGGGACGATGCGCTCGACGCCTCGCTGCGGCCGGAACAGCGGGGTCGCCAGCGCTTCGAGAAGGCACTCAGCGGCGCCTATCTGCCGCGCCTCCTGCGCGCGGTGGTGGGCGCGCCGGCCTGTGCCGCCGCCGGCTTCGATCCCGACGCCCCGGCGGTCGATGCCGGCACGGTGGTGGCGCTGCGCGACCATCCCCAACTGGGCGAGGCGGCGACCTTATTGCTAGACCGCTCGGCCGATCTGATCGCGGCCGGGCTAGCGGCATTGCTGCACGCCTACGCGGCCACCGGGCCGGCGCCGGATCGCGCGGGCATCCTGGTCGAGGGCTCGCTGTTTCATAAGATTCCGGGCTATCCCGCGCGGGTCGCGGCGCGCCTCAGGGAACTGGCGCCGGCGAGCGCCGTCACGTTCATCCCGAATGACGAACAGGGCGTCCCCGCCAACATGCTGGGCGCCGCCAGCGCCGCGCTGGCGGGCTAGGCGCCGACCGTGCGCTTCAGGATATAGTCGCGCACCAGCGCGATCGCCTTCCGCGCGTTGGGGCCGCTGCTGTCGTCGCGGAAAAAACTGTGGCGGGCGCCGGGCAGCAATTCCAGCTCGATCTCGCCGCCAGCCTCCCGATAGGCCGCGACGAACCGCTGGGTCATCGCCTGTGGCACCCATTCATCGTCGGTGCCCTGGAAGATCAGCGCCGGCGGCAGTTCGACCGGCTCGCCGCGCGCCAGCATCAAGGGCGGGCTGCCCTCGCTCATCGCCGCCTCGCTGCCCCAGAAGGCATCGTGGCTGGCGACGAAGGATTGCGCGCCGCGCTCCGTTGCCAGGCGATAGCGCAACAGCGGGTCGAGGACGCCCCAGCCGGAAATGACGAAGGCGAGCCGAGCATCGATATGGGGCGCGCCGGGCAAGGGCAGGGCGGCATAGCGCGGATCGGCCGGGCGCATCGCCGACAGCAGAATCTGATGCCCGCCGCTGGAGGTGCCGAAGCCGCCGATCCAATCGGCGCGAACGTGAAACGCGGCGGCCCGCGATTTCAGCCAGCGGATGCCGAGATTGATGTCGGCCAGCGTCTCGGGATAGCGCGCCTCGGGCGGCATGCGGAAATCGAGCGATGCCACCAGAATGCCGGCATTGGCCAGCGCCGCGGCGATCGCGCCATTCTGGGTGCGGTCACCGCCGGTCCAGGCGCCGCCGTGAATATCGATCACCGCCGGAAACGGCCCGGAGCCGCGCGGCCGATAGAGCCGCATCAGCAGCGGCCCGTTCGCCGCGGTGCCGAACGGCAAATCCTCGATGGTGAAGTCGGCCCGGGGTGCCGTGGGGGTGTCCGCCATGTCCCTTCCTTCTGCTGCTTATGCGTGTCGCGCCATCGACGCGCGCGGCGCGATCGGCGTAGGATAATCAAGTCTCCGGGCGAAACAAACACCGAGGAAGCGAGCCATGCCGATCGCGCAAGACAATCAAACCCTGACCCGGGTCGGTCCCGGCACGCCAATGGGCCAATTGATGCGCGAATATTGGCTGCCGGCTGCGAAATCGGCCGAATTGATGGCCGACGGCGACCCGGTGCGCCTCAAGCTGCTGGGCGAGGAGCTGATCGCGTTCCGCGACAGCGCCGGCCGCATCGGTGTCATGGATCATCGCTGTCCCCATCGCTGCGCCAGCCTGTTTTATGGCCGCAATGAAGAGAACGGCCTGCGCTGCATCTATCACGGCTGGAAATATGACGTGGACGGCAATTGCCTCGACCAGCCCAACCTGCCGCCGCACCAGGTCTTCAAGGACAAGATCAAGGCCAAGGCCTACAAGGCGGCGGAGCGCAGCGGCCTGGTGTGGGTCTATATGGGCGCGAAACGGCCGGCGCCGCCGCTGCCGTCGCTGGAGGCGACCATGCTGCCCGAGGCGCGGATCAGCATCGATTTCGTCCAGCGCGAATGCAACTGGCTGGCCGGCGTCGAGGGCGAACTCGACACCTCTCATATCGGCTTCCTGCATTTCGGCGCGGTGAAGAAAGAGCACCTGACCGAGGCCAACACCCAGCGCCACGCGCTGGTCAACCGCACGCCCGAATATATCGCGCAAGAGACCGATTACGGCGCGGTCTATGCCGCCTATCGGCCGGCGGATGAGGGGCACACCTATTGGCGCTTCGGCCAGTTCGCCTTTCCGTTCTGGACCATGCCGCCGATCAATCCCTTTCCCGAAAACATCCTGAACCGCGCCTATGTGCCGCTCGACGACGAGCACACCATGATCGTGGATGTCTATACCAAGAACGCGTACCAGGCGCTGGCGGCGGCGACGCAGATGCCCGGCGCCACCACGCGCATCTACCAATATCGCCCCAATACCACCGATTTTCTCGGCCGCTGGCGGCTCGCCGGCAACAATACCAACGATCATCTGATCGATCGCCACAAACAGCGCACTGAAAGCTATACCGGCATCGAGGGGGTGCAGCCCCAGGACCAGGCGGTGCAGGAAAGCATGGGCCGGATCGTCGATCGCAGCCTCGAGCATCTGGCGCCCAGCGACATGATGATCGCTCGGGTGCGCCGCTTGCTGCTCGGCGCGGCGCGCGGCGTGGCCCAAGGCACGATACCGCCCGGCGCCGCCGACCCGCTATGCCTCGACGGCGTGCGCGGCGGCCATTTCGTGGCGGCGAAGGATCGCGACTGGCTCGCGGCGCTGGCGGATCAGCGCGCCGCCACCGCGATGGCGGCGGAGTAGAACCCGCCTCCCCCCACCTCACCCTCCCACGCCTTCGGCGCGGGCCCCTCCCTCTCCCCCCAAGGGGCGGAGAGGGGACGTACGCCGAGAGGTAGTCGTTACTCCACCGTTTCCGTGGCGGTGACGCCGAATATATCGTGGCGCTCGACCCAGCCTTTGACGCTTTGTGCCTCGATGCGGCACCAGTTGCCATGACACGCCAAGAGCCGGGCCACTACGCCCGCATCGGCGCGCGCCACCGCCTTGGCGTCGATATTGGGGTCGGCGTGGAGCGTGCGGCGGGCGCCGGTCACCATCACGGTGCGGTTGCCGACCAGCATGCGCTCATGCACCCAGCCGACGCTGCCCTGCCAGTCGCGGATTTTGCGCCAGACATCGAACCGGTCGAGCACCGCGACCGGCATGCCCTTATGGGTCAGCACCCAGCGGATGGGATAGTTGTCGCCGGGGCCAGCGCGCAGATTGACCTTGTCCCAGCGCAGCGATTCGAAGGGCGGCAGCGGCGGTAAGGGCGGTGGCGCCGGCTTGTTCTTGGCGGCGGCGTGAAGCGGCTGAAGCGACGCCAGGAGCAACCCGGCGGCGACGATAAAAAACACGCTCGATCGGCGCGCCCGCCTCCGCTCCACGGCAAAATTCCATCCCCACCACACGGGTTGATGGATTAGCGCCGCGTCGCCATCGGGTCAAGATTGGCGGGCGAGTCGCGCGGGTCAGCGATCGGCTTTCGCGGCGTCCGAGCGCGCCGCGCCCAGGCTGACGACGAACAGGCCCAGCAGCACGACGCCCACCGTCGCCTCCAGCGCCGCGAGGAAGCGCGCGATGCCGCTGAGCGGCACGACGTCGCCATAGCCGACGGTGGTGATGGTGGTGGCGCTGAAATAGAGCATGCGGCCGAAATTGCCGAGCGTGCCGCAGGTGATGCCTTGCTCGGTGCATACCACGCTCGCGGCGAGCGCGGCCTCGCGCTTGTCGAGTTGCACCCGCTCGATGGCGTGCGTCACTACGTTGGCGACTTGTTGGCGCGCGTCGGATGGGTGGGGCGGCAGGCTCTCATCCTCGACCTGGCGGTTGGGATCGGCGGTGACATAGATCGGGACCGGCGTGCCGGGCTGGTCCGCGAGCATCGCGGCATCGAAGGCGAAAATCAGCAGCGGCACTTTGAGGACGAACAGCCGGTTCTCGGTCGCGGTGAATTCGACCATCATCTCGGCGGCGCCGAGCAGCCGGCTGTCCTGCTCGCCCAAGATCTCGACGCGCGCCAGATTGCGATAGGAGACCGTGTCGCTCAATTTCGGCCGGCGCTCGAACTCGGCGACGATGGCGCGCCGCAGATCGGATTCGAGCGCGGCTTTTTGCGCGCGCGCGGCTGGCTCGAAGCGGATATAGGGGTGATGAAAGCTGCGCGGCCACAGCGTATAGAGGCCGGCGAAAACGACGATGGCCAGCGCATAGGCCAGCAGGATATAGAGCGGGCTTGCGCGGATGGCGCGCCGGATCAGCCACATGGCGCCGTCATGGCCGGAATCGTCGAATCGCGCAAGCACTTGCCAGCCGGCGCGTTCTAAGCGATGACCCTAAGAGGCGCGGGGGCAGGGAAGGAACGGGGATTGCGCAGGCCGCTGGTGATCGTGACCCGGAAGCTCCCGGACGAAATCGAAACCCGGATGATGGAGCTGTTCGAGACACGGCTCAGCGCCGACGATCTGCCGTTCGATCAGGCGGCGCTGCGGGCCGCCGCCGCCGAGGCGGATGTCCTGGTGCCGACCGTCACCGACCATATCGACGCCGCGATCATCGACGCGGCGGGGCCGCGCCTCAAACTGATCGCCAATTTCGGCACTGGCGTCGACCATATCGATCTCGCCGCCGCGCGCGCCAAGGGCATCACCGTCACCAACACCCCCGGCGTGCTGACCGAGGATACCGCCGACATGAATATGGCGCTGATCCTGGCGACCGCGCGGCGCTTGTCGGAGGGCGAGCGGCTGGTGCGCCAGCATCGCTGGACCGGCTGGGCGCCGACCTTGATGCTGGGGCATCGGCTGTGGGGCCGGCGGCTGGGCATTGTCGGCATGGGCCGCATCGGCCAGGCGCTGGCGCGGCGCGCCAAGGGCTTCGGCCTCGCCATCCATTACCATAATCGCCGCCGCGTCCCGGACGAGGTGGCGCAGGAATTGGAGGCGACCTATTGGGAAAGCCTCGACCAGATGCTGGCGCGCATGGACATCGTGTCGGTCAACTGTCCGCACACGCCGGCGACCTATCATCTGCTGTCGGCGCGGCGATTGAAGCTGCTGCGGCCGTCGGCGGTGATCGTCAACACCGCGCGCGGCGGCGTCATCGACGAGGAAATGCTGGCCGAAATGCTGCGCAACCGCGAGATTGCCGGCGCCGGACTTGATGTCTATGAGCATGAACCCGACATCAACCCGTCGCTGTTGACGCTCGATAATGTGGTCCTATTGCCGCATATGAGTTCGGCGACCATCGAGGGCCGCGTCGATATGGGAGAAAAAGTGATTATCAACATCAAGACATTCGCCGATGGCCACCGGCCGCCGGACCGCGTCATCGAAGCGATGCTTTAGTTCGATATGCCGGATCAAAAATACGCGAAATTCACCGGCCGCATGGTGATTGTCGGCTTTGGCTCGATCGGCCAAGGCGTGCTGCCGCTGTTGCTGCGCCATCTCGACATCGCGCCGTCGCAAATCACCATCGTCACCGCCGAGGAACGCGGCCATGACGAGGCGCGCTCGCTCGGCGTCGCGTTCGTCGTCTCGCCGCTGACCCGCGACAATTACGGCGCGGTGCTGCGGCCCTTGCTGGGGCGGGGCGATTTCCTGGTTAATGTCTCGGTCGATGTCTCGAGCCTCGCGCTGGTCGAGCTGTGCTTCGCGCAAGGCGCCAATTATCTCGACACCTGCATCGAGCCGTGGCCGGGCGGCTATACCGACCCGAGCCTGCCGGCGGCGATGCGCTCGAACTATGCGTTGCGGGAAAGCGCGTTGGCGTTGCGGCGAAAATATCCCGAGGCGCCGACCGCGCTGCTGACCCATGGCGCCAATCCCGGCCTGGTGTCGCATTTCCTCAAGCAGGCGCTGCTGGAGGCGGCGGCCGCGACCGGCGTGACGGAAAAGCCGGCCGCGCGCGCCGATTGGGGCGCGCTGGCGGCACGGCTCGGCATCAAGGTGATTCACGTCGCCGAGCGCGACACCCAGGTCTCGCCGGTGCCGAAGCGGTCCGGCGAGTTCGTCAACACTTGGTCGATCGACGGTTTCGTCGGCGAGGGCTCGCAGCCGGCGGAACTGGGCTGGGGCAGCCACGAGCGGCATTTCCCGCCCGACGGCGCGCGCCACGAATTCGGCGGCGGCGCCGCGATCTATCTCAACCGCCCCGGCGCCAGTACCCAGGTGCGAAGCTGGACCCCGCTCGAAGGCCCGTATCACGGCTTCCTCATCACCCACAGCGAGGCGATCTCGATCGCCGATTATTTCACCCTGAGGCAGGACGGGCGCGTCTTCTATCGCCCGACCGTGCATTACGCCTATCACCCGTGTGACGGCGCGGTGCTGTCGCTGCATGAGCTGGCGGGCAAGAATTGGCGGCAACAGGCCGAGAAGCGCCTGCTGATGGACGAGATCGCGCCCGGCGGCCTCGATGAACTCGGCGTGTTGCTGATGGGCAATCCCAAGGGGGTGTTCTGGTATGGCTCGCGCCTCACCATCGACGAGGCGCGGACGCTCGCGCCCTATAACAACGCCACCAGCCTGCAGGTCACGGCGCCGGTGCTGGCGGGTGTGGTGTGGGCGCTGGAAAATCCGCGCCGGGGCATCGTCGAGCCGGACGAGATCGATTTCCGTCGCATCCTCGATCTGTGCCGCCCCTATCTCGGCGCGCTGGTCGGGGTGTGGGGCGACTGGACCCCGCTCCAGGATCGCGGGCGCCTCTTTCCCGAGGATATCGACCCCACCGACCCGTGGCAGTTCAAGAATATCCGGGTGGTTTAGTCGACCGTTTGGCCTAGACTATCGCTATGTCGCAGGGCCCGAAAAATTTTGGAGGCAACCAACAGTCGCCGAAGCAGCCAGAAACTGTTCGTCTGCGCCGGCAGCTCTCGCTTGAGGACTTGGTGGCGGGAATGACACCTGACCGGGAGCATCCTTTGGAGGATGACGGTCCGAAGGGTGAAGAGATTATATAGCGCCTTGCGCGTCCCCGGACTTGATCCGGGGATCAGCCCGCGCACCCACGAACTTTTTGTCGGAAATTCATGGGTGGCCGGGCCAAGCCCGGCCAAAGCGATTGGGTCTATGGCCGTGCCCAAAATATCGTCCCATCCGCGACCGCGACCGCGATCTTCTTGAGGCTTTTGCCCTGGCACGGGCCCATCAGGCAGAACCCGGTTTCGGGGCGAAACAGCGCGCCATGGGTGGTGCAGATGAAATGCTCGCCCTCGAGATCGAGGAAGCGGTCGGGCATAAAGTTCAGGGGCGTGCCCTGATGCGGGCAGGCATTGTCATACCCCAGGATCGTATCCCCCTTGCGATAGACGAAGACCTCTTCGCGGTCGATGCCACTGCCGAAGCTGAAGCCGCGCGCGGTGCCGTCGGGAATCTCCGCGACCCGGCACAGGCGGCGGGGGGTGGTGCCGTCAGTCATGCGATGAGCATCTCGGGTTTGCGACCTCCGTCAGGTTGGATATATTGGTACGAGATCAAACCTTTTCGCGGTGGAGACATAAACATGGCCGCCGATGGCCAATTCGACTCCTATTGCCTCAACCCGACCCGGCCGACCTTCGTGCCGCCGCCGGGCGCGGTCGATGCGCATTGCCATGTCTTCGGTCCCGCCGCCAAATTCCCCTTCGCGCCGGAGCGCAAATACACACCCTATGACGCGCCCAAGGAAAAGCTGTTCGCGCTGCGCGATTTCCTGGGCTTTCAGCGCAATGTGATCGTCCAAGCAAGCTGCCATGGCACCGACAACACCGCAACCATCGACGCGCTGGATGGCGCGAAGGGGATGGCGCGCGGCATCGCGGTGGTGAAGGCCGGCATCTCGGACGGCGAATTGCGCGACATGGATGCGGTCGGCATGCGCGGCGTGCGGTTCAATTTCCTGCCGCGCCTGGTGGACGCCACCGACCCCGCGGTGCATCTGGGCCTGGCGCGCCGGGTGGCGGCGCTGGGCTGGCATGTCGTCGTCTATTTCGAGGCGCCCAGCCTCGCCAAGATGATCCCGTTCCTCCAGGCGCTGCCGACCATCGTGGTGCTGGATCACATGTCGCTGCCCGACGCGGCCAAGGGGGTGGATCACCCGGATTTTCAGGCCTATATGCGCATGCTGGATGACAATCCCACGCTGTGGGTGAAGGTCACGGGGCCGGAGCGGATATCCCGCCAGGGGCCGCCCTACGATGATTTCGTGCCACTGGCGAAGGCGCTGGTGGAACGGTTTACCGATCGGGTGTTGTGGGGTACGGATTGGCCGCACCCCAACATGACGAGCCATATGCCCGATGATGGCGTGCTGGTGGATATGATCCCCCGTATCGCGCCCGGCGCGGCGCAACGACAGGCGTTGCTGGTGGACAATCCGATGCGGCTTTACTGGGAGAAATGATTTGGCGGAAAAACAGGAAGCCTACGAGGACATACCGGGGACCTATGTCTTCGACGCGAGGCGCTCGCGCCAGGGCTATCATCTCAACATGTTCTGCATGTCGATGATGACCGCGGAAGGCCGCACGGCATTCAAGGAAAACGAGAGCGCCTATCTCGACCGCTTCCCGATGACGCCGGAGCAAAAGAAGGCGATCCTCGAGCGCAATTGGGATGAGATGCTGCGGCTCGGCGGCAACATCTATTATACCTCGAAGCTCGCCGCGACCGACGGCCTGACCTTCCAGAACATTGCCGCGATCATGACCGGCTCGACCCAGGAAGATTACGCCAAGATGATGCTCGCGGGCGGCCGCCCGCCCGAGGGCAATCGCAGCAAGGATGAATGGAAGAACAAGAAAAATGGCTAGAATCATCGCCGGGGTCGCCACCTCGCACGTTCCCGCCATCGGCGCCGCGGTCGATCGCAAGGCCACCCAGGACGCCTATTGGAAGCCGCTGTTCGATGGCTATGAGCCGTCGAAGAAATGGCTGGCGGAGATGAAGCCCGACGTCGTGATCCTGGTCTATAACGACCATGCCTCGGCGTTTTCGCTGGAGGTCATTCCGACCTTCGCGCTGGGCTGCGCCGCGGAATTTCCGATCGCCGACGAAGGCTGGGGGCCGCGTCCGGTGCCCAAGGTGATCGGCGACCCCGATCTCGCCTGGCACATCGCGCAATCGACCATCCTCGACGAGTTCGACATCACCATCGTCAACAAGATGGCGGTCGATCACGGGCTGACGGTGCCGCTGTCGCTGCTGTGCGGCGAGCCCCAGGAATGGCCGTTCAAGGTCGTTCCGCTGTGCGTTAACGTCATTCAATATCCGCCGCCGACCGGCCATCGCTGCTACATGCTAGGCAAGGCGATCCGCAAGGCGGTCGAGAGTTTCGACAAGGATCTGCGGGTCGTGGTGTTCGGCACCGGCGGCATGTCGCACCAACTGCAAAGCGGCCGCGCCGGTTTCATCAACAAGGAATTCGACAAGCGGTTCCTCGACGCGATGGCGCCCCATCCCGAGGAACTGGTCAAGATCGATCCCTTGACCTATCTGCGCGAGGCGGGGTCCGAAGGCATCGAGCTGGTGATGTGGCTGGTGATGCGCGGCGCGCTCGATGACGATGCGAAGGAGGTCTATCGCTTCTACCGCGTGCCGGCCTCCAACACCGCGTGCGGCCACATGATTCTCGAAAATCCCCGACGCTAGGTAAGAGGTAAGGCGGCATGAAAATCGCACTCGCGGGGCAAGGCGCGTTCGGCATTCGTCATCTCGAGGCGCTGGCCAAGATTCCCGACGCCGAGGTGATCTCGCTGGCCGGCGGCCGGCCGGCCGGCACCGAGGAAGTCGCGAAGAAGTGGAAGATTCCGCATTGGACCACCGACCTCGCCGAGAGCCTGAAACAGCCCGGCCTCGACGCGGTGATCCTGGCGAGCCCGACTCAAGTCCACGCCGACCAGGCGGAAATGGTGATGCGCGCCGGCAAGCATGTGCTGATCGAAATACCGATGGCCGACAGCGTCGCCGATTCCGAGCGCATCGTCCGGGTGCAGCAGGAAACCGGCGTCGTGGCGATGGCGGCCCATGTCCGCCGCTTCAACCCCAGTCACCAGTGGGTGCATAAGCGCATCGTGGCGGGGGAACTCAAAATCCAGCAGATGGACGTGCAGACCTATTTCTTCCGCCGCACCAACATGAATGCGCAAGGCCAGCCGCGCAGCTGGACCGATCATCTGCTGTGGCACCATGCCTGCCATACCGTCGATCTGTTCCAGTATCAGACCGGCGAGCTGCCGATCATCGCGCATGCGGTGGCGGGGCCGCTGCATCCCGAACTCGGTATATCGATGGATATGAGCATTCAGCTCAAGGTGCCGTCGGGCGCGATTCTGACGCTGTCGCTGTCGTTCAACAATAACGGGCCGCTCGGCTCGTTCTTCCGCTACATCTGCGACAACGGCACCTACAGGGCGGTCTATGACGATCTGGTCGACGGCTACGACAAGCCGATCGACGTCTCGAAGGTCGATGTTTCGACCAACGGCATCGAACTCGAGGATCGCGAATTCTTCGCCGCGATCAACGAAGGCCGCCAGCCCAATTCCAGCGCCGCGCAATGCCTCGACGCGATGCGCACGCTCGACACGCTGGAGCGGGAACTGAAGCAAAGGTAGCTTCCAATTTCCATGCCAACATCGCCTTGCCCCTCCCCCGACTTGATCGGGGGATCAGCCGGGGCATCCACGACTGAGTTTGGATGACGAAAAATTCGTGGATGGCCCGCCTAAAGCGGGCCAAGATGATTTGTCTGGCTAGAGAATGTTGGTGTTTGGCGGATAAAGCTGCTCCGGCGCGACCAGCGGCTCGGCGATGGTAACGAGCGCGCCGTCGCGCACCGCGCGAAAGAAACAGCTCTTGCGGCCGGTGTGACAGGCGACGCCGGTCTGATCGACCAGCAACAGGATCGCGTCGCCATCGCAATCGAGGCGCAGCTCGACCAGGCGCTGTGCCTGGCCCGAAATCTCGCCCTTGCGCCACAGTTTGCCGCGCGAGCGCGACCAATAGGTGACACGGCCGGTTTCGAGCGTCGCCGCGATCGCCTCGCGGTTCATCCAGGCGAGGGTCAACACCTCGCCGCTGTCATGCTGCTGCGCGATCGTCGGAATCAAACCCGCCGCGTCGAATTTCACTTCTGCGAATAAGACGGCCAAGGCGTCGCTCATCTCGGTGCTCCAATTCCTTCCGATACATAATGTATTGCCGCGAGAACCATGGAAATATTTTCGCTTTGCCCCGGCTTGGCCGGGGCATCCACGAATTGTTTCGGCGGCCAAATAAAAAGTCGTGGATGGCCCGCCTAAAGCGGGCCAAGACGGTTGGGTATAGGAAGATTGGGAAGAACCGCGATGCGCGTGGATGATTGATGGCGGCGGGGCTTTTCCCTATGCTCCCGGCACCTTTTCGATGGGAGAGTTTCATGCCTGACGACGCCCGCCGCCCGACCTTCGACAAATCGACCCTGCCGAGCCGGCATGTCACGGTCGGGCCGGAGCGCGCGCCGCATCGCTCCTATCTCTACGCGATGGGCCTGACGGCGGAACAGATCGCGCAGCCGCTGGTCGGCGTGGTCACGACCTGGAATGAAGCGGCGCCCTGCAACATCGCGCTGTCGCGCCAGGCCCAGGCCGCCAAGCGCGGCGTCGCCGAGGCCGCCGGCACGCCCCGCGAATTCACCACCATCACCGTCACCGACGGCATCGCCATGGGGCATGCCGGCATGAAGGCGTCGCTGGTATCGCGCGAGGTGATCGCGGATTCGGTCGAGCTGACGATGCGCGGCCATTGCTATGACGCGATGGTCGGCATCGCGGGATGCGACAAATCGCTGCCGGGTATCATGATGGCGATGCTGCGCCTCAACGTCCCGGCGGTGTTTCTCTATGGCGGCTCGATCCTGCCCGGACGCTTCCAGGGGCGTGACGTGACCGTGGTCGATGTCTTCGAGGCGGTCGGCAAGCATAGCGCCGGCCTGATGAGCGACGAGGATTTGCACGAATTGGAATGCGCCGCCTGTCCGTCGGCGGGTTCATGCGGGGGTCAGTTCACCGCCAACACCATGGCCTGCGTCTCCGAGGCGCTGGGTCTGGCGCTGCCCGGCTCGGCCGGCACGCCGGCGCCCTATGAGGCGCGCGACGCCTATGCCGAGGCTTCGGGCAAGGCGGTGATGAGCCTCTTGGCAAAGCGCATCCGGCCGCGCGACATCGTCACCCGCAAGGCGCTGGAGAATGCGGCGACCGTGGTCGCGGCGTCGGGCGGCTCGACCAACGCCGCCCTCCATCTGCCGGCGATCGCGCACGAGGCCGGCATCGATTTCGACATGCATGCGGTCGGCGAGATCTTCAAGCGCACCCCCTATATCGGCGATTTCAAGCCGGGCGGCCGCTATGTCATGAAGGATTTGTACGACGTCGGCGGCGTGCCGGTGCTGATGAAGGCGCTGATGGATGGCGGCTATCTCCATGGCGACTGCATCACGGTGACCGGCAAGACCATCGCCGAAAATCTCGCCCCGGTGAAATTCCCGACCAATCAGGATGTGGTGCGCACCGTGGCGAACGCGATGTCGCCGACCGGCGGCGTCGTGGTGCTGAAAGGCAATCTCGCGCCGCAGGGCGCCATCGTGAAAGTCGCCGGCATGCAGGGCGAGGAACTGAGGTTCCGGGGTCCCGCGCGCTGCTTCGACCGCGAAGAGGATTGCTTCGCGGCGGTCGATAAGCGGCAATACAAGGAAGGCGACGTGCTGGTGATCCGCTACGAGGGGCCGCGCGGCGGGCCGGGCATGCGCGAGATGCTGTCGACCACGGCCGCGCTTTATGGTCAGGGCACCGGCGGCAAGGTGGCGCTGATCACCGACGGCCGGTTCTCCGGCGCGACGCGCGGCTTCTGCGTCGGCCATGTCGGGCCCGAGGCGGCGGTCGGCGGCCCGATCGGCCTGCTCAAGGATGGTGACATGATCGTCCTTGATGCCGAAGCCCTGACGCTGTCAGTCGAACTGAGCGATGCCGAACTGGCGGAGCGGCGCAAGGCATGGCGGGCGCCCCCGGAGGCCTATGGCTCGGGCGCGCTGTGGCGCTATGCGCGCACCGTCGGCGACGCGGAAAAGGGCGCCGTCACCCATCCCGGCGCCCAGGCGGAGACCTCGGTCTACGCGGATATTTAACGCGCCCAGCGATCGCGGCCCAGCGCCATGACCATGCGCAGAATGCCATAGGCCATGGCGCCGCCGACGAGGGTGAGCGGCAGGATCAGGAACCAGTCGGGATAGAGCGCCCGGTCGGGACGCTGGGGCTCGTCGATGCGTAAGAGATAAACATCCTGGCGCGCCGCCAGCTCGCGGAACGCCTGGCGCGCGGCGAGATCGGCTTGATAGGCGCTTTTCGCGAAGGCGATATCTTCCTTCAGCCGGTCATACTGAAAGAATTTCGCCGCGTAGGATCGCTCCATCGCGGCAAGCTGCTGCTGTTCGCGCGCGATCTGCGTCTCGATCGCGCGGATGCGCGCGGCGGCGATATCGCGTGCCGGCGAGCCACCGCTCAGCATCTGCGACGAGCGCGCCGTCACCAGCGCGGTCTCCAGCCCCTGCACCACCTGCGTCACCATCGCGGCAAGCTGGTCCGGGTCGAGATCGCTGTTGCCGGCGCGCCACGCCTGCATCTTGAGGTGATCGTCATCGAGCCGGCGCTGGTCAGCCGCGACCTCGCCCTCGGCGCCGCGCACCAGGTCGGTTAACACCCGCTGATTGGTGCGATTGATGAAGGCTTCGCCCATATCCAGCAGCGTCGCCGCGACGAGGCGCGCATCCTCGGGCGTGAACGCGGTGACGTCGAGCGTGACGATGTTCTCGGTGATGGCGTAGCGCAACGTCACCATGCGATTGTAATGCGCGCGCCGGTCCTCGAACGGGATCGGCTCCGGCGCGCCGGTGACCCATTGCCGGAACAGCACCCG
>Ga0208357_1000559_pt1 | contig 29794 bp, 29 predicted proteins | sample NGESurdeep092012_6_FD_184487 | JGI IMG/M metagenome (GOLD analysis project Ga0208357, IMG submission 184487) | Arctic peat soil microbial communities from Barrow, Alaska - NGEE Surface sample F52-2 deep-092012 (SPAdes) | ecosystem: Environmental > Terrestrial > Soil > Wetlands > Peat ...
GCGTAGGGATCAGTTCTTCGACTTGTCGACCAGTGCGCGCTGCTTGATCCAGGGCATCATCTCGCGCAGCTTGGCGCCGACCTGCTCGATCGAATGCTCGGCAAGCTTGGCACGGGTCGCCTTGAACGAGGTCTGGTTGACCTTGTTCTCCAGCATCCAGTCGCGGGCGAAGCGGCCGGACTGGATATCGCCGAGCACGCGTTTCATCTCGGCCTTGGTCTCCGGCGTGATGATGCGCGGACCGGAGACGTATTCGCCGTACTCCGCCGTGTTCGAGATCGAGTAATTCATGTTGGCGATGCCGCCCTCGTAGATGAGGTCGACGATCAGCTTCACTTCGTGCAGGCACTCGAAATACGCCATCTCCGGCGCGTAGCCGGCTTCGCACAACGTTTCGTAGCCCGCCTTGATCAACTCGACGAGGCCGCCACAGAGCACGGCCTGCTCGCCGAACAGATCGGTCTCGCACTCTTCCTTGAACGTCGTCTCGATGATGCCGGCCCGGCCGCCGCCGATCGCCGAAGCATAGGAAATGCCGAGGTCGTGCGCGTTGCCCGAGGAATCCTTATGGATCGCAATCAGGCACGGCACGCCGGCGCCGCGCTGGTACTCCGAACGTACGGTATGGCCCGGACCCTTCGGCGCAACCATCAGCACGTCGAGATCGGCGCGCGGCTCAATCAGGCTGAAATGCACGTTGAGGCCGTGCGCGAACATGATCGCTGCGCCGTTTTTCATATTGGCGTGCAGGTGGTCGCGATAGATGTCGCCCTGCAATTCGTCCGGCGTGAGCATCATCACCACGTCGGCCCACTTGGCGGCCTCGGTGACCTCCATCACTTTGAATTTCTCGCCTTCCGCCTTCTTCACGCCGGAAGAGGATTTGCGCAGCGCGACCGCGACCTCCTTCACGCCCGAGTCGCGTAGATTGAGCGCGTGGGCATGGCCTTGGCTGCCATAGCCGATGACGGCGACCTTTTTGCCCTTGATCAGGTTCAGGTCGGCGTCGCGATCGTAATAAACACGCATGATGATCCTCTGAATTACCGCGAAAAGTCGGCCATGCTTCTAGGACGCCCGGACACCGCCGACAAGGCCCGGACGCCGCGGATGATCTTCAGCTCACCATTGGGACGATGCTGGCGAGCAGCAGCAGTGCCATCGACACGTTGAAAACACGAGCATAGACAGGATTTCGCAAGAGCCGCCGCAGCGCAACGCCGAAGCCGGTCCAGGTCGCGACCGAGCCGACCGTGCAGATCGTCAGGATCGCCAGCATGACCGGGAAGTCGCGGCCGAACTGGCCCGGCCGCACGTAAAGCGTAATAGCGCTGAGCGCAGCGATAACGGCCTTAGGATTGATCCACTGGAAGGCGGCCGCCTGGAAAAAGGTAAACGGCCGCGCCGGTCCCCTGCTCTCATCGTTAGTGTGCGCGGTTGCCACCTTCCACGAGAGCCAGAGCATATAGAGCGCGCCGCCGACCTTCAGCACGAGGTGCAATTTTGGCACCGCGGTGAAGAGAATGCCGAGCCCGGCGGCGCAGGCGATCAACAGCAGGCCGAAGCCGATGGTCACGCCAAGCATGTGGGGGATCGTATGTGTGAAGCCGAAATTCACGCCAGAGGCCGCCAGCAGGATGTTGTTCGGGCCCGGCGTGAACGCCATCACGCAGGAGAATATCGTCAGTGCGATCAGAAGGTCGGCGGGCATTACAGGCCTTCCGGACCTCTCCGGATGGCCGCAATGCCGGTGCGCGCGACCTCGATGAGGCCGAGCGGCAGCATCAACGAAACGAACTGCTCAATCTTGCTCGAGGCGCCGGTGATCTCGAACACGAAGCTCTCGGTCGTGGCGTCGATGACGCGAGCACGGAAAGCGTCGGCGAGTCGCAGCGCCTCGACGCGATGCTCGCCCTTACCGCGCACCTTCACCATCGCCAACTCGCGTTCAATTGAATTGCCGGTGAGCGTCATGTCGACTACCCGATGGATCGGCACCAGTCGATCGAGCTGGTTCTTGATCTGCTCGATCACCATCGGCGTCCCGGTGGTGACGATGGTAATAAGCGACTGGTGCTTGGCGTGCTCCGTCTCCGACACCGTGAGCGACTCGATGTTGTAGCCGCGGCCGGAGAACAGGCCGATGACGCGCGCCAGCACGCCGGGCTCGTTATCGACCAGCACCGATAGCGTATGCGTCTCGCTGCGCTGCTCGGTCGGCGCGGATGGATAATGCGAAGTCGTCGGTGCGTTCACGGCGGTCGTCCTTGCTCCGTCTGACCCTCTCCCCTTTGGGAGACGGTTTGCGCTGTGCCTACATCGATGCCCTAAACCAGCATCTTGCCTTCTTCGGTTATGGCGTCTTCCAGCTTTTCCGCGGCGTCGCCGAGCAGCATCTCATTGTGCGCGCGGCCCGACGGAATCATGGGGAAGCAGTTCTCCGTCGGATCGACCACGCAATCGAACAGCACCGGCCGATCGACGTCGATCATCTCCTTGATCGCGTGATCGAGATCGCCCGGCTTCTCGCAGCGGATGCCGACCGCGTGCATGGCCTCGGCGAGCTTGACGAAGTCCGGCAGCGCCTCCGAATAACTCTCCGAATAGCGGCCGCCATGCAGCAATTCCTGCCACTGGCGCACCATTCCCATATATTTGTTGTTGAGGATAAAGACCTTGATCGGCAGGCGGTACTGCACCGCTGTCGACAGTTCCTGCATCGTCATTTGCACGGAGGCTTCGCCGGCGATGTCGATGACCAGCGACTTCGGATGTGCGAGCTGCACGCCGACCGAGGCCGGCAGGCCGTAGCCCATCGTGCCGAGGCCGCCGGAGGTCATCCAGCGGTTCGGCTCCTGGAAGCCGTAGAACTGCGCCGCCCACATCTGGTGCTGTCCGACTTCCGTCGTGATGTAGACGTCCTTGTCCTTGGTCAGTTCGTAGAGCCGCTGGATCGCGTATTGCGGCTTGATCAGTTCGTTCGACGCGCGATAGGCGAGCGACTTGCGTGCGCGCCATTTGGCAATCTGGCTCCACCACGCGGACAGGGCGTTCTTGTCGGCATGCAGCGCCTGCGTGCGCCACAGCCGCACCATGTCGTCAAGCACGTGCGCGCAATCGCCGATGATGGGCAGATCGACCTTGACGTTCTTGTTGATCGAGGACGGATCGATATCGATGTGGATCTTCGTCGAGCCCGGCGAAAAGGCGTCGAGTCGCCCGGTGATGCGATCGTCGAAGCGCGCCCCGATGCAGACCATGACATCGCAGTCGTGCATCGCCATGTTGGCTTCGAGCGTGCCGTGCATGCCGAGCATACCGAGCCACTGCGGATCCGCCGATGGATAAGCGCCGAGCCCCATCAGCGTCGAGGTGATCGGGAAACCGCTGAGCTTGACCAGCTCGCGCAAGAGGCTGCTCGCGGCCTTGCCGGAATTGATGACGCCGCCGCCGGTGTAGAACACCGGACGCTTGGCATGCGCCATCAACGAAACCGCTTGCTTGATCCCGTCGAGGTCGCCCTTGATGCGCGGCTTGTAGCCGGTGTGGGCGAACTCCTTGGGCCTCGAATAGAGGCCTTTGGCGAACTGAATGTCCTTCGGGATGTCGACAACGACCGGGCCGGGTCGGCCGCTGGAGGCGATATGGAACGCCTCGTGCAGCACGTGCGGCAGGTCCTCAATGCGTTTGACCAGGTAATTGTGCTTGGTGCACGGCCGTGTGATGCCGACCGTGTCCGCCTCCTGGAATGCGTCGTTGCCGATGAGATGCGTCGGCACCTGACCGGTAAGGCAGACCACCGGGATCGAATCCATCAGCGCGTCGGTGAGCCCGGTAACCGCATTGGTTGCGCCGGGTCCGGAGGTGACGAGCACGCAGCCGACCTTGCCGGTCGAGCGCGCATAGCCTTCCGCCATGTGCACCGCGCCCTGCTCGTGCCGCACCAGGATGTGCTTGACCTCTTTCTGCGCGAACAGCGCGTCATAGATCGGCAGCACGGCTCCGCCGGGATAGCCGAACAGATGCTGCACACCCTGATCCGACAATGCCTGGATCACCATCTCGGCTCCGGTCATCTCCTTGGTCAAGCTCGTCATCCTTCTTCCACGCAGTTCGCGCTCACTCGCCGTGCCAATAAAAAAAGGCCCGCAAGGGGCCTGTGTTCGGACGCTCCCGCGGGTGGGCCCTGTCAGGACTCGCCCGGCGTCCGAACGTGGACTACGATAAGAATATTGCGCGACATCAGTCTTATCCGAACTTTCGTTGCGCGGGTTATAGGCACCCCACCACCCACGGTCAAGGGCAAATCCAGCCTCTCACTCTGGGTCGGCGGAAATAGTCCCCCTCTCAAGCAAGACCGTCAACTGCCTTTCGAGTTCAGCCTGCCCCTGCTCCGCCGGCACCGAGGGCCATTCGGTCATCTGGTTGCGGAACCAGGTGACCTGCCGCTTGGCGTAGCGGCGGGTATCCATGATCGCCCCAGCCGCGGCCTCATCGCGCGAGATCTCGCCCTTGAAGTGCCGGATCAGCCAAGGCACCCCATGCGCCTTCATTGCCGGCAGCATCGGATGGAGGTCTCGCGCCATAAGTGCAGGCACCTCGTCGAGTGCGCCCCCGTGAAGCATCGCCGCAAAACGCGTCTCGATGCGCCCGACCAGTTCCTTCCGGTCGCAAGTAATGAACACCTTCGCCACGCGCGTCGCATCGATCAAAGGCGGTAGGCCGTGCGCATGCCAATCGGACAATGAACGGCCGGTCGCCAACACAACCTCAAGTGCGCGCGAAATGCGCGAGCGATCGTTCGGCATCAGCCGGTGCGCGGTTTTCGGATCCCGCGTCAGTAACTCTCCGTAGAGTGGGGCGACGCCCTCGGTCGCCAGCCGCCCACGCACCGACGCGCGGATCTCTGCGGGAATGGGCGGCACTGCGGCAAGCCCTCCCGTCAGCGCCTTAAAGTAGAGGCCGGTGCCGCCGACGAAAATCGCGACGCGCTTCTCTCGCCCGAGGCCTTCCAGCACATCAGCAACGTCACGGCACCAGCGTCCCGTCGAATAGTTCTCGGCCGCATCGACATGGCCGTAGAGTTGGTGTTTTACGCGCTGCTCTTCGGCCGGCGTCGGCCGTGCCGTGATGACACGCAGGTCGCGATAGACCTGCATCGAGTCCGCGTTGATGATAACGCCGCCGAGCTTGTCAGCCAGCCGCACCGCAAGCGCCGACTTGCCGCTCGCGGTCGGGCCTGCAATAAGCACCGCCTGTTTGACGTCGGACATCAATGACTCACGTCGTAACTTTGATCGCCGGCCGGCCGGGCACGCTCGACGCTGGCCTCGTCGGCCGTGCGCGCGCGCTACTTTCCGGCGCGGCCGAGCCGCGCTGGCTGGCCGAAGGCGCGGCCGCCGACCTTCCCTTTAGCGCGGAATCGCCGGTCGACCAACGCGCGCTGGCAGGCCAACTACGCACCGCGCTTGGGGCTCCCATCGACGTCGTCGTCCAGCCGGTCGCGCACCGGCGCAAGAAGCTCTTCCTCGCCGACATGGACTCCACCATAATCAGCCAGGAATGCATCGACGAACTCGCCGACTATGTCGGGCTGAAAGCGCACGTCGCCGCCATCACCGAGCGCGCGATGCGCGGCGAGATCGCCTTCGAGCCGGCGCTGCGTGAGCGCGTCGCGCTGCTCAAAGGACTGCCGGTATCGGTGGTCGAGCAGGTTCTGCGCGACCGCATTCGGCTCACATCGGGGGCGCGGACACTGGTCAACACGATGCGCGCGAATGACGCGCATACTTGTCTGGTTTCGGGCGGCTTTACAGTGTTCGCCGACCGGGTCGCGGCGATGAGCGGCTTCGATGGCGTGCGCGCCAACCGCTTGACGCTCACCGGCGGCGACAAGCTTGATGGCCGCGTCGCCGAGCCGATCTTTGGGCGCGACGGCAAGCGCGCCGCGCTCCTCGAGCTGCGGCAGATCTTCGCCCTGCAGAAAGAAGAAACGATGGCCGTCGGCGACGGCGCCAACGACCTCGACATGATCGTCGAGGCCGGCCTCGGCGTCGCCTATCACGCTAAGCCTAAGGTGGCGGAAGCCGCCGCAGCGCGCATCGACCACGCCGATCTCACGGCGCTGCTCTACGCGCAGGGCTATCGGCGCGGCGAATTCGTCGAGGCTTGACGGCCGCCCCCTACTGAATTCCTAGCACGACGATGCTCGGATCGCCGTCGGGCGATACGACGAGCAACATGACGAGCTTCTTGCCGACTTTCTTGAGCTTGGCGATGTGGCTCTCGAACTCCGCGGGGGAGGATACCGCTTCCTGCTCGACTTCCGAGATCACCATTCCGGGCGCGAGATGCTTCTCGGCGGCGGGCGAATTAGCGTCGACGCCGGTAATGAGAACGCCCTTCACGCTGTCCTTGATATTGTTCTTCTTGCGCAGGTCGCCCGTCAGCCCCGACAGATTGAGACCAAGAGTCTTCTTCACCGCGGCGTCAGCCTCGGGCGCCGCTTCCTTCGGGGTGAGCGCAGCTTGTTTCTTCTCCGAGTCGTCGAGACGGCCAAGCTTGACCGTCTTAGTCTCTTCCTTGCCCTTGCGGACGACGATGACCTGCACGTCCTTGCCGACCGGCGTGTCGGCGACGATGCGCGGCAGATCGCGCATCTCCTTCACGTCCTTGCCGTCGAACTTGACGATGACGTCGCCGGCCGCGATGCCCGCAGGCTTCGCCGGTCCCTTCTCGTCGATGCCGGCGACGAGTGCGCCGTGTGCCGGCTTGATGTTCAGCGTCTCGGCGATTTCGTCGGTCACCTGCTGGATGCGCACGCCGAGCCAGCCGCGGCGCACCTCCTTGAACTGCCGGAGCTGGTCGACCACCGGCACGACAGTCTTCGACGGCACCGCGAAGCCGATGCCGATGGAGCCGCCGGAAGGCGAAATGATCGCCGTGTTCACGCCGATGACGTCGCCGTTCAAGTTGAATAGCGGTCCGCCGGAATTGCCGCGATTGATCGCGGCGTCGGTCTGGATGTAGTTGTCATACGGCCCTGAATTAATGTCGCGGTTGCGCGCCGAGACGATGCCCGCGGTCACTGTGCCACCGAGGCTGAAGGGGTTGCCGATGGCAATGACCCATTCGCCGAGACGCAGTTTGTCGCTGTCGCCGAATTTCACCGCCTTGAGCGGATGATCCGTCGTCACCTTCAGCAGCGCGAGATCGGTCTTGGTGTCGCGGCCGACGATTTCAGCTTTCAGCGTCGTGCCGTCATTGAGAATGACGCTGACCTCATCGGCATCGGCAATGACGTGGTTATTGGTGACGACGTAACCCGCCGGGTCGATGATGAAGCCGGAGCCCAGCGAGCTCACGCGCCGCTGCGGCTGCGGTTTCGCCTCGCCGTTCTGGCCCCGCTTCTTCATGAAATCTTCGAAGAACTGCTCGAACGGCGAACCGGGCTGCAGATCGGGCATGCTGTCGTTGATGTCCACCGACTGCTTGGTCGAGACATTGACCACTGCGTCAATGACCTGTTCCGCCACGTCGGCGATGCCCTCGGGCCCGCGCGCCGCAGCCGGCTGCGTCAGGACCGGCCATAGGAAGACGGCAGCCGCAATGGCGGCGAGGCACGGGTGGAGCGCGTGCTTCACCAAACGGAATGACAGTGCGCCCATAGGCGTCGGATCTCCGGGAGGGGAACTCGCCAGAAGGTGGCCCGCGTAAGACGGCTATTCAAGGGCGGCCATCCACGCCTCGGCCGGTTTTCCAAAGTCGTGGCGACGTGCGGGCTAGCTCCAGCGCACCAGCCAGATGAGGAGCAGCCCGACGATCGCCGAACCGATGCCGATCAGTCGCAGCGAGGCTTCCGGCGTCTCGATGACGCTCATCATGGCCCGCTTGGCCGGACCGGGGAGCGCCGCGAAGATCACACCTTCGATGACGAACACCAATCCGAACGCCGCCAGAAAATCCCCCATGACCCGACCGCGGCTTTGCTCAGTGTGCCGGAGCGGCCGGTGCGGCCGCGGGCGCTGGCGCGGAGAGCCCGGCGGCTCCACCGCCCAACGTTGCCGCCTTGCCCGCCGGGTCGCCGAAGAAGCGGAAGAAGCTCGAGTCCGGCTTGAGCAGGAAACGCGTGTCCTTGCTGTTGAGCCCGGTCTCATAAGCCTGCATCGATCGGTAGAATGCGAAGAAATCGCGATCCTTGTTGAAGGCTTCGGCGAAGATCTGATTTCGCTTGGCGTCACCCTCGCCGCGGATTTGCTCGCCATGCGACTGCGCCTCGGCGACGAGGACCGTCACTTCGCGGTCGGCGCGGGACCGAATCTCCTGGGCGCGTTGGGCGCCCTGGGCGCGGAACTCGGCCGCCTCACGTTGGCGCTCCGTCTGCATGCGCTGATACACGGCCTGGCTGTTTTGCTCCGGCAGATCGGCGCGACGAATGCGTACGTCGACCACCTTGATGCCGTAGGAGCGCGCTTCCTGGTCCATCAACTTCTGGATGCGGCTCATCAACTCGGCGCGCTGGTCGCGGACGACATGGGTGAAGGTCACCTCGCCGAGCACGCGGCGCAGGGCCGAATTGAGCAGGATCGACAGTTGCGAGTTGGCGCCGGTGATCGAGCCGAGCGTCTGATAGAAGCGCAACGCGTCCTCGATGCGATAGCGGGCAAAGGCATCGACCACGAGCCGTTTCTGGTCGGAGGCGATGACCTCCTGCGGCGGCGCCTCGAGATCGAGAATACGCCGATCAATGGTGATCACTGTGTCGATGAACGGCGCCTTGAGGTGCAGACCGGGTTCGCTGATGACGGCGACCGGGTTGCCGAGACGAACCACCAGCGCCTGCTGCGTCTGATAAACCGTAAACAGCGACGACCAGACGACGATCAACGCCGCGATGATGACGACGACGATCACGCCGCCGATGACGTTGAGTCTCATTGGCGTGCCCCCGGCTGCTGCTTCGACTGCACCGGCGGACGTGGCGCCGGTTGAGCCGGCTGCGCGTTCAAACTGTTCAACGGCAGATACGGCACGACGCCGGTGCCGGCCGCGCCCTGGTCGATGATGACCTTGTCGCTGTTGCCTAGCACACGCTCCATCGTCTCGAGATACATGCGTTCGCGCGTCACCTCAGGGGCCTTCTTGTACTGTTCATAGATTTGCAGGAAGCGCGACGTCTGGCCGGTTGCCTCGGCCACGGTCTGCTGGCGGTAGCCTTCCGCCGCCTGCGTGATCTTGGCGACGTTACCGCGCGCTTCGGGGATCACCCGGTTGGCGTAGGTCTGCGCTTCGTTGACCGACCGTTCGAGATCGGCGCGCGCCGCTTGCACGTCGCGGAACGCGTCGATTACCTGTTGCGGCGGATCGACCTTCTGGAGCTGCACCTGCTGCACGGCGATACCTGCACCATACGAGTCGAGTGTCTTCTGCATCAGATCCTGCACGGCGGTCTCGATGGTCTGGCGCGCGCCGGTGAGGATCGGCTGGATTTCGGAGCGGCCGACGACCTCGCGCATCGCGCTTTCCGCCACCGCCTTGACCGTGCCGGCCGGGTTCTGAATGTTGAACAGATATTCGCCGACGCCGGTCGGCTTCACTTTCCACAACACCGAGAAGTCGACATCGACAATGTTCTCGTCGCCGGTGAGCATGAGGCTCTCTTCAGGCACGTCGCGCGTGGTGGTGCCGCCGCGACGAGCGTCGTCAACGACGCGCATGCCGATGTCGATCTTGTTGACGCGCAGCGCCTTCGGCGCGAGCACCGTCTCGATCGGGTACGGCAGGTGATAGCCGAGGCCCGGCTGCACCACCCGTGTCTCCTTGCCGAAGCGGAGCACGACACCAAGCTCATCCGGCTCGATGCGGAAAATGCCGGACGCCGCCCACAGCAAAATGAGGACGATCGCGGCGAGCACGAAGCCGCGGCCGCCGAACTGGCCGCCGGGCAGGACGCGGCGCAGGCGGTCCTGCCCGCGCCGGAGCATTTCCTCGAGATCGGGCGGGTTCGGCCCCCCCGACGACTGTGGCCCGGAGCCCCAAGGACCCTTGCCTCCGCCTGAGCCCCACGGGCCACCGCCCTGCGTATTCCATGGCATTCGTGAAAGTCTCCCGGCGCCAGCGCTTATCGCCCGGCTGCCCTCTCTCGGCATGGGTTATAGGGGACGCTCAGGCGCGTTACAACGCGCTGCCACCTACGCAATCCCCTCGACCCCGCGAACGATCATGTGAATTGTGTCGATCCGGCGGCGGCGTTTCGGCTGTGGCCCAAGGCCGCAGCGATCAGTGCACCCGCTCATAGCTCAGCACCGTGAAATCGTGATCGTCGCCGGGCGCGCGCCAGTGCGGCTCCCGCCGCGTCTCCTTCCAGTGCGCCAGATCGAGCGGGGGGAAGACCACGTCGCCCTCGGGCGAGGCATGCACGCGGGTGAATTCGAGTCGGTCAGCGATCGGCAGAGCGCGCGCAAATACATCGTTACCGCCAATCACCATGATCTCGCCGACACCGCGTTGCTCGGCGTCCACGCGCGCCAAGGCAAGCCCCTGCTCAAGGCTTCCGGCCCAGATCAAACCGGGCGCCGCCTCGCCCGCCTTGCGCGTCAGCACGATATTGGTGCGGTCCTTCAGCGGCTTGCCGATGGAGAGATAGGTGTTGCGGCCCATCAGCACCGGATGATTGAGCGTCAGCCGGCGGAAATGCCCGAGCTCGGACTTGAGGTGCCACGGCAACGCGCCGTTTCGGCCGATGACATTGTTTTCGGCGACCGCCACCACCAGCACGATCTTCATCTCAACCCCGAGCCTTGGTCGATGGCGGCGGCTCACCGGCCGCAAAGCGCGCAAGCGCCGGCCCATTCATGCGGCAAATCTTCCACTCGCCCATGACCTTGGCGCCGAGCGATTCATAGAAGGCGATCGACGGCGCATTCCAGTCGAGCACAGCCCATTCGAAGCGCGCGTAGCCGTTGTCGACGCAGGTGCGCGCCAGCTTCTGCATCAAGGCCTTGCCGATACCGCGGCCGCGGAATTCGGGCCGAACGAACACGTCCTCGAGATAGATGCCATGGCGGCCGCGGAAGGTGGAGAAATTGAGAAACCAGGCGGCGAGCCCAGCCGGCTCGCCATCCCATTCGGCGAGTTCGCAAAAAAGCCGCGGCTCCGACGCAAACAGCGCCTTGGCGATCTCCTCCGGCGTCGCATCGACCTCGTGCTGGAGATTCTCGTAGTCGGCGAGCTCACAGACGAGCGCGAATACGAGCGCGGCGTCGGCCGGCTCCGCGCGGCGAATGGTGAGGGTCACACCGCCACCTCGGCCTTGATGTGCGGGTGCGGGTCATAGTTCTCCAGCGCGAAGTCCTCGTAGCGGAAGGCGAAGATGTCCTTTACGTCAGGATTGATGCGCATCGTCGGCCGCGCGCGCGGCGAGCGGGACAATTGCAAATGCGCCTGCTCGAGATGATTGAGATAAAGGTGCGTGTCTCCGCCGGTCCACACGAAGTCGCCGGGCTTGTAGCCGGTCACCTGCGCCACCATCATCGTCAGCAGCGCGTAGGATGCGATATTGAACGGCACGCCGAGAAAGACGTCGGCGGAACGCTGGTAGAGCTGGCAGGACAGCCGCCCCTCGGCGACGTAGAACTGGAACAGGCAGTGGCACGGCGGCAGCGCCATCTTCTCGACGTCGGCCGGATTCCACGCGCTCACGATCAACCGCCGCGAATCCGGATTGCGCCTGATCATGTCGACGACGTGGCTGATCTGGTCGATCGTGCCGCCGTCCTTCGCCGGCCAGGAACGCCACTGATGGCCGTAGACGGGGCCGAGGTCGCCGCGCTCGTCGGCCCATTCGTCCCAAATGCGGACGCCATGCTCGTTCAGATATTTGATATTCGTGTCGCCGGCGAGGAACCAGAGCAGTTCGTGGATGATCGACTTCAGATGCAGCTTTTTGGTCGTCAATAGCGGGAAGCCGTCGCGCAGATCGAAGCGCATCTGATAGCCGAACACGGACAGCGTGCCGGTGCCGGTGCGGTCGTGCTTTTCCGCACCATGCGAGAGAATGTGTTCCATCAGGTCGAGATATTGGCGCATGGCCCGGGCCTCTGAGACTCGGGGCCAAGATGGGCAAGTTTACCCTGCCTCGCAACACTCCGGCAGCCGGTTATCAACGCTTGCGGCCCCTTGACCTCCGGCCGGCGCCGCCGGAACCTCGACCTTGTGCGCGACTTTCCGGGGGACCGTCATGAGCTTCGCGTTCGACCATATTTTGATTGCCCGCATCCTGTTCACGCTGATGACCGCCGGCTATGCCGTGGGCACCGTCATGGCCGACTTCAACGCGACCCACGCGGCCAATCCGAAATGGACGCCGCATGCGCGCTTCCACGTCGTATGGCAGATCACGAGCTACATCGGCTTCGGCCTGCTCTCGTTCGCGCTCATCTGGTGGCCCGGCCAGTTCGCTATCGAACGGCTGTATCTTGCGGCGATCATTGGTGCGATCGTCTATGCGGCGTTCTTCATCGCCCTTATTGCGATGCCGGTCTATGGCGGCGGCGCCTACGACGATAACGGCTACCCGCCTTTCGCCGCGCCCGTGCCGGTCTTTGCCAAGCGATGGGACGCCAACATCACGGCTTTCAGCGTGCAGATCGTCATCTGGCTCGCGGGGCTGACCGCGGTGCTCGCCGGCTGAAAGAATGCACACGCGCAGCGCCGCGCGCTTGCGCAGAGCACCACGCCGCCGCTAGACGGCGGCCGTCGAAACCGATGCAACTTGATTTGTTTCGTCGTCGAAGAGATGGGCATGGCGGCTGCGTAATGTCGCATGGCATTCGCACGCCTCGTGCTCGAGGCCATTGCGATCGAGAATCTTGACGCGACCGCGGCGATAGAAAATCAAGCCTTTCTCCTGCAACGCGCCTGCGAACATCGACACGCTCGCGCGCTGCACGCCGAGCATCTGGCCCAAGTATTCCTGCGTCAGCAGCAGTTCATCTTCGCCTGAATCGTACTGAGCGCGCAAAACCCAGCTCGCGAGGCGCTGCGGAATGCGGTGCTTGGCGTTGCACGCCGCGGTCTGCTGGGCCTGGACCAGCGTGTATTGCTCGTTGCGGAAAAACAGGTCGCGAATGCCGGGCGCGCGTTCTGCAAGTTCGACGAGATCAGCCGCTTTGAATGTCCAACCGCTGCCGGGAAGCTGCGCAAACGCAGTGTTCAAATGTGTCTCGCCGCCGACCAGGCCGCGGCGGCCGACCATCCCGGCTTCGATGCTGCTGCCGTCCGCCAAATCAACGACCAGCGAGATCATCCCCGAACTCGGGAAAAGGACCTCGTCAATCGGCGCCCCGAACTCGCCAATGATGTCGCCGCGCACATACGACGTCTGGCGTGCCCGACGTGTGACGAAATCGGAATGCGATTGATATAGGCGTGCAAGAATATCGTTATGGTGCATCGCGTGCTCGAATCGGCGAGGCGCAGGACGAACGGTCCCCACCACTTGTCGACCGCATGATCGTACGCTCGCTGACTTAGCGCGGCAACGTACGAGCAAGCCGATGACGCTCACCGCTAAGTTAGATACCGGACGCAACGCATTGTTCGTGCGAGTTGCATATCGCGCCACAACTTTCCGACCGATGCCGCGCGGTGGTGCTTCAGATGAAGCCCGCAAAGCCGACCAGACCACCGGCCGCGAACAACCACAAGGGATTGAGCCGTGTCATGTATGCGACCAATGTCGTCACGATCGTGACGACGGCCGCCGACGCATTGTGGTCGGTGGTGCGCGCGATGACGAAGGCGCTCGCCGCGATCAAGCCGAGCGAAAGCGGGACCAATCCGTTCTGCACGGCGACGCGCCAGCGCGCGTGCTTGAAACGATCCCAGACACGCGTCACAACGAATGCGAGCACGCAACTCGGGCCCACCATGGAAATGGTGGCGACTCCGGCGCCGGTGAGGCCGGCGACGTGATAGCCGATCAACGCGACGATGATCACGTTCGGGCCCGGCGACATCTGCGCGATCGCGAAGGAGTCGGTGAACTGCTTCGCCGTCATCCAGTGCATGACGTCGACAGAGATGCGCTGCATTTCCGGTATCGCTGCATTGGCGCCGCCGACCGCGAACAGCGAGAGCGTCGCGAAGTAACCTGCCATGGTCGCGAGAGCGTCGCTGTGCATGGGTCAGCTCTTGTACCAGGCGAGCGCAATGCTCACCGGCGCGAGGCCGAGGAAGACGTATGGCAAGGGCCAGCGCAGGATGGCGACGCCGACGAAGGCCACGATGGCGATCAGCGGCGCCCAATCCCAGCGCTTGGTGAACAGCGGCATCGCCATCTTACCGACCACCGCGATGAGAAGGCCGACCGCGGCGCAGGTGACGCCGGAAAGGATGCGGCCGAGCGACGACAAGTCGCCGTATCGGGCATAGAGCGCCGCCAGCACCATGACGATGACGAGCGGCGGCAGCATCAGCCCGAGGAAGGCCGCCGCCGCGCCGGCCGCACCGCCAAACCGCGCGCCGAATACGACCGAGAAATTGACCACGTTCGGGCCCGGAAGGAATTGCGACAGCGCGAAGGCCTCGTTAAATTCCTGGGTCGTCATCCATCGCTTCTGTTCGACGATCATGCGCCGCGCCCAAGGCAGCGCTCCGCCGAAGCCGGACAGTGCCACCTTGACGAAGGAGATGAACAACTCGCCGAGGCCGGGGCGCGCAGGCATCGCCTGCTCCGCACCGGGACCGCTTGCGGGGACGATGGAATCGGACATGTACCGAGCATTAGCCAAGCGGATGTGGGGCGACCAGTGGGGTTGCGGCCGCGCGCGCGTGCGTCCCGTGAATGTCTCAGAGCGCGGGGGATGGCGCTGGCCGTAACCGTCCCGGCTCGTCGCCCCCAAAGCCCCACTTTTTTCCTTAAGCGTTCGGCCCTATATTGCGGGTGCCGGGGCAACCCGGACTATGGCGATAAACGGCTGTCGTAATAAACCCATCGGACCCGGGGGCGGTACCCGGCGCCTCCACCAGTGTCGCTCTGACTATGAGTTCCTGTCACCGAAAGGCGGGACCAAAGGGCGACAGCGGCGGGGGCGAAATAGGATCGACGAGGGCGTAAAGGGCAGACTTTCGCTCGGCATGGTTCCGCCGTTATCGGGCCATTCCATAGTTGCCAATGACAACTATGCTCCGGTTGCTCAGGCCGCGTAAGGCAGTCTGAAAGACCGACTTAAAGCCCTAACGGGTTAAGCTCCGTTAGGCGGGGTTCGGAGGCACCTGGCAACAGAAGCCTCCACTTCCTTCCCTCCCCGCCAACTCCCATCTAGAACAGCGGCCCGCCCGCGTGCCTTTGCCACGAGCCCGCGCTAGCATCGGTTTTGCCGTCTGGACGACCTCAATGCCCGATCACATCCGTTACGATCTCCTCACCCAGCAGGCGCTCCGCAGCGTGGTCCGCAACGTCCTCGGCGAGGCGGCGAAGAAGGGTCTGCCCGGCGAGCACCATTTCTACATCTCCTTCGATACCAAGGCCGATGGCGTACGGCTGTCCGACCGGCTGCGCGCGCAATATCCGGAGCAAATGACGGTCATCCTTCAGCACCAGTTCTGGGACTTGGAGGTCGATGACACCGGGTTCGGGGCGGGGCTGTCTTTCGGCGGCGTGCCGGAGAAGCTTTACGTGCCGTTCGAATCGATCAAGGGCTTCTTCGATCCTTCGGTGCAGTTCGGCTTGCAGTTCGAAGAGGCAAGTGAGACCGAAGAGCAGCCGGCCGGCGAGGCGGTGAAGTCCATAAGCAAGAAGAAGCTGCCGCCTGCACCGCCGCCCGAGCCTGCTCCGGCACCGGTTGCATCGAGCGAGGTCGCGGAAAATCCGGACGATCCGAACAAGCCGACCGGCGGCGCCGAGGTGGTACGTCTCGATCGTTTTCGCAAGAAGTAGCGGCTTGCGGCCGGTTGCCGCGAGCGCCGAGCGCTCTTAGGTGAACAGCATGGCCAACACGCCAAACACGCGCACCGAGACCGACGCCTTTGGGCCGATCGAGATTGCCGTCGAAAAATTGTGGGGCGCACAGACCCAGCGTTCCGTCGAAAATTTCCGTATCGGCAACGAGCGCATGCCGCTGCCGCTCATCTACGCGCTCGGGCTGATCAAGCGCGCGGCAGCCGAAGTCAATCGCGACCTTGGCGGTCTCGACGGCAAGCTCGCAGAGGCGATCGCCGCCGTCGCCCAGAACGTTGCCGACGGTAAACTCGACGATCAGTTCCCGCTCGTCGTGTGGCAGACGGGATCCGGCACGCAATCGAACATGAACGTCAACGAGGTGATCGCCAACGTCGCCAACGTGAAACTCGGCGGCAAGCTCGGCGCCAAGTCCCCCATCCACCCGAACGACCACGTCAACATGAGCCAGTCGTCGAACGACTCGGTGCCGACGGCGATGCATATCGCGGCGGCAACCGAGATCGAGAAACGGCTGACACCGGCATTGCAGCACCTGCACGCCGCGCTCGACGCGAAGGCCAAGGAGTTCGACACAATCGTCAAGATCGGCCGAACGCACACGATGGATGCGACGCCGATCACCCTTGGCCAGGAGTTTTCCGGATACGCGGCGCAGGTTGCATCGTCGTTGCGGCGACTCCAGGAGGCCGCGCGCGAACTCTATCCTCTGGCGCAAGGCGGCACCGCCGTCGGGACCGGCATCAACAGCAAACCGGAATTCGCCGAGCGCTTCGCCGAGCGCGTCGCTGGGCTCACCGGGATCTCCTTCGTTTCCGCCAAGAACAAGTTCGAACACATGGCGGCGCACGACGCCTATGTCTACGTGCACGGCGCCATCAACGCCGCTGCGGCGGCGCTGTTCAAGATCGCCAACGACATCCGCCTGCTCGGCTCCGGCCCGCGCTCGGGCCTCGGTGAATTGTCACTGCCAGAAAACGAGCCGGGCTCGTCTATTATGCCGGGCAAGACTAATCCGACGCAGGCGGAAGCGCTGACGATGGTGTGCTGCCAGATCTTCGGCAATCACACTGCGATCACCGTCGCCGGCAGCCAGGGTCATTTCGAACTCAACGTCTACAAGCCGGTGATGGCGCACTGCATGTTGCAGTCGATCCGCCTCATGGCTGACGCGGCGGTTTCGTTTACCGATCATCTGGTCGTCGGCATCAAGGCAAATGAGGGGCGCATTCGTGAGTTGCTCGAGCGTTCGCTGATGCTCGTCACCGCGCTCTCCCCAAAAATTGGTTATGACAATGCCTCTAAAGTCGCCAAAGCGGCACACGCCAACGGCACAACCTTGCGCGAAGAGGCCGTGCGCCTTGGCTTTGTAACGGCTGAGGAATTCGACCGCCTGGTACAACCTGCGCAGATGACACACCCTCGCTGACTCTCTGCGCGCGTCAATCCTTCGCTAAGAGTGATCGCACGATCCGGATGCACAACCGCCTCGTTGGTTGTAGGCGATCGCATCGGATATCCGCATTGCGGATTGTCCGGGGGGTAACTTCATCGATAATGGGACTAGTCCCGCGGTGGCAGCCGCGGTTTTCGGATGTGAAAGATGGCCGAACTGATCAACCTGCGAAATGCGCGACGCCGTGCCGAGCGGCTGAAGAAAGAGCGCGAAGCGGAAACTAATCGGCTCTCGCACGGACAGCCGAAGCACGTGCGCGAATTGCGCAAGGCCGAGGAGCGCAAGGCTGCACGTGAACTCGATGCGCGCCACCTCGATCGGGAGGGCGGCAAATGAAGTCACCAGTCGTCAAACGCTCGATCGTCATCGCCGGGCACAAGACCAGCGTCAGCTTGGAAGACGCGTTCTGGAAGGGACTGAAGGAGATCGCCACCGCGCAGGATATTACCCTGTCAGAACTGGTCGCATCGATCGACACGGTCCGCGACGGCGACGGCAACCTTTCATCCGCGATCCGGCTGTTCGTGCTCGACCATTACCGCTCGGCGAGCCGCCAGGACGGCGCCGGATAGCCGGCTAGCGCGCCGTCGGCGCGGCCGGCCGCGGCAACGCCTCGACGGACACCGGCGGCGGCAATGCCGGCGACAACAACATCGGCGCCGGCGACACCGGCGGAAAGAGCGCGCTTGCGGCGCGCGCTTTCGCCGCTTCCTCCTCTGCGACACGCTTGCGGGAGGCCTCTTCGGCGGCGCGCACTTTGGCGGCCGCATCTTCCGCTGCCTTCAACTTCCTCGCTTCGTTGTCGACCGACCGCAGCGTCAGCCAGCCGGTCAGGGCCGAGACATCGATGCTGCGCGTCGGCTCCTCCGCCGTTCCCTTCAACGCCATATAGATGTCAGGCCGTACGCCGGCCGACTCATTGGCGCCCGAGAGGACCAACCGGCCGTCGATTGCCCCGCTGGTGAGATCGAGCGAACCGGAGAGTGTCACGTCGGCGGCGTCGCCCTCGGCTTTCACCGTCTGCAAGCTCAATTGGCCAGCGCCCACGGTAAATTCGCCCTGAACATGCTTTACCGAGAGCTGCCCGCTCTCCAACGACTTGCCGACGACGTCGCTGATCCGCGTGGGTTCGATCGGGACTCCCTGGTCGACCGCGCGCGTTACAGCGTCGAAAGCGCGCGCGTCGAGGCCAGCCAATTGCGCGTTGTCGAGCGTCACCTTGCCCGAACCGGCGAGTGAGCCGACCAGGGCGGCAGGGCTCAGGCCGGTGCCCTCGAGAGTGAGATCGAGCCCCATCGCGCCGCTGAGCGGAGGCCGCGCGCCGGACGCCATGAGCGCAGTGGCGTCGGCTTTCACGAGCGACATCGCTATCGACGCATTCACCCCATCGGAATTGCGAAGGAAGGCGACCTTGCCCTTGAACCGGCCGCCCGCGAGCATGCCGCTCAGATCCTCGGCGGCCACGCGATCTGGCGCTAATTTCAGCGAGGCGTGCACCTCGCGAGCGACAAGCCGGGGCATAAGAGCGAGGCGGTGCGCGCGCAATTCAATCTCGCCCTCAAGCGCACCGAAGACACCGCTTCCGAACGGATTGCTCGACCATATCCAAGCGCCGTGTCCTGAGCCGGTGTCTGCCGCGGGCAAACCAATGGCCGCGGCGATAGCTGGAGGCGCATCGACCGTGTCGGCCTCCAATTCGCCGGTGACGTGCGTGACGTTGCTCGGCTGCAGCGTCAGCTTTCCAGTAAGCCTGCTCGCGCCGACGGCCGCGCGGATCTTGCTCAGGACAATATCGTTGCCCGAAAACACGGCATGACTCGCATAGGTGACCGGCACCGTGCCGCCGCTGCCGCGCAGCGGCGCCGCATCGGCGCGCACGACCGTCACATCGAGGTCGGCGCTGGGGTTGTCGGCGAAGCTTGCGCTGCCCTTCGCCGCGGCGTCGAGGTCGCCGGCGGCCACTTTGGCGTCGATCTGCATCTTGCCCTGCGCCGACCCCGACATCGCGACGTGCAAGCTGCCCGGCCCGTTGCCGACGGCGAATGCGCGATCGAGGTGCAGCATGGACGCGATCAGCCGTCCCTCCTCGGAGTCGAGCCGGACATCGATGCGAGCTGTACCGAGGGAGCGCGTGCTGAGATCGATTTTGCCGGTTCCGTCAAGCGAAAGGTGCGCTTTGCCGAGCGAGCCCGAGAGAGTGAGCTTGCCGTCGCTGGGCGGCGCACCATCGGCGATGCTGAAGGTGCCATGTAGGTTGGCGGGCGACATCTGCTCCGCGGCAGGCTCGAGCACGCCGGCGGTCTGCGGTGCGACTCGCGCAAGTAGCGCCAGCACCGGCTTCATGTCCGGCGCGGCCAGATCGGCCGTTAGGCTCCCCTGCTGGGCAGATTTGTCGAAGCGAATACGCCCCTGCGCGGAAAAACGCGCACCACCGAGATCGGCGATGGAGAGGCTCTCCACCTGCAGTCCGTCGCGGCCATAGGTAAGCGCCGCTTTGGCTTCGCGCGCCACAAATCCGGAGAAGGTGGCGCGCTTGAGGTCGGCCTTCAGTGCGATCTCCTGTGGACCGTCGCCATGCGAGCCGGCCGCCATCGCCTTGCCGAGAGCGATCGCCGCGTCGAGATCGATGTCGTCGGCTTTGAGCTTTGCGTTGAGCTTCGAAGGCGTACTGCCATTGGCGTAGGCATATGTCAGCGCGCCCGTCATGCGCTTACCGTCGAAGGTCGCCTGCAACCGCTCCACCGCGACACGGTCGGTGCCGAAGGTGACGTCACCGCGCAGTTTGATCGGCTTCAGATTGCCATCAGCCGGAGCGGCTGTGCCCTGCCACCAGGCGAACAGCAATTTCGGATCGGTGGCGTCGACCATGGCCGGGCCAGTGAAGGAGACGCCATCATCCTTGACATCCAGCTTACCGCTCATTGCCACCTGACTGAAGCCGGGCGCGCGGAATTCCAACTTCTGCAGGTTCCAGCCGCCGTCGATACTGTTGAAGTCGCCGCCGACGTTCTGCAAAGACGAGCCACCAAGCACGACCTCATTGACGCTGAGGCCGATCTGGATAGGCACCGCCGACTTGAAGGCGGCGCCGCCGCTCCACTGCGCGAGTTCGCGCAAGGCATCCGCCGGACTCGGCCGCACTCCGTCACCGCTTGTCAGCATGCGATCGAGATCGAGGCGCGGAGTATTGAGTTCGGCGCTGAGCGAGGGCTCCCGGCCGATATCGAGACGCAGCGAACCGGTGAGCTTGAGCGCCTCGGACTCCTTGCCATAGACGAATTGCAGGTTTTGCAGCAGCGCCGAGCTGGCGCCGGCGGTGAGTTTGCCGCGCACGTGCCACGGCTTTACTTCGCGTGCGAGACCCGGCGGGGGTCCAAGGCCAAAATTGCCGTCGAATTTCGGTTTGCCGTCGTCGAAGGACAGCGTGCCTTCCGTGTCGATGCTGAATGGATGATTGGTCGGCTGAATGCCGACACGCAGCTTCACGCTGTTGTCGTTGTAACGGCCGGCCGACAGATCGACCGAATAATGATCGCCCGCGACGGTCAGGCTACCGCTGCCGTTGAATGGCCCAAGCAGCGAACGCGCGCGGCCATTGAAGAAAACGTTGTCGAGGGAGAGGGCCTTACCATTCGCCGTGTCCTTGAGGATGAGCTTACCGCCTTCAATCTGGAGCCGCTCCACCGTCAGCGCGTCGGGCTCGAAGCCGAAAGCGATCTTCGGCGCTTGCACATGACCGGCGGCATCGACGCCCAGCGTCAGTTCCGGCTGGGACAGCCGCATCTCCTCGGCCTGCCACTCGCCACGCATCAATGGTGTCAGTGCAAACTGGATCGTGAGTTCGCCGGCGCGGATTGCATTGGCACCCTGCCCCACGCTAACATCGTGCAGAGATAGCCGCGGCGACGGCAGGAGCCGCCCGTCGATTGCGCCGCCGACATGCACTTCGGCGCCGACCACGCGGCTGGCCTCGGCCTCGATCACCGGCCGGTAATGGCTCCAATCGATCAGCAGCGGGCCCACCAGCGCGGCGACCAACGCAAGGATCAACGCGATCGCGATGCCGAGAAGGGTCGTCTGCAAATGACTACTCCGGCGCCGGTCCAGGGACCGCCGCGTACGTGTCCGCGCTTAGGGAGATTTTAGGCCAGATTTGCCGTTCGTTGGCGGCAAATCTATGTCGGAACCGCCGCGGATCGCCGCCAATCCCGAGCGACTGCGGATCCATCACTCACAGAGCGACGATCTTTCCGGGATTCATCAGATTTTGCGGATCGAGCGCCTTTTTGATCGCAGCCATGGCAGCGAGCGCCGCCGCTCCGTGCTCGCGCAGCAGGTATTTCATCTTGCCCTGGCCGACGCCGTGCTCGCCCGTGCAGGTGCCGTCCATGGCGAGAGCCCGCTCGACCAGCCGTTCCGAAAGGGCCTTGGCGCGCTGGACCTCGTCCGCGTCGTTGTTGTCGATGAGCAAAGTGAGGTGGAAGTTGCCGTCGCCAATATGGCCGACGATCGGCGCGATCAGGCGGCTCTTGGCAATATCGGCCTGCGTTTCGGTCACACAATCGGCGAGACGCGAGATCGGCACGCAGACGTCGGTGGCGATCATCGCCGCACCCGGCCGTAGCGAGAAATTCGACATTGCGGCGTTGTGCCGCGCCTCCCACAGGCGAGTGCGCTCCTCCGGTCGCGTCGTCCAGGTGAACGGTCCACCGCCGAACTCGGCCGCAATCTCGCCGAAGCGTTTCGACTGCTCGGCGACCGAGGCTTCGGTACCGTGAAACTCGAGGAACAGCATGGGCGTCTCTGCCAGGCCAAGCTTGGAATGCAGATTGATGGCGCGTACCTGGAGCGCGTCGAGCAGTTCGATGCGGGCGATCGGGATGCCGGATTGGATCGTAAGGATCGCGGTGTTGCAGCAGGCCTCGACCGACGGGAACGGACAGGTGCCGCCGGCAATCGCCTCCGGAATGCCGGAGAGCTTCAACGTTAGTTGCGTGATCACACCGAGTGTGCCCTCGGCGCCGATCATGAGCCGGGTGAGATCATAGCCGGCGGATGTTTTCTTCGCCCGGCGCGCCGTGTCGATCACCTCGCCGTTCGCCAACACCACCTTCAGCGACAGCACGTTGTCCTTCATCGTGCCGTAGCGCACCGCATTGGTGCCGGAGGCGCGCGTCGAAGCCATGCCGCCGAGCGAGGCATCGGCGCCGGGATCGATCGGGAAAAACAGACCGCTGTCGCGCAACTGCTCGTTCAACGTTTTGCGGGTAATGCCGGGCTCGATCACGCAGTCGAGATCTTCGGCATGCACGGTAACGAGCTTGTTCATGTCGCGGAAGTCGACCGACACGCCGCCCTGCGGCGCGTTGACGTGGCCTTCCAATGACGTGCCGACACCGAACGGGATGATCGGCAGGCCATGCTCGGCGCAGATGCGCACGATGCGCTGCACGTCCTCGGTGCCCTGCGGGTAGACGACCGCGTCCGGCGGCTCGTTCGGAAGCCAGGTGAGCGTGTTGCCGTGCTGCTGCCGCACGGCCTGCGAGGTGACGACGCGGTTGCCGAAGGCGGCGGTCAGCGCGGCTATACCGGCTGTCACGGCTGAAGCGGCTGTCACGGCTGAAGCGGCGCGTTGTGTGCCGGTGCTGTCGAGAATGGGCGCTCGGCCTGCCATTTTTAGTCCCTCGTCGCGAGGGTCACGTTTGGCGGCTGGACTGTGTCAGGTCAAGCGCGGCCGGGCTCAGCACCACTGGACGAGGAAATCCTGCGGGTCCACCGGGGTCGGGGTCGAGTTTGCGGCCGCGACCGCGTAAACCGCGACCAGCGTGACCACCGTCACCAGAAACAGCCCTCGAGCAAGCTTGGGCAGCATTGCTCCCGCCTCCCTTGATTGGCGTTACGATAGCCAAGGGACCCGGCGGCGGGCGCGTATCCTTAATGTTTGGTTAACGCGGTAACCGGACGCTCCTGCGGACCGTACCGGATTGCGGGGGCGGCGGCCCGTGGACGGGTCCGGACACCTGTCGTACGGTCATGAATCATGCTCGACCGGCCGGAACCGCTGTTTTTCGCTCCCTTCGTCTCGTCCGTCATGACGGTCGAGCCGGCCTGGATCGACTACAACGGCCATCTGAACATGGCCTATTACAACGTGCTGTTCGACCGGGCGGTCGACGAGGCCTACGAGCTGATCGGCGTCGGGCTCGACTACCTCAAGCGCCACAGGCATTCGACCTTCACCGCCGAGGTGCATGTGCGCTACCTGCGGGAGCTGCACGAGGACGATCCCGTGCGCGCGACGTTCCAGTTGCTCGGTTACGACGCCAAGCGCATCCATTATTTCGAGCAGCTTTTTCACGCCAAGGAAGGCTGGATCTCGGCAACGTCCGAAAACATGACCCTCCATGTCGACATGACCTCGAAGAAGGTGGCGCCCTTCCCGGACTCGGTAATGCGGTCGCTGGCGGCGATGAAGGCGGCGCATGAGCGCCTGCCGCGTCCGGAAAGCGCCGGCCGGCGCATCGCGATGCCGGAGCGCTGATGTCCGACCCGTCCGACCCGTTCGACCCGGCCGCCGCCGGCTGGGAACCTTACGAAGACGAAGGCTTCATCGGCCTCATCGGGCCGTTCTGGGTGCGGTCGTGGGGCGACAGCTTTCGCTATGCCTTCGTGGCCGAGCCGAAGCACCACAACCGCCGCGGCGTCGTCCAGGGCGGCATGCTGATGACCTTTGCCGACCGGTCGATGGGCATGACCTGCTGGTACGCCAATGGCCGCGTGCCGCAGGCGACGGTGCAGTTGGACGTGAACTTCGTGGAAGCGGTGAAGATCGGCGACTTCGTGGAAGCCCACTGCAAGGTCGTAAAGCGAACGAAGTCGCTGATCTTCATGGACGCGGAGCTGAAAGTCGGCGAGCGGGTCGTGTCCACGGCAAAAGGCCTCTGGAAGACGCTCGGGCCGCCGAAACCCGCCTAAATCAGGCCGACCTCTCCGGAAAGCCTTGATAATCCGGCCCCGGCGGCGCACGCACCTCGAAATCCGCGCCCATGAATGCCATCTTTGGGCCAGACAGAATCGTCACGAACGACGATGCGCCGTCTGTCCTCGCTCTTCAGGAAGCAATGTCCGAACCGAAGCGTCACGACCCCGTTCCGTTGAGCCAGCCCGCCGCCGGCGGCATCGCCGCGCGCGCGATGGCGGCGCGGGCGAGCAACCTGCCCTACCTCGCCGATCTCAATCCCGAGCAGCGCGAGGCGGTCGAGACGCTCGACGGCCCGGTTCTCGTGCTGGCCGGCGCCGGCACCGGCAAGACGCGCGTTCTGACGACACGCATCGCGCACATCCTCAATCTCGGCCGCGCGCATCCGAGCCAGATCCTCTCCGTCACCTTCACCAATAAGGCGGCGCGGGAGATGAAGGAGCGCGTCAACATGGCCATCGGCCATGTCGTCGAGGGCATGCCGTGGATGGGCACGTTCCACTCGATCGGCGTCAAGATCCTGCGCCGCCACGCCGAGCTGGTCGGCCTCAAGAGCGACTTCACCATCCTCGGCGTCGACGACCAGATCCGGCTGATGAAACAGCTCCTGGAAGCCGAGAAGCTCGACGAGAAGCGCTGGCCCGCGCGCGTCCTGGCCACCCTGATCGACGGCTGGAAGAACCGCGGGCTCACTCCCGAGCAGGTGCCGGCCGGCGAGGCCGCGAGCTTCGCCAACGGCAAAGGCAAGAAACTCTACCAAGCCTACCAGGAGCGGCTGAAGACGCTGAACGCCGCCGACTTCGGCGACCTGCTGCTCGAATGCATCCGCCTGTTCCGCGCGCAGCCGGACGTGCTGCGGCAATACCAGAGCCGCTTCAAGTACATCCTGGTCGACGAGTACCAGGACACGAACGTGGCGCAGTATCTGTGGCTGAGGCTGCTGTCGCAGAGTGCGGCGGGCACGCCCCTTTCCTTGTCATCACCGGGCCAGAGCGAAGCGCTGAGTCCCGGTGATCCCGATGAGGCGGGCACCGTGCCTGATGATCGGGATGGCCGGGACAAGCCCGGCCATGACAGCGTCGGGAGCGGGGAGAGGGAGCACGCCGCAAGCGGTGAGAGGGAGCAAAAAAACATCTGCTGCGTCGGCGACGACGACCAGTCGATCTATGGCTGGCGCGGGGCGGAGGTCGACAACATCCTGCGCTTCGACCACGACTTTCCCGGCGCCAAGGTCATCCGGCTGGAGCGCAATTACAGAAGCACCGGCCACATCCTCGCCGCCGCCTCGCATTTGATCGCGCACAACGAAGGCCGGCTCGGCAAGACGCTCCGCACCGAGGACGAGGACGGCGAGAAGGTGCAGGTCACCGGCGCCTGGGACTCGGAGGAAGAAGCGCGCGCCGTCGGCGAGGAGATCGAGGGCTTCCAGCGCGCGGCGCGCGAGCGCGGTGAGGACCATCCGCTCGACGAGATCGCCATCCTGGTGCGCGCCTCGTTCCAGATGCGCGAATTCGAGGACCGCTTCATCCAGCTCGGCCTGCCCTATCGCGTCATCGGCGGACCGCGCTTCTACGAGCGCGCCGAGATCCGCGACGCGCTCGCCTATCTGCGCGTCGTCGCGCAGCCGGCCGACGACCTCGCCTTCGAGCGCATCGTCAACACGCCGAAGCGCGGCCTCGGCGACGCCACCGTGCAGATGCTGCACGACCTCGCGCGCAAGCAGCGCATTCCTCTCACCGAAGCGGCCGATCGCATCTCCGCCACCGACGAGATGAAGCCGAAAGCGCGCGGCGCGCTGCGCGCCTTGATGGATAACTTCGCGCGCTGGCGCGAGCAGAAAGACAAGCTGCCGCACACCGAGCTGGCAGAGATCGTGCTCGACGAGTCCGGCTACACCGAGATGTGGCAGAAGGACCGCTCCGCCGACGCTGCCGGCCGCCTCGAAAACCTCAAGGAGCTGGTGCGCTCGATGGAGGAATTCGAGAACCTGCAAGGCTTCCTCGAGCACATTTCGCTGGTGATGGACACCGACCGCGGCGAGGACGAGCAGTCGGTCAACATCATGACGCTGCACTCGGCCAAGGGGCTGGAATTCGACACCGTGTTCCTGCCCGGCTGGGAGGAAGGCCTGTTTCCGCATCAACGCTCGCTGGACGACCAGGGCCGCGCCGGCCTCGAGGAAGAGCGGCGGCTGGCGCATGTCGGCCTGACGCGCGCCCGCAAGCGCGCGAAGATCTATTTCGCCGCCAACCGGCGCATTCACGGCCTGTGGTCGTCGAACGTGCCGTCGCGCTTCCTCGACGAATTGCCGGAGGCGCATGTCGAGGTGAAGGAGGCGGCCGGCGGCACCGGCGGCTTCGGCATGTCGGGCTACGGCCCGAGCCGTTTCGACGAGATGGGCTCGTTCGGCTCGACCTATACGACGCCCGGCTGGCAACGCGCGCAGGCGCGCAAAGGAAGAGGTGGATTCTCGGAAAACGGCCAGCCGCGATACACGCCTGACGGCGTTTTCGACCAGCGCGACGAGCACGACGCGGACGGCCCCACTTCTTCACCTCCCCCTGGAGGGGGGAGGTCGGCGCGCGGAGCGCGCCGGGAGGGGGTGAAACGCGGCCCCCTCACCATCGAAGGCGAGCTGATCGCCAAATCGACCGGCACCACGTCCGCCTATTCAATCGGCGACCGCGTCTTCCATCTCAAATTCGGCAACGGCAACGTCAGCGCCGTCGACGGCAACAAGCTGACCATCCGCTTCGACAAGGCCGGCGAAAAGCGCGTGGTGGATAGTTTTGTGGAGCGGGTGTGAGGGGGTAGTCCCGCGCTCAGCCTCCGGTCGATACTGCTAGCAACGGTTTAGCAAACCTCTGGACTATCGCCCCGCATAAGGTCTCCAGATTCGCTATCGTGCCGACTTTGAACGCGCGATCTAACGTCGCCTCCATTACCATTGCGTTCTTACGTAGACGATCGACTGTCCAGCCAAACTCGTTACATACAGCTGCACGCTCAGTATCCCAGGAAGGGAAGCTTTCGCAAACCGCCGCTTGAAGCGAATCTTTCCAGACGCAGAAATTGCTTTGGAAAAGATGGCCCGCGAGAGCCCCATCACTGCCGACCCCCGCGTAACCCATCACGGAAAATATTGTTCGATTTTGCTCAACGTTATCCGACTTATTAAGATTCGCGTCGCCATCAAAAACGGCAAAGTACGGAATTTCAAGACTGCGCGCCAAGGCAATTGCATTGATTAGATTTCCCTTCCCGCTCACAGGTACGATCTGGACACCAACTGCCAATAGATGCGGGTCGCGCTTGGTCAGCTGCAAGTACCGGTCAATTATTGCCCGATCTTCTTCTCCCTCAACAAAAATGACGTGCTGCGCAAAGAACATTTCGTTCATTTGAGGCTGTAGAAACTGGTTTATCGCTGCAATTGCCGCCGCCTCGCCAATCGGCTTATCCTTTTTTGCCTTAGCGATAAGAGCGCAATTTTCATCGACCGACCACGCGTGAACCCGCGACCTCTCGGTCGGGGTGCGCCGAACCAATCTAATGTTTTCGAACGACTTTGCTGTGACGAAGAATGGACTATGAGTCGTAATGATAATTTGTGATTGGTTTGACGCGAGTAAAAACAGCGCTTTGGCCAGAATTCGAGCCTGTGGAGGATGCTGATAAAGCTCTGGTTCCTCGCACGCAATTATAATTGTCTGTAACTCAGTAAAATCATATGAGGCCGATACCATCAGCAGCGCCATAAGATAGTTCCGCTGAGTGCCGTGTCCAAATTTGCTAATAGAGTTCCGTATCAAGTCGTCAGATACTAGCAAACGAACCGCAGGAAGATTTAGCTGAAGACTCTTGTCGTCGAAAGCCCCCCACTCCAAATGAAGCTTTGAGTCAGACGAATTGAATTTTCGATATTCAACTTCCATCCTGTTGGCGAGGTTACCAAGAATTTCTTGATGTTCCTTTGCAATCCCCTCAATCTCGGCCCTGGCATCTCCTCGAATCTTTTCAAGTCGCTCGTCAATCTTTAGTTTTGCGCGAACGGCACGATCGATTAAGCGAGAGAATGCCGTATTGCGGGCCTCTATAGCTTCATCGCCGGCATCCTTCACCGCTGGGATGTACACAAAATCGATAAACTGACGAAGCCGCGGGACGGGTCCCTCGACCCCGAACGCCTTATCGTCGCTCGGAATCGGAGCGTTTAACTCAATGTGCTCGTTTTCGTAAGCACGTAATGCTTCAGCCGCTTGCGTCTGATTGGTCCATTTAGGAAGATCGCATTTCTCCTGAACCGATGCATAAATTTCCTTTTTTTCACCCGCAGTCGGCTTTTCGAAAAAAGGAGCGAACTCTGGATTTGCCAACCGTATTCCGTGCAATGAGGCCCGAACTATAGCACCCTCAATTCGAGCCCGAATTAAAAACGTCAACTGGTCAGAACGCGCGTAATGGTCAAATTCCGCCTTCGCAGCTTGGCTTAGCTCACTAAACGTAACTGTGATCTCTAATTCGCGTTTTTCATCACGTTTGAAGAAGTCATCAATCGTAAGTGGGATGGTCTTTGGATTTGACCGAAAGAATATATCCAACGCACCAATCAACGCCGATTTCCCGGCATTATTGGCTCCTACAAATGCCGTATAGGTATCAAACTCAACTGCCTCGTCCGGAAAGCATCGGAAATTCTTGAGGGTGAGACTTTTCAGGCGCAATGCGCTTCCTCCACTCGTTTTTTCGCGAGTGTATCGAAGGCGCGATGATTACGCTAGGTTGCGACTGTTTTCGGAGCTATGTCCATCAGGCCACTTCCTACGATTGACCAGTGAGCCCCAGTGGGGTACTTACCTTCATGCACTTACCTTCATGCGCCGCCGTCCCGTCTCGGTGACCGAATTCGCCGGCTACAAAAGGCGGGCGGACGAATTGCTCAGCGAGGTCGAGCAGGACGCTGTGATCGATCTGGTCGCGGCCGTGGGCTTGTGGCTCGCGGCTGCCTGGGGCGCGGTGATCTGGCTCACGGCGGTGGCCTCGATGCTGGCGCTGGAAATCTTTTTTCCGCAAGTGTTCGGCGCCAGCCTGCTGTTCGTCGCATTGGAAGGCGCACTGCTCGCACTGTATCTCTGGCTGGCTTTGAAATCGGCGCAAGAACATCCGCTCTAAGCGGAAAACAAATCGGGGGGAACGATGGCGCGCATCGGATTTATCGGGCTCGGCAATATGGGATTGCCGATGGCGCAGAATCTGCTCAAGGCCGGACATCAGGTCGAAGGCGTCGACGTCAATCCGGCCTCGGTCGCAAAGCTCAAGGCTTCCGGCGGCGCTCCGGTCGAATTCGCCAAGGTCGCCGCCGCGCGCGCCGATGTCGTCATCACCATGCTGCCCGCGG
>Ga0208357_1000561_pt1 | contig 29686 bp, 27 predicted proteins | sample NGESurdeep092012_6_FD_184487 | JGI IMG/M metagenome (GOLD analysis project Ga0208357, IMG submission 184487) | Arctic peat soil microbial communities from Barrow, Alaska - NGEE Surface sample F52-2 deep-092012 (SPAdes) | ecosystem: Environmental > Terrestrial > Soil > Wetlands > Peat ...
AGATCTCGATCCCCAGGTGAACATGGGCTCGTCGATAGTGACCAAGTACATGTCGGCGACTAAGCGGGTGCAACGTCCGTTGCCGTTTGGAAACGGATGGATCGTAACGAGCCGACAGTGGAGCCGAGCGGCGCGCTCATCGCTCTCGAAGACTCCGTTGGCGTGCCAGTATTTCATGTCCTCGAGGGCCGAGCGCGTTTCGGAGACGATGACTTCGGGCAGCGACCCGATGTTGGTGATTCGACGTCGATTGGTTCCAGCCCACTTCCACACGTCGCCGAACATCTGGCGGTGGAGCTTCATCAGGAAGCCGTACTCGAGGAGGCCGTCAGGTCCAAGCACTCTCGCTTGCTGAATGCCCCAAGTCAGCGCCTTCGAAATGTTGTCGAACTCGACTCGGTTCAGATCTGCTCGGGTCGCGACGAAGTCCGGAATGAGCCCCTCGAGGTCCTCCTCATCGATTGGTGTGGCGCCAGTGGGCTCAGGACCGATGGACTTCAGTGAAAATGTTCTGATGGACGGCTCGTCGTCGGTCACTTGGACTCCCATATGGATCCATTGGCGATGAGTTCTTCGGCGTAGGAGTTGATCGCTTCCTGTCGTCTGTCATCCCCGATCTCTTGGTCTTCGAGCGACATCGTCGTCTCGACGTACCCGAGCCGCTCAGTCGCGACTCGATGGGCCTGTCTGACGACAGTGTCCTGAAGTGTGGAATTTGGTATGAACGCGTAGACGAGTTGGGAGTCGAGCGCTCGAGCGGCCTCCTCCAATCTTGAGATCGTGATCCCGCCGTTCACTTCTGCTTGCTCAAGTTGGTGGACGGCGGACGGCGTTACTCCAAGGCGCTTGGCGAGGGCGGCTTGGCTCATTCCGAGTGCGCCACGAACAGCTCGAACCCACCCCGATCTCGGGCGGTTTCGGATGTCTTCGACGTCCCCGCTCTTGAACTTACGATCAAGTTCTCGGCGGGCCTGCTGGGCCCTAGGTGATTTTTGCATAGTTATACCTTAGCATATAATCCAAGAATATCTACTTATACCTTAGTATTATTGCCAGAAATACTTAGTAATAAATAAGTGAAACATCCTTGACTCGCACCCAAGAACTCTCCACGAAACCCGTTTCGAATCAGAAATTAGGAAACAGACTCGATAGCTAGATCTGGCGAATTTCGCTCGCGCCACGGTGGGATCTGATTGAAGCAATGTTCGAATTTCGGGCATACCACGGGCATATATGGGCATGTAACACGGGGCAGTGGCGGGCAACGACGGTCATTGCTGGTCAACGGGAAACCCTTGTGATAATTGGGTTCTAGATGAAAATCCCTGGAGCGGGCGACGAGAATCGAACTCGCGTTCTCAGCTTGGGAAGCTGATGTTCTGCCGCTGAACTACGCCCGCGTTGCGTATATCGTAGTGCGGCTCAGATTGTCGTCTTTCTTGTCCGAGGGCTCTTTCGGGCACAACACTTGAGAGAAGACGTGCCCCTGCATCGAGGTGTTGCGACAACAACGTCCGATCTCGAAACTAGGTGCTCTCGTGTTCGGTTGGGGGCGTGACCCCGTCGGGCTTCGCTACGGGCGAGTCCGGGGCGGGATGGGGTCGACCGATACCCGAGGCGAGCATCGCGGAATTAGGTATCTTCAACACCCCGTCGTCGGTTCGAACCGTGACGTAAGTAAGGCCGATACCAAGAACCTTCGCGTCGAGCACGCCGATGGCCCCCGAGCGCACCCGGATGTCGTCTCCCACGACGAAAGGCCGCGCTACCAAGAGGACGATTGCCGCGAAGATGTTGCCGAGACTCTGTTGCGCGGCGATGCCGAGAATGACGCCCGCGAGCCCAGCACCGATCAGCAGTTGTTGGACCGAGGCGCCCAACACCCCGAGGAGGGCGAAAAGGAGAATGAGGTACCCGAGACCGGTCGCCACGAGGCGTATCGTGGCGCCGGCGCCGATATTGGAGTTTCGAGCGACCAGTCGGCCGAGGGCAGTGGCGAGGTGTCGGATGGCGTAGCCTCCGGCGACCACGACGACAACGGCGGCGCTCCACGCGATCACCTTCGCGTGGGTGGACGAGTGGTTGACTTTGCCGAAGCCTGAGCCGACGCCCACCGCCGCGGCCGTGATGACGGCCGAGATGATCCCAAGCAACCACTGGTGCTTCAGCGAGTGCTTCATCTGCAAGGGGTTCGCTCTTGCCATAGGAGTCCACTGTATAGAACGACACTTCACTCCTCACGGAGTCCGTGGGCCGCCACCGTTTTGGCGACCGAACGCGCGCGGTGATGAACGCTCTCAAGAAGAGTTCTCAGCGCGTCCAGTTAGGGTGAGCCAAGACGGCGAGCCAACGAAAAGATCGATGACCATCAACGACAACGAAGTCATTCGCACCGAGAACCTCACCAAGGCGTACCCCGGGATGGACGTGCCCGCTGTCGACGGATTGAACCTCGGCGTCCGCCAAGGTGAAATCTTCGGACTGCTCGGGCCCAACGGCGCGGGCAAGACCACGACGGCGGGTATCTTGACGACACGCGTCGTACCCACGTCGGGCAACGCGTTCGTCGCGGGCGTCGACGTTCGCAAGCATCCCGCTCTGGTCAAACAGGTCTCGGGCATCGTCTCGCAACAAAACACGTTGGACCGCCAACTGACGGTCTGGGAGAACCTGTACTTCCACGGACGACTCTTTGGCATCAACGCCAAAGAGTCACGTCGTCGTTCGGATGAGCTCCTGGAGCGATTCTCACTCTCAAAGTGGGCGAAGGCCTCCATCTTCGCGCTGTCGGGCGGCATGGCGCAACGCCTCATGGTGGCGAGAGCGATCTTTCACGAACCCGCCGTACTCTTCATGGACGAACCGACGGCCGGACTCGACCCGCAGAGTCGATTGGCGCTCTGGGACATGCTGCAAGAGCTCAACCACACTGGCCAGACCGTCGTGCTGACGACGCACTACATGGAAGAGGCCGACCAACTCTGCGATCGCGTGGCGATCATGGATCACGGCAAGATCCTCGCCCTCGACACGCCAGCCAATCTCAAGAAGAGTACCGGCGCCGACACCATCGTCACCGTGAAGGTCACGCGCGACGGCGAACGACTGGCCCAGGTGCTCGCTCAGGATCTTCAGGGCGTCGTCGGCACGCGCGTCGTGGACAACGTGGTCTCCCTGCACGTGCAAGGCAGCGATCGCCTGGTGCCGCGCGTCGTCAACGTCGCCGAATCGGCCAACGTGGAGATCGTCGACCTCGCCGTCACCGAACCCAGTCTCGAGACGGTCTTCATCAATCTGACGGGTAAGGAGTTGCGCGAGGTATGACCACGACGAACTTCAACACGGCCCCGACTCGTTCGGTGATGGAGGCCAGTCGAACGGCCCTCGGCGCCCTCATCCTGCGCGACCTGGTCGTTCTGCGCAAGACCTTTCGAGAGTTCGTGCTGCGCACGTTGATCCAGCCGTTCCTGCTCTGTTTCGTGTTCCTCTTCGTCTTTCCGAAGATCGGCCAAACGGTCGGCGGGAAGGGCGCCGCGGGCGCGTCGGCCTTCGCGACGATCCTGGTGCCCGGTGTGGTGGGTATCTCCATCATGTTCCAAGGCGTGCAGTCGATCGCTCTCACGATGGCTCAGGAGTTTGGCTTCACGCGTGAGATCGAGGACCGAGTTCAAGCGCCGTGTCCCATTTGGTTGGTCGCCGTCTCCAAGGTCCTCTCGGGCGCGGTGCAGGGTCTCATCGCCGCGGCCATCGTCTTTCCGATCGCGTCGGTGGTGCACGCCTCGGGCGTGAAGGCCAACGTCTCACTGCACTGGCTCGTCATCCTCACCCTCGTGCCGATCGCCTGCGTGACGATGGCGGGCCTCGGCCTCATCCTCGGCACGTCGTTCGAGCCACGCAACATTGGCTTGATGTTCGGTTTCATCATCTTGCCGATCACGTTCCTCGGTGGCACGTACTATCCCTGGACGCACTTGGCGCCCGTGAAGATCGGCGGCTTCCACTGGCTGCAGACCCTGGTCTTGATCAACCCGCTGGTCTACGTCAACGAGGGGATGCGCGCGGCCTTCACCAACGCGCCGCACATGCACCTCTACGTGATCTACCCCGTGATGCTCGGCTTTTGTACCGTCTTCATGGGGCTCGGCCTTCGAAACTTCCGCCGCCGGGTCTTGTCCTAGGCCCGTGCGCGTTGGTGCGTCGGCCAAGTGATTTGGCCGAAACGAGTATCGTGACCTCTTAATGGTGCTCTCGGATCGGTCCATCAAAGAGGCGCTCGAAACGGGCCGACTCATCATCGAACCCCTGGGCGAGGACTGCATCCAACCGTCGTCGGTCGACGTGCACGTCGACCAGTACTTTCGGGTCTTTCGCAACCACTCCCAGCGCGTCATCGACGTCCGTGAGGCCCAAGAGGACCTGACCGAACTCATCGACGTCGGCACCGAGACGCCCATGATCTTGCACCCGGGTGAGTTCATGTTGGGTTCGACGACCGAGCGCATCGCTATACCCGACGACATCGTCGGGCGTCTCGACGGGAAGAGTTCACTCGGACGACTGGGCCTCGTCATTCACTCGACCGCCGGCTTCATCGACGCCGGATGGGACGGTCACATCACTCTCGAACTCTCCAACGTCGCGAACTTGCCGATCACGCTCTACCCCGGTATGAAGATCGGTCAGATCAGCTTCTTCGAGATGACGACGTCCGCCGATCGTCCCTACGGGTCGTCGGGCTTGGGCTCGAAGTACCGCGGGCAGCGTGGCCCCACCCCGAGTCGGTACTCGGAGAACTTCAAGAAGGAGTCGTGACACACGTCGGGGCGAGGACGCGACGGTGTTAGCGCGCGTCGTCATCGGTCTCGTCATCACGATCGTGGGTTTTGGCGTCGCGGGCCAGCGTTTCTACTGGCTGTCGCGCCTCATCCGCAGTGGTCAGGCCGCGCCGCGGCGTTGGCAGGGTTTTCGCAAGGTCGCCGACGCCGAGGTCACCGAAGTCGCCGGACAGCGAAAGCTGCTGCGTTGGACGATACCGGGACTCGCGCACTTCTTCACGATGTGGGGCTTCACCGTCCTGCTCACGACAATTCTCGAGGCGTACGGCGCTCTGTTCGATCGTGACTTTCACATCCCCTGGATCGGCCAGAGCAACTGGCTGGCCTTCGTGGAGGACTTCTTCGCCACGGCCGTGCTCGTGTCGCTCGTGGTCTTCGCGATCATTCGACTGAAGAACGCCCCGGCGAAGAAGCAACGCGAGAGTCGTTTCTTCGGTAGTCACACCACAGCGGCGTGGCTGGTGCTCGCGATGATCGCGGCCGTCATCGTGACGTTGCTGGTGTACCGCGCGGCGCAGATCAACACCGGTCACTTCCCGTTCAGCCACGTCAAGCCCGGCGGCTTGACGTTTGAGGGTTCGCTGACGTCGTTCTACGCGAGCCACGCGTCGTCGTGGGCCTTCGCGTCGAAGCTCGTGGCGAGTTGGCTCGCGCCACTCGGCGCGGGCGCGAACAGCGTCGTGGAGGCGGTCTTCCTCCTCTTGAACATCGCGGTGATCTCGGGCTTCATCGTCTTCGTCTCCTACTCCAAGCACCTGCACATCTTCCTCGCGCCCATCAACGTGGGCGTTTCGCGGCGACCGCGCGCGCTCGGCGGTCTCGACAAGACCCCCAACATGGACATGGAACAGGTGAGCGAAGACACGGTCTTCGGTGTCGGTCACGTCGAGGACTTCACCTGGAAGCAGATGCTGGACCTCGCGACGTGCACCGAGTGTGGGCGTTGCCAGAGTGTCTGTCCGGCGTGGACGACGGGCAAGCCACTCAGTCCGAAACTCCTCATCATGGGCCTGCGTGACAACATGTTCGCGTCGGCCGATCGCCTGCTGTCGGGTGAACGCGACGGAGCCGTGGCGACACTGGTGCCCACGACCATCGACCCCGACGTGCTCTGGTCGTGCACGACGTGTGGCGCCTGCGTGCAGGAGTGCCCCGTCGACATCGAACACATCGACGCCATCATCGACATGCGTCGCTTCGAAGTGCTGATGGAGTCGCGCTTTCCAACGGAAGCTGGTCTGTTGCTACGCAACCTGGAGAACCAGGGCGACCCCTGGGGACTCGGCTCGAGCAAGCGTACCGAATGGTTGTCCGCCCTCGACTTCGACGTACCGGTCTTCGACGGGGTCATCCCCGACGACGTCGAGTACCTCTACTGGGTGGGGTGCGCCGGTTCGCTCGACGAGCGCGGTCGTAAGCAGATCGTCTCGACGGCGCGCATGCTGCATCGCGCGGGCGTGAACTTCGGCATCCTCGGTCCGCGCGAGTCCTGCACCGGTGACCCCGCGCGGCGCATGGGCAACGAGTACCTCTTCCAGGAGATGGCCAAGGCCAACATCGCCACGCTCGACGACGCGCACGCGAAGAAGATCGTCGCGAGCTGCCCGCACTGCTTTAACACGATGAAGAACGAGTACCCCGCTCTCGGGGGCAACTACGAAGTGATCCACCACGCCGAACTTCTTAGCCACCTCGTCGCTTCGGGACGGCTCGTGCCGGGCGTCGCCTACACCGGCACCGTCACCTATCACGACCCCTGCTATCTCGGACGCCACAACCGCGTCTTCGACGAACCGCGCGACGTGCTCGACGCCATTCCCGGTCTCACGAAGGTGGAGATGGGACGTTGTCGTGAGAAGGGTTTCTGCTGCGGCGCGGGCGGCGCGCGCATGTGGATGGAAGAGAACATTGGCAAGCGCGTCAACATGGAGCGCACCGAAGAGGCCCTCAGCACCGGGGCCGACATCATCTCGACGGCCTGTCCGTTCTGCATGATCATGTTGGACGACGCCGTGAAGGCGAGCGGCCGGGGCGACGACGTCGCGGTCATGGACATTTCCCAGGTGGTCGAGCGATCCCTTTCGTAGGCCACTCGTTGGCGGCCGACAAAAAGTAGGTGTTCACACGCCTGTAACACGTTGCTAACTGTTTCGTAATCCTCGCTTGCGACACTTCTTACATCTTGAGGTCAGCGTCGATCTCTCCTGAGAAAAAGGAGTGGACGTGCTAGAGGCCGCAACCTACCTTCCCTATCCCAATTGGCTGAATCCGGCGGACAATACGTGGCAACTTGTTGCCGCGACGCTCGTCGGATTGATGAGCCTGCCCGGACTGGCCGTGCTCTACGGCGGCCTCGTTCGAAAGAAGTGGATCGTCAACACGATGTTGATGACCTTCGCGGGCTTCTCGTTAACGCTCGTCGTGTGGATGCTGTGGGGCTACAACATGGCCTTTGGCACGTTGTCGCACTTTGGAGCGACCGGCTCGTTCTGGAGCGGTTTCATCGGTCACTTCCAGCCACTCTCGACGGCCAGCTCCGAGCAAGGTCAGGCCGTGTCGGGTGCGAACACTCTCATTCCGTTCCACTTCCCGACGGCCACCCTCGCGTACTTCCAGTTCGTGTTCGCGGCCATCACGCCGCTCTTGTTCATGGGCGCGCTCGTCGGGCGGCTGAAGTTCAAGGCGTGGCTCTTGATCGTGCCGCTGTGGATCTCGGTCGTCTACTGCGTGAACGCGGCGCTGCTCTGGGGCGGCGGCTTCTTCTCCCAGAAGGGCGCCGTTGACTACTCGGGTGGGTACGTGATTCACCTCTCGGCTGGCGTCGCCGCGTTCGTCGGCGCGTGGATCCTCGGTCCGAGACGCTGGCAGGATCGAGAGAACGCCTTCCCGAGCAACCTCATGATGGTCGCGGTCGGTGCGGGAATCCTCTGGCTCGGTTGGAACGGGTTCAACGGTGGTGACCCGTTCTACGCCGGTGCGGACGCCGCCTCGGCCGTGCTCAACACCAACGTCGCCACGGCGGCGGCGTTGCTCACCTGGCTCTGCTGGGACATGTTCCTCTCCAAGCAGAAGAAGCCCACGTTCTTGGGCGCCATCAACGGCATGATCTGTGGTCTCGTCGCCATCACGCCCAGCGCTGGTTGGGTGAACGGGACGGGCGCGTTGATCGTCGGGATCGTGGCTTCCTCCGTCGTGTGGGTGGCGTGGAACTTCCTCTCGAAGTGTCGTCCCTTCTCCAAGGTCGACGACGCGTTGGGTGTCGTGTACACCCACGGCTTCGCCGGTCTGACGGGTGGACTGCTGGTGGGCATCCTCGCGGATCCCCACATGGTCCAGTACGGCATCAAGGGCCCGAACTACAAGGGCCCGGGTAACTTCCACGTCGCCGGTTGGTTCTACGGTCACTCCTTCCACCAACTGTGGGAGCAGTTCCTCGCGGCGCTGTGGATCATTGGCTACACCGCCGCGGGAACCGCGGTCGTCTTCTACGTCGTTAAGTTGGTCCTCGGAGGTCTGCGAGAGTCTGAGGACGTGTTGCGCGAAGGCGACATCGCGATCCACGAAGAAGAAGCGTTCCCCGAGCCCACCTTCGGTGAGCCCGTCGGGTCCCCCAGCCACTCGCACTCTGACAACGTCTAAGGAGAGACCATGAAGCTAGTTACCGCAGTCATCAAGCCCTTCAAACTCGACGAGGTCAAGGTCGCCGTGAAGGAGGTGGGCATCACTGGGATGACCGTCACCCAAGCGCGCGGCTTTGGTCGCACCGGTGGTCACATCGAGATCTACCGGGGTAAGGAGTACGAGTTCGACTTCGTGGACAAGATTCGTGTCGAGATCACCTGCACCGACGAACTCGTCGAAGCGGTCATTGACGCCATCGTCGCCGCCGCGCGCACCGACACCGTCGGCGACGGCATGGCCTGGGTCAGTGACGTCGAACACGTGGTGCGCATCCGCACCAACGAACGAGGACCCGAGGCCCTCTAGCTAGCTCAACCGGCCTGGCGTGCGACTGCCTCGGCCGCCCTCGTGGCGGTCTCGGGGTCGCCGAGGTAGTTCGCCGCCAGGACGTTGAGCTCTCGGTCCAACGTGAGGCGATAGGGGATGCCGGTCGGGATCTCCAGGTCGGTGATCTCGTTCTCGCCGATGTTCTGGAGCACCATGCGCAGCGCTCGAATGGAGTTGCCGTGCGCCACGACGAGCACCGCGCCACCGCGCACGCCTTCGGACTTCAGGTCTTCGCCGATCACGTCGCGAAAGTAAGGCGTCACCCGCGCGACCACGTCCTTCAGGCACTCGCTGCGCGGGATGGACTCGGCCGCGACGTCGCGGTAGCGCGGGTCGTTCGCGCTGTTGCGCGGATCGTCAAGCGCGAGGGGTGGGGGCGCGACGTCGAAGGAGCGGCGCCAGCGCTTCACCTGGTCGATGCCGAACTCGTCGGCGGTCTGTTTCTTGTTCTTGCCCGTGAGATCGCCGTAGTGGCGTTCGTTGAGCCGCCAGCTTCGTCGCACCCCGAGCCACGAGCGATCAGCGGCGTGCAGGGCGATGTTGGCGGTGCGGATAGCCCTCGTCAACACCGACGTGTGCAGGACGCGAAGATCGAGGTCCGCTTCGCCGGCGAGCAGTAGGCCGGCGGCCCTCGATTCGGCCTCGCCCTCGGCGGAGAGGTCGACGTCGTGCCAGCCCGTGAAGAGGTTCAGATCATTCCACTCGGAGCGTCCGTGGCGCAGAAGTATGAGATCAGGCACCCTTTGAGCGTAGTCTTGCCCCGGAAATCGGCTCAGGTCGCCCCCTCGAAGGGCCGCTACGGGGCCGTCTATTACCCAGAAATTACAGAGTTGTAACACATCGTATAATTTTAATTGACAAGAGGGGACTCAACTCTGTAGACTGTTGTCATAGATTCTGGTGTTCCGGAGCGTCCGGTCGGCCAGAGAGTGTACGAAGGAGTTCTCATGGCAAAGGCAGTCGGTATCGACCTCGGTACCACCAACTCAGTGGTGAGCGCGTTGGAGGCGGGAGAACCCGTCGTCATCCCCAACGCCGAAGGCAGCCGTACTACCCCGTCGGTCGTTGGCTTCTCCAAGACCGGTGAGGTATTGGTCGGTGAGGTGGCCAAGCGTCAAGCGATCACCAACCCCGATCGCACCATTCGATCGGTGAAGCGGCACATGGGCGAGAACTGGAGCGTCGACATCGACGGCACCAAGTACACCGCCCAAGAGATCTCCGCTCGAATACTGCAAAAACTGAAGCGCGACGCCGAGTCCTACCTCGGCGACACCGTGACCCAAGCGGTCATCACGGTGCCGGCCTACTTCAACGACGCCCAACGCACCGCGACCAAGGAGGCGGGACAGATCGCCGGCCTCGAGGTGCTGCGCATCGTGAACGAACCCACCGCGGCCGCCCTCGCCTACGGACTCGACAAGGGTCCCCAGGAGCAGACCATCCTGGTCTTCGACCTCGGTGGTGGCACGTTCGACGTGTCGGTGCTCGAGATCGCCGACGGCGTCTTCGAGGTGAAGTCGACCCATGGTGACACCCACCTCGGTGGCGACGACTGGGACGACGCCGTCATGGCGTGGCTCGTCAAGACCTTCAAGGACACCGAAGGGGTCGACCTCTCGGCCGACAAGATGGCGGTCCAGCGTCTGAAAGAAGCGGCGGAGAAGGCGAAGATCGAGCTCTCGGCCGTCCAGGAGACGCAGGTGAACCTGCCCTTCATCACGGCGACGGCCGACGGCCCGAAGCACTTGGACCTCAAACTCACGAGGGCCAAGTTCAACGAGTTGACCGCCGACCTCGTCGAGCGTTGTCGCAAGCCCTTCGATCAGGCCATCAAGGACGCGGGTCTCACCCTCGACAAGATCGACCACGTCATCATGGTCGGCGGATCGACGCGGATCCCGGCCGTCCAAGAGTTGGTCACCAAGGTCACCGGCAAGGAGCCCAACAAGAGCGTGAACCCCGACGAGGTCGTCGCGATCGGCGCGGCCGTCCAGGCGGGCGTCTTGAAGGGTGACGTGAAGGACATACTTCTACTCGACGTGACGCCCTTGTCGCTCGGCATCGAGACCAAGGGTGGCGTGATGACCAAGATCATCGAGCGCAACACCACCATCCCGACGAAGAAGTCCCAGACCTTCACGACGGCGGACGACAATCAGCCGTCGGTGGAAGTGCACGTCCTCCAGGGCGAGCGCGAGATGGCCTCGTACAACCAGACCTTGGGCAAGTTCCAACTGGTGGGCATTCCCCCGGCGCCTCGTGGCGTGCCGCAGATTGAGGTCACCTTCGACATCGACGCGAACGGCATCGTGCACGTCTCGGCGAAGGACCAGGCGACGGGCGCGACACAGTCGATGACCATCACCGGTGGGTCGTCGCTCTCGAAGGACGAGATCGACCGTATGGTTCGTGACGCCGAAGCGCACGCCGAGGACGACCGTACGCGTCGCGCCGAGGCCGAAGTTCGCAACAACGCCGACGGTCTCGTGTACTCGACGGAGAAGCTGTTGAAGGACCAGGCCGAGTCGTTCCAGGGCAGTGAGCGCGAGGACGTCGAAAGCGCGCTGGCCGCGCTGAAGACGTCGCTCGAGGGCACCGACCTCGAGGCGATCAAGGCCGCGACCGAGAAGTTGCTCACGGCGAGCCAGGGCTTCAGCCAGCGTCTCTACGAGGAGGCGGCCAAGTCCAATCAGGGCGAGCCCGCGGCCCCGGCCGGTGACGACGACGACATCGTCGACGCCGAGATCGTGGACGAAGCGTGAGCGACGGCGTAGAACAGAACGATTCGGTGGCGCCGTCCGTGGACGACGCCACCGAGGCGTTCGACTCGAGGAGCGAAGCTGAACGCCAGCGCGACGAGTACCTCGACGCGCTCCAGCGTCTCCAGGCCGACTTCGAGAACTACCGTAAGCGCGTGGCGCGTTCCTCCGAGGACGCGGCCACGCGTTCGGCGGGCGACATTATCTCGAAGATCCTGCCGGTACTGGACGCCTTCGACTACGCGCTCGCGCACTTCGCGAGCACCGAGAGCGACGAGGCGGTGGCGCTCGGTCAAGCGCGTGGACTGCTGCTCGACACGCTCGTTCGCGAGGGGCTCGAACGCATCGACGACGTCGAGGTGACCTTCGACCCTCAGATCCACGACGCCGTCGCGCACGTACCCGCGGAGGGCGACAGCGACAGCCCAATGGTCGATGAAGTGCTGCGGGCCGGCTACCGCTGGAAGGGCGTGGTACTACGTCCGGCCATGGTGAAAGTCAGGGGATAGTGGGGGTATGGCCGAACGTGAGTGGTTCGAGAAGGACTACTACCAGGTCTTAGGTCTCACCTCGAGTGCGACCGACAAGGAGATCACCCGCGCGTACCGAAAGCTCGCGAAGCAGTTCCACCCCGACACGCATCCCGGGTCGGAAGAACGCTTCAAGGAGATCTCGGGTGCGTACGACGTGCTCGGCGACGACACGAAGCGTAAGGAGTACGACGAGGTTCGCCGCCTCGGTCCCGCCGCCAGCGGGCTGGGCGGCCCCGGCGCCGGTGGCTTCAACTTTCAGACGGGCGACTTCTCGGACTTGGGCGACATCTTCGGCGGACTCTTCGGTGGGGCCAAGCGTCAACGTGCCCAGCGTGGCGCCGACCTCGAGACGGCACTGCACCTCGGCTTTCGTGACGCCGTGAAGGGCGTGACCACGACGGTGTCGCTGCCGAGCAACGACGCCTGTCACACCTGCAAGGGCACCGGCGGCGCGCCGGGCAGTCAGTTCTTGACGTGTGATCGCTGCCACGGTCGCGGTGTCATCAACGACGATCAAGGTCCCTTCGCGATGTCGAGCGTCTGTCCCATCTGTCAGGGTCGCGGCGGACGGTTCGCGACGCCCTGTCCCACGTGTCACGGCACCGGACGCGAACCCTCGGCCCGGCGCGTCAACGTGCGTATTCCGCCCGGCGTCGTCGACTCACAACGCATCCGCATCAAGGGCAAGGGAAACCCGGGCGTCCACGGCGGACCGCCGGGCGACCTCTTCGTTGACGTGCACGTCACGCCCGACCCGCGCTTCGAGCGTCGCGGAAGGAACGTCACGACGACGGTGAAGGTCCCGCTCACCCAGGTCATGCTCGGCACCACCGTTGAGGTGCCGACGCTGGACGATCCGGTGACGCTCAAGATCCCCGCGGGCACCCAACCCGGTACCACGATGCGCGTCAAGGGACGAGGGGTGCCGGCCAGTGGCAAGAACCCCGCGGGTGACCTGCTCGTCACGGTCAGCGTCGCGGTACCCAAGAAGTTGACGAAACAACAGCGCGGCCTCGTCGAGCAACTAGCCAGCGCACTTAATGAAAGTGAAGAGGTCGCCAGTGAGTGAACAACCGCAAATCCAGGCCGTCTACGTCATCTCGGTCTTCGCCGAACTGGCCGGCGTCCACCCCCAAACCCTGCGCAACTACGAGCGCGGCGGCCTGTTGAATCCTCAGCGCACCCGGGGCGGCTCTCGGCGCTTCTCCGACGAGGACTTGGCGGCGCTGCGTCGAATTCAAGAGCTCACCAACGAGGGCGTCAACCTTGAGGGGGTGAAGCGCATCATGGCGCTCGAGGGGGAACTGGCCGAGGCCAAAGTGGCGTTGCGTTCACTGTCGGACGAAGCGCGCGCCGACGTCGAACGTACGCATCGTCACTACCGGCGTGACCTCGTTCCCGTCCACAACGCCATCGCCCTCATCGCCGACGCGCAGCGTCGCTCGCGCGGGGAACGCTGATGGCCCTCGACCCGGCGCGCTGGACGATCAAGACCCGCGAGGCCTTTCAAGCGGCGACGACGCAGGCCGCCGCGGCGGGTAACCCCTACGTGACGCCGGCGCATCTCTTGTTAGCACTGCTCAATCAGGCTGACGGCGTCGCGCGGCCCTTGCTGGTGGCGGCAGGTCTCGACCCCGTCGCCGTGAGCGCGTCGCTGAACGAGCGAGTCGGGCGCGAACCACGCGCCGTCGGTGGCACGCAACCCGGTCTCTCACCCGAGTCGCGCGACGGTCTCGAGCGGGCCGACGAACTTCGCCAAGAGCTCGGTGACGAGTACCTCTCGGTCGATCACGTGCTCGTGGCGTGGGCGAGCGAACTCGGCACGACACGCGACGCGTTACTGCAGGCACTGCGCGGTATCCGCGGTTCGGCGCGGATCACCTCCGAGGACCCCGAAGCGACCTTCCAATCGCTGGAGAAGTACGGTCGTGACCTCACGGCCCTGGCGCGCACGGGCAAGTTGGACCCGGTCATCGGCCGTGACGACGAGATTCGCCGCGTGATTCAGGTCCTCTCGAGACGGACGAAGAACAATCCCGTCTTGATCGGGGAGCCGGGCGTCGGTAAGACGGCCATCGTCGAAGGACTGGCGCTGCGCATCGTTGAAGGTGACGTGCCCGAGTCGCTGCGCGACCGGCGTCTCATCGCCCTCGACATGGGCTCGATGGTGGCGGGCGCGAAGTACCGCGGGGAGTTCGAAGAGCGACTGAAAGCGGTGCTCAAAGAGATACAAGACGCCGAGGGTGACGTCATCACCTTCATCGACGAACTGCACACCATCGTCGGTGCGGGCGCGAGCGAAGGCGCGATGGACGCCAGCAACATGATCAAGCCGCTCCTCGCGCGGGGCGAACTGCGCATGATCGGCGCCACGACCCTCGACGAGTACCGCCAGTACATCGAGAAGGACGCGGCCCTCGAGCGTCGCTTCCAGCAGGTCTTCGTGGGCGAGCCTTCCGTCGAGGACACGATCGCGATCCTGCGTGGTCTGAAGGAACGTTACGAGGTGCACCACGGCGTGCGCATCCAAGACGCCGCGCTCGTCGCCGCCGCGACGTTGTCGGCTCGCTACGTAGCGAATCGCTTCCTACCCGACAAGGCGATCGACCTCATGGACGAGGCTGCGTCCAAACTCCGCATCGAGATCGACTCGATGCCCACCGAACTCGACGTCGTGATCCGTCGCATGCGCCAACTCGACATCGAGCGCGTCGCCCTCGAGAACGAGACCGATGTCGGTTCGATCGAACGCCGCAAGAAGTTGGAGGAAGAGTACGCCGAGCTGAAAGAGGAGTCCGACGAATTGGCCGCGCGATGGCAGGCCGAGCGCCAGGCCATCTCGAAGATCCAAAACGCCAAGCAAGAGCTCGAGGACCGTCGCGCCGAGGCCGAGCGCCTGGAGCGCCAAGGTGACCTCAACGGCGCCGCGGTCCTTCGCTACGGGACGGTGCCGGAACTCGAGCGCACCATTGAACAGGCCACCCGTGAACTCGAGGAACTGCAGGCGAACGGGGCCTTCTTGAAAGAGGAGGTCGACGCCGAGGACATCGCCGACGTCGTCAGTCGCTGGACGGGGGTGCCCGTGTCGAAACTACTGGAGGGCGAACTCGACAAGTTGGTCCACATGGAGGACCTATTGCGCACGCGCGTGGTCGGCCAGGACGAAGCCGTCACCGCCGTCGCCAACGCTATCCGTCGTTCACGCGCCGGCCTCTCGGACCCCCATCGTCCGATTGGTTCGTTCCTCTTCCTCGGTCCCACCGGCGTTGGTAAGACTGAGCTGGCGCGCGCGTTGGCGGAGTACCTGTTCGACGACGAACACGCCATGGTGCGCCTCGACATGAGTGAGTACATGGAGAAGTTCGCCGTGAGCCGTCTCATCGGCGCGCCGCCGGGTTACGTCGGTTACGAAGAGGGCGGCCAACTCACCGAGGCGGTGCGTCGGCGACCGTACGCCGTGGTGCTGTTGGACGAGATCGAAAAAGCGCACCCCGACGTCTACAACATCTTGCTACAGGTGCTCGACGACGGTCGCCTGACCGACGGCCAAGGCCGCACGGTGAGCTTCACCAACGTGGTCTTGATCATGACGAGTAACTTGCCCGGCGACCCGCAGGCGTTCTTTCGCCCCGAGTTCATCAATCGCGTCGATGACATCATCCGCTTTCGCTCCTTGGACCAGCGTGACCTCTCGGTCATCGTGGGTATCCAACTCGAGCGACTGCGCCAGCGCCTCGGCGAACGTCGGCTCACCCTCGACGTGTCGCCCGCCGCGGCCGAGGCCCTCGCGGCCGAGGGTTTCGATCCGGTCTACGGTGCGCGGCCCTTGAAGCGCGTCATCCAACGTCGGATCGAGGACCCCCTCGCCCTCGACGTCCTGCGCGGCGACTTTCGCGACGGCGACACCATCCACGTCGACGCGGTGAACGGGGTCATCACGCTTCGTTAACCGACGGAGCACCTTTTTCCCTACGGTAGGCTTGACGTGCAACGAGGCAGTCTCGGAGGAGTCAAGTGCCCGCATCCGTAGTGGTCGGAACCCAGTGGGGTGACGAGGGCAAAGGTAGGACGGTCGACCTCCTCGCTCGCGACATGGACATGGTCGTGCGCTACCAAGGTGGCCACAACGCCGGACACCGGATCGTCGTCAACGACGAAGCCTTCGCGCTCCAACTCGTGCCCTCGGGCGTGCTGTACCCGCACATCACGCCCGTCATCGGCAACGGCGTCGTCGTCGACCCGGCCGTCTTGCTCGCCGAGTACGACGCGCTCAGTGCGCGAGGTGTCGACCCGTCACGACTCGTGGTGTCGGGTAACGCGCACCTCATCATGCCCTACCACCAAGAGCTCGATCGCTTGACCGAGCGCTTCTTGGGCAAGAACGCGCTCGGCACCACCAAGCGCGGCATCGGTCCCGCCTACGCCGACAAGTCGTCGCGCGTGGGCCTGCGCGTGCAGGACCTCCTCGACCCCAAGATCTTTCGCGAGAAGCTCGCCTTGGTGCTGCACGAGAAGAACCTGATCCTGACCAAGATCTACAACCGTCCGGCCCAAAGTGCCGACGACATCGCCGCGAAGTACCTCGACGAGATGGCCCCGCGTATCGCGCCCATGATCGGTGACACGGTCGCCATCGTCCACGACGCCCTCGCCCAGGGCCAGAAGATCCTCCTCGAGAGCGCCCAGGCGACGTTCCTCGATCTCGACCACGGCACGTACCCCTTCGTCACCTCGTCCAACCCCATCGCCGGGGGCGCCTGCATCGGCGCGGGACTTGGCCCGCGCGACATCACCGACGTCGTCGGTATCGCCAAGGCCTACGTGACGCGAGTGGGCGCGGGGCCCTTCCCGACCGAGTTGGACGGCGACCTCGCCGAGCTCTTGATCGAACGGGGCCACGAGTTCGGTACGAATACCGGTCGGCGCCGGCGCGTCGGATGGTTCGACGCGGTCATGGCGCGCCAGGCCGCTCGGCTCAACTCGTTGACCGAGATCGCCCTCACCAAACTCGACGTCCTCGACACCCTCGACGAGATCAAGGTCTGCGTGGGCTACGACGCCCAGGGCGTGCGCTACGACCACCCGCCCTACCACCAGTCGGTGCTGCACGAGGTGACGCCTCTCTACGAGACCCTGCCCGGTTGGTGCAGCGACATCACCGCGGCGACCACGTACGCACAGCTACCGAGCGAGGCGCAGCGTTACGTGAAGTTCTTGGAAGAGACCATCGGCGTCGCCATCTCCGTGGTGAGCGTGGGACCCGGTCGAGAGCAGTTCGTCCGACCCACGTGAGCCGCTGCGTCGTGGTGGGGTCGGGCGCACGTGAGCACGCGCTGGCGTGGGCGCTGTCGAAGAGCGTTGAGGTCGTCGTGACACCGGGCAACGACGGCATCGCCGCGCACGGCATCATCTGCGTCGACACGCCCGCGAGTGAACTCGACGCTGACCTCTTCGTGGTCGGCCCCGAGCAGCCCCTCGTCGAGGGCCTGGCCGATCAGCTACGGTCCCAGGGAAAACTGGTCGTGGGCCCCGGCGTCGACGGCGCGCAACTCGAGGGCTCGAAGTCCTACATGAAAGAGTTCTTCACCGCGGCCGGTGTGCCCACCGCCGCGTACGAATCGTTCCGGGACGAAGAGGAGGCCTACTTCTTTCTCGACACGCTGCTACCGCCCTACGTGATCAAGACCGACGGACTCGCCGCCGGCAAGGGGGTCTACGTGACGAACATCATCGACGACGCACGCGCCGACGTGCACGACAAGTTGAGCGGCGCGTCCTTCGGCGCGGCTGGCACGACGATCGTCATTGAAGAAGGCCTCGTCGGTGAGGAGTGCTCCTTTCACGTGCTGTGTGACGGCACCGACGTCGTCCCCCTCGTCGCCGCGCAGGACTTCAAACGCGTAGGCGACGACGACCTCGGCGCCAACACGGGAGGCATGGGCGCGTACGCGCCGATGTCGGCGATGACCGACGAGCAACGCGACGACATCCTCGAACGCGCTATTCGACCGACGGTCGCGGAGCTCAAGCGACGCGGCGTCGACTTTCGCGGCGTCCTCTACGCCGGGGTCATGTTGACGGCCACGGGGCCGAAGTTGCTCGAGTACAACGTGCGCTTCGGCGACCCGGAGACCGAAGTGCTGGTGCCGCTCTACGGCGACGGGCTCTTCGACCTGTTGCTGCGCGTCGCCGAGGGTCGTCTCGCCGGCGCGAACGCCGTGTCCTCGGGCGCCGCCGTGACGGTCGTGCTCGCCGCGAACGGCTACCCCCAGTCACCGCGTTCGGGCGACGTGCTCCACGGACTCGGACCCGACGGTCAGCTAGCGACACCGAACGAACACGTGCTCATCTTTCACGCCGGCACGAAGCGCAACGACGACGGCCAGTTCGTCACGAACGGTGGTCGGGTGCTCGCGGTGACGGGACTGGGCGCGGACGTCGCCGAAGCTCGTCGTCGCGCGTACGAAGGCGCGGCTCTCGTAACCTTTGAGGGAAGCGTTCGACGAAGCGACATCGCGAGGTCGGCTTCCGAGGGAGAACAGTGATTCCGAGGTACGCACCCAACGACGTGGCCGCGCTCTTCAGTGACGAGCATCGTTTTGACACGATGCTCGAGGTCGAACTGCTCGCCGCGGAGGCGCTCGTGGAACTCGGCGTCGTGCCCGCCGCCGACGCGGCGGCCCTTCGCCAACGTCGTCCCGTGGTGGACGCGGCGTTCGTCGACGCCGTCAACGCGCGCGAAGAGATCACCAACCACGACACGGCGGCCTTCGTGGACGTCGTCCAGGAGCGCGTCGGCATGCCCGAGGGTGCCTGGGTGCACTTCGGGCTGACCTCGTCGGACGTCGTCGATACCGCCCTCTGCGCGACGTTGACCGCCGCGATGGACATCGTGATCGCCGAGACGACGAACCTGCGCGACGCGTTGACGCGTCGCGCGCGCGAGAGTGCGGACGTGCCCATCGTTGGACGAACGCACGGGATGCACGCCGAACCCACGACCTACGGCGCGAAGTTCGCGCTCTTTGCCCTGCAGGTCGATCGCGACCTCGATCGCGCGCGCGACGCGCGCGCGGCGATCGCGGTAGGCAAGTTGAGTGGCGCGGTGGGCACGTTCTCCAACATCGACCCCGCCGTGGAGACCTACGTCTGCGCGCACTTAGGGCTGACGCCGGTGCCCGCCACCCAGGTCATTGCGCGCGATCGCCACGCGCAGGTCCTCTACGCCTGCGCCGCGCTCGGTACGTCAATGGAGCAGTTCGCGCTCGAGGTGCGTCACCTCGCGAGGAGTGAAGTCGGCGAGGTCGAAGAGCCCTTCGCGCCCGGACAGAAGGGTTCGTCGGCGATGCCCCACAAGCGCAACCCCGTCGTCGCCGAACGACTGAGCGGCTTGGCACGCGTGCTACGCGGTTACCTCCAGGCCGGTTTGGAAGACGTGGCCCTCTGGCACGAACGTGACATCTCACACTCGAGCGTCGAGCGCGTGGTCATGCCCGACGCGCTCCAACTGACCGTCTACATGTTGCGCAAGGCGACGTGGCTGGCGGACGGACTCGTGCTGCACCCCGAGCGTGCGCTCTTCAACCTCACCGAAGCGTCGCTCGGTCTGGTCTTCTCCCAGTCGGTGTTACTGGCGCTCGTGGCGTCGGGCCTGTCGCGCGACGACGCGTATCGCGTGGTGCAAGGCGCCGCTCGCACCTCGATCGAAGAGCGCCGCAACTTTCGCGACGTCATCGAGCACGACGACGAGGTCACCTTGAGTGACGAGGCGATGGATCGGGCCTTTGATCTCGACCGACTCTTGACGCATCGACGTCGCGTGCTCGACGCCTTGACGTGGCGCGCGTGAGCGAACTCGCGCTCACCCACCTCTACTCGGGCAAGGTGCGCGACCTCTACGAGGTCGACGACGCGCACCTCTTGATGGTGGCGTCGGACCGCCTGAGCGCGTTCGACGTCGTCATGAACGAGCCCATTCCCCACAAGGGACGGGTACTGACGGGGTTGACGGACTACTGGACTCGCGCGTTCGCCGACGACGTACCCAGCGCGTTCGTGACGTGCGACCCCGAGGAGATCGACGCTCGCGTCCCCGGTTTCCTCGCGCGGCGCGATCTTCACGGAAGGACGATGTTGGTGCGCCGCGCCGAGATGCTGCAACTCGAGTGCATCGTGCGCGGACGCCTCGCCGGGCAGGCCCACGACGAGTACGTCGAGCGCGGCACGGTTCACGGCATGGCCGTACCGACGGGACTTCGCCTCACCGACCCCTTTCCCGTGCCGATCTTCACGCCCTCCACGAAGGCGGAATCGGGTCACGACCTCAACATCGATCTCGACGCGGCGTCGCTCATCGTCGGCCCGGCTCGCCTCGAAGAGGCGCAGTCGTTGTGCCTCGACCTCTTCGAGCGCGCGTCGCGCGAACTCGACAACGTTGGACTCGTCCTCGCCGACACGAAGTTCGAACTCGGTCTCGTGGACGGCGCGATGGTGGTCTGCGACGAGGTCCTGACCCCGGACTCGTCGCGCATCTGGCCGGCCGACCACGTGCGCGCGGGCGAAGTACCCCCGGCCTTCGACAAACAGCCCTTTCGCGATTGGCTGAACAGTGTGTCGTGGGATCGCACGCCGCCGCCGCCGGTGGTGCCCGAAGAGATCGTCGACGTCACGTCGGCTCGCTACGTCGCCGCGTACGAGCGAATTACGGGACGACGCCTCGTCGACTGGTACGGTTTCTAGCAGTGAACTACTTCGTGATCGTGGACGTCACTCTTCGTCACGGCATTGCCGATCCCGAGGGCGCCACGATCGAGAGAGCCTTACCCGCACTGGGTTTTAGCGGCGTTTCCAACGTCAAGGCCGGCAAATCCTTTCGTATGTCCATCGACGCCGCGAGCGAAGAAGAAGCGCTCCAAAAGGCGACGTCGCTCGCTGAACGATTGCTCTCGAATCCCGTGATCGAAGACGCCGCCGCACGCCTGGGCGACACGGTCGCTCCGTGAAGCGCGTCGCTGTCGTCGTCTTTCCGGGATCGAACTGCGAGTACGACGCCGCCGCGGCCATGAGCGCCCTGGGCGTCACGGCCGAGTTGGTCTGGCACTCGACCACCGATCTCGATGATGTCGATGGCGTGATCCTGCCCGGTGGTTTCGCGCACGGCGACTACCTGCGTCCCGGTGCACTCGCGCGCTTCTCGCCCGTCATGGAAGCCGTGCAACGATTCGCCGAGGCGGGTGGCCCCGTGCTCGGCATCTGCAATGGCTTCCAGGTCCTCACCGAAGCCGGTCTCTTGCCGGGCGCGTTACAGAAGAACATCGGCCTCACCTTTCTCTGCCAGCCGACGACGCTCGTCGTCTCGTCGAACAGTTCGGTCCTCACGTCGGGCGCGACGATCGGACAGGAACTCGTCATCCCCATCAGCCACTTCTCCGGCTCCTACACCTGTGATGATGAGACGCTGCAGCGACTGCTCGACAACGATCAGGTCGTCCTTCGCTACAAGGAGAATCCCAACGGCTCTCGCGCCGACGTCGCGGGACTCGCGAACGATCGGGGCAACGTCGTTGGTCTCATGCCCCACCCCGAGCGCGCGATGTCGACCCTGCTCGGCAGCGCCGACGGGCGCGTCCTGCTCGAGAGCTTTGTCGCGGCCCACGTCGCCGCGTGAGCGACGAGACGGACGGCACTGCACTGACCAGTAGTTTGGTGTGGTGAGTAGCCCTCCCCAGAGCCTTCACCGAGCCCTCGGGTTGAGCGACGACGAGTTCGAGAACATCACGAGCGTCCTCGCTCGAGAGCCGAATCCCTTAGAACTCGCGCTCTTTGGCGTGATGTGGTCCGAACACTGCTCGTACAAATCGTCGCGTCTGCACCTACGACGTCTGCCCACGTCGGGGCCGCACGTGCTGGTCGGTCCGGGCGAGAACGCGGGCGTCATCGACGCGGGTGACGGCATCGCGGTCGCGATCCGCATCGAGAGTCACAACCACCCGTCGGCCATCGAGCCCTACCAGGGCGCCGCCACGGGCGTCGGCGGGATCTTGCGCGACGTGTTCACGATGGGCGCGCGACCGCTCGCGGTGATGGACCCCCTCTTCTTCGGGGAACTCTCTGACGCGCGTCAGCGCTGGTTGGTCGAAGGCGTGGTGTCGGGCATCTCGGGCTACGGCAACTCGGTGGGCGTGCCGACCATCGGCGGCGAACTGACCTTCGACGACTGCTACAGCTCGAACCCGCTCGTGAACGTGCTCTGCGTGGGGGCGCTGCCCAAAGAGCGCCTGGTGCTCGGGGTCGCGTCGGGTGTCGGGAATCTCGCGGTACTGCTCGGATCTCGCACCGGGCGCGACGGCATCGGTGGCGTGTCGGTGTTGGCGTCGGCCGGGTTCTCCGGCGAGGACGGCGCCGCGTCCATCGACGACGCGAAGCGTCCGAGCGTGCAGGTCGGCGACCCCTACGAGGAGAAGCGTCTCATTGAGGCCTGTCTGGCGCTGCTCGATGACGGTCTCGTGGTGGGCATTCAAGACCTGGGCGGCGCGGGACTGGTGTGCGCGACGAGTGAGACCGCGGCGCGCGGCGGCGTGGGCATGGACGTCGACGTCACGGCCGTGCCGCTGCGTGAACCCGGCATGGCGCCCTTTGAGATCATGACCTCGGAGAGTCAAGAGCGAATGTTGGCGATCATCACGCCCGAGAACCTGGACGCCGTCAGGGCGCTCTGTGACAAGTGGGAGGTTCGCGCCACGGTCGTTGGTCGCGTCGTGGAACCCTCGACGCGACCCGACGGCACGACGCAGGGGATGCTTCGTATTCGCGACGGTTTCGACGGCGACGTGCTCGCGGACGTATCGGCGTCGGCACTCGCCGACGAGGCGCCGCTCTACGACCGGCCGCGAGCGCGCCCCTCGACGCTCGACGACGTGCGCCGCGACGATCCGACGTTCGACGAACCCGTCGGTTCACCAAACGACGACCTGCTGGGCCTGCTCGTCGACTCCGCCTGGGTCTCGCGCCAGTACGACTCGCAGCTGTTCTTGAACACCGTCGTCGGCCCGGGTCGTGACGCCGCGCTGCTGCGCCTCGCGGGTCCGGGACTGCCGAGCTCGACGCGCGGCATCGCGCTCTCGACCGACTCGAATCCACGGTGGTGCGCGCTCGATCCCCGTCTCGGCACGGCGCTCACCGTGATCGAGGGCGTCGCCAATCTCGCGTGCGTCGGTGCGACGGCGAAGGCCGTCGTCAACTGCCTCAACTTCGGCAATCCCGAACACCCCGCGGTGATGTGGCAACTCTCGGAGTCGATCGACGGGATGGCCGAAGCCTGCGTCAGCCTGGCGTTGCCGGTCATCGGTGGCAACGTGTCGCTCTACAACGAAAGTGGCGGCAACGACATCGACCCCACGCCCGTCATTGGCCTGCTCGGCGTGCTGGACGAACTCGTCGCGCCGCCCCCCGGCTGGAACTGGGGCCACGGTGACACGCTCGTCCTCGTCGGGGCCCGTCGAGCGAGTGGCGAACGACCGTTCCCCCTCGGTGGTTCACGCTGGGCTACCAACCGGGGCCGTCGCGGTGGTGTCATCGAAGGCATCGATCCCGTGGCACTGTCGGTGACGCTCGACTTCGTGGTCGCGGAGATCGCCTCGATCTGTGCTGGCAACGCGAGTGACGTCACGGCCGTGCACGACGTCAGCGGCGGGGGTCTCGCGGGCGCGCTGGGCGAGATGGCCGCGGCCACCGGTATCGGCGCCGAGATCGTCGAACTCGAGGGGCACGCGGAACTCTTCAGTGAGTTTCCCGGTCGCTTCGTGATGGCGACCAGTGACGTCGACGCCTTTCAGGCCCGCGCCGACGCGGCGGGGGTGCTGACGACGCGACTCGGCACGAGCCAAGGCGATCGTCTTCGGGTGGGGTCACTGATCGATCTTTCGGTCGCGCGGATCGCCTCGCGGCGTCGCGACGCGCTCGAAGTCGCGCTCGGCGCGGTGGGCTAGCGGGCGGCCTTCAGTTCGTCGAGGATCTCGTCGGGCACGCGCAGATCGCCCACGCGGCCCACGCCGAGCGACACGTCTTCCTTGTAGTGGCCGTGGTAGTCCGATCCGCCGGTCGGGATCATGCCGGCGTCGCGCGTGAGCTTCACCATCAGCGAACGGGTCTGGGCGTTCGTGCCGCCGTAGTACGCCTCGATTCCTCGAAACCCCCGTTCGCGCAGCGACGCCATGACGCGCGGCATTGTGGTCTCGACGGCGTTGTTAGAGAGGTCATCGACGTAGTTGACGAGCGGGTGGGCGATGGAGAACACCGTGCCCGAGCTCTTCGCGGCACCCACGAAGCGTTCGATGGGCATCGACGTCTTCGGGATGTAGGCCCGACCGGTGTTGCCGAGCCAGTCGATGAAGAGCCGGTTCCACCGCTCGTCGGTGCGCTCGCCCACGATCTCGGGGTGCAGTTCGAACATGGCCCGAGCGAAGTGGGGTCGACCAACGGAGTGCACGTTGCCCGAGATCTCCGTCAGGTACGCCAACGTGAGTCGTTCGAAGCCCTGTTCTTGCAGAGCGGCCACGAGCTCGAGATTCCTGACGTCGCGGTCGTGGCGCAGCGAGGCCAACTCCTTCTGCAGGGGATGCTCGGCGTCGAGGGGCAAGAAGTACGCCAGGACGTGCACGTTTCGCGGCACCGTCTCACCACCGCGTCGCATCGGAAACTCGTTGTCACGCAGCGAGACCTCCACCCCCGGCACGAGCTCGATGCCGTAGTGGTCCGTGGCGGCGGCCATTTCGTCGTGGCTGGCGGTGGTGTCGTGATCGGTCAGGGCCAGGGCGCTGAGACCCAGGTCGTGCGCCTTGGCCGCCAACGCCGCGGGTGTGTCGGACCCGTCGGAGAACGTTGAGTGCGTGTGCAGATCAATCATCGACGTAGCGTAGTCAAGGTGGAGAAGAGCCCAGGGTCGCTGTGCGAGACTAGGGCCGTGCCCGTCGCCATTTTGACCCCTAGCGTGGAAGGCACATGAAAGAAGCCTGCGGCGTCGTTGGAATCGTGGCTCCCGGCCGTGACGTCTCGCATCTGTGTTACGACGCCCTCTTCGCCCTCCAGCACCGCGGCCAAGAGTCGGCTGGCATGGCGACCTTCCAGAACCAACAGATCACGGTCGTCAAGGACAACGGACTCGTCAGTCACGTGTTCGCCGAGTCGACCCTGCGCGCGCTCGCGGGATCACTCGTCATTGGCCACACGCGCTACTCCACGTCCGGATCGGCCAACTGGACCGCGGCCCAGCCCGTCTACCGCTCGGCCGGCGCGTCCGGTTTCGCGCTCGCGCACAACGGCAATCTGACCAACACGACGACCCTCGCGGCGGAGGCCGACATCGAGTACACCTCGATGCTCTCGGACTCGGACCTCGTCGCCGAACTCCTCGGCCGCGAGGTCGAACGGGGCGCCACGCTTCGCGACGCGCTCGGTCTCGTCCTCGCCCGAGTCGAGGGGGCGTTCTCGATGGTCATCCTCGAAGCGAACGAGGTCCACGCCGTGCGCGACCCCTACGGCTTTCGACCGCTCTGTCTCGGTCGACTCGGTACCGCTGACGCACCCGAGGGCTGGATCGTCGCCTCGGAGTCACCAGCCCTCGACGTCGTGGGGGCCACGTTCGTTCGCGAGATCTCGCCGGGCGAGATGGTGACCATCACGAAGGACGGTCTCACGACACAACAGCTGCTCGAGCCCGCCGTCGGCAAGCAGAAGCTCTGCATCTTCGAGTTCGTCTACTTCGCGCGTCCCGACGCGTACCTCATGGGCCACCAGGTCCACTCCACGCGTCGGCGCATGGGCGAACTGCTCGCCCAACAGTCCAGCGTCGAGGCCGATCTCGTGATGGGCGTGCCCGACTCGGGCGTCCCCGCCGCGGAGGGGTACGCCAAGGTCTCGGGGATTCCCTTCGGTCAGGGACTCGTGAAGAATCGCTACATCGGTCGGACCTTCATCGCCCCCGACCAGAGTGAACGCGCGAAGAGCGTTCGGCGAAAGCTCAATCCGTTGCGCGAGAACATCGAAGGCCAACGACTCATCGTCGTCGACGACTCCATCGTGCGCGGCACCACCACGAAAGCGCTCGTCGGGATGCTACGTGACGCCGGCGCCAAGGAGGTGCACCTTCGCATCTCGTCGCCGCCGTTCATGTGGCCGTGCTACTACGGCATCGACACGCCCACTCGTGACGAGCTCTTGGCGGCGAACCACTCCATCGCGGAGATGAGCGACTTCATCGGCTCGGATTCGCTCGAGTTCATCACGCTCGCGAACCTGCGCGCGGCCGTCCAGTTGGATGGTGAATGTTGTGACGCCTGTCTCACCGGCACGTACCCCGCGCCGATTCCGGTGACCCTGGGCGCGGTGGGAAGCCGCTGGTGAGTCGACTGCTCGAGGTCGTCGGCGCGAGAACGTACGCCGACGCGGGCGTGTCGATCGAAGCCGGTGACCAGGTCGTCGAGCGATTCAAGTCGAGCGTCGAGAGCACGTTTCGACCCGAGGTACTCGGCGGCATCGGGGGATTCGGGGGACTGTTCGCCCTCGACGCCAAGAAGTACGACGAACCGGTGCTCGTCGCCTCGGCGGATGGCGTTGGCACGAAGCTCGAAGTGGCGCGTCTCGTCGGACGCTACGACACCGTGGGCATTGACCTCGTCGCGATGCTGGTGGACGATCTGGCCTGCGTGGGCGCGGAGCCGCTCTTCATGCTCGACTACGTGGCCGTCGGATCGGTGAATCCCGAGCAGCTTGAGGTCTTGGTCGCGGGCATCGCGAACGGCTGTCGTCAGGCGCACGTGGCGCTCCTCGGTGGCGAAACGGCGGAACACGGCGGCGTGATGAAGCCCGACGAGCTCGACGTCGCCGGCTTCGCGATCGGCGTCGTGGAGCGTCGCGACACGCTCTCGGCGCAGCGCGTGCGCGAGGGCGACGTGCTGGTGGGTCTTCACTCGCCGGGACTTCGTTCGAACGGCTACTCCCTCGCGCGAGAGGTATTGGTGACGAGCGGTGCCTCGTTGCAACAGCCCGCCTACCAGGACGCGACGCGCACCCTCGGTGACGAACTCTTGGTGCCCTCGGTGATCTACGCGCCGTGCGTTTCGGCGCTGCGCCACGAGCTCGGCGCCGCGGTCCACGCCGTGGCGCACGTCACCGGTGGGGGCATCGTCGGCAACGTCGTGCGGCTGCTGCCCGATGCCCTCGACGCGGTGATCGACATGGAGAGCTTTCCCACGCCCGAGATCTTCTACGAGATCCAACGCCGTGGGCCCGTCAGTGCCCACGAGATGGTGCGGGTCTTCAACTGCGGACTCGGCATGGTCGTAGCCGTCGATCCGAGCGCCGCCGAGGCGGCGGTCACCGTCGCTCGTTCTCTCGGACTTGGTGCGTCGTTGGTCGGCGCCGTGCGCGCGGGTACGAGAGAGGTCGTCCTGGCGTGAGTGACGCGCGCGAACGCGTTCGCGACCATCTGCTCGAACACTCCGTGCGACGAGGAGAGTTCACCCTGAAGTCCGGGCGGACGTCGTCGTGGTTCATCGACTCCAAACAGACGATCTGCGCGCCCGACGTGATGCAGGACCTCGCCACGCTCGTGCTCGACGCGATCCCCGCGGACGCCACGGCGATCGGGGGCCTCACCATGGGCGCCGACGGCCTGAGTTTCATCACCGCCGGCGTCGCGGCCGCGAGGGGCCGCTCGCTCGCGGCGTTCAGCGTGCGAAAAGAAGAGAAGGACCACGGCGCGGGCGGGCGGGTCGCGGGCGTGCTGCGTAAAGGTGACCGCGTCGTCATCACCGAAGACACCGTCACGCGCGGCACCAGTCTCTTAGAGGCCGTGCACGTCGCGCAAGCGGTCGGTGCCGAGGTGGTCTTGATACTCGCGGTCGTCGACCGCGGTGGCACCGCCGAGGCGTTGAGCGCGAAGGAGGGGCTCACGTTCCACGCCCTCTTCAGCGCGCCCGACCTCGGTTTCGCGTTCGAGGGTGCCTAGCTCGCGGCGAGGACGTCGAGGACGCGGGCGCGCCACGCGTCGAGCGCGGGGTAGTGGTCGGACGGGGTGTGGCCGAAACGAAGGACCAGTGCGTCGAGCGCGGGCGCCACGTTGATCATCTGACCTTCGTAGCCGCTCGCCCAGTAGGTGCCGTAGGCGTCCCCGGTCACCCACCACTGCCACGAGTAGTACGAGCCACTCTCCTCGTCGCGGCTGCGCGGGATCTGCGCGGTGGCGGCCCAGTCGCGTGAGATGAGCTGCTCATCGCCCCACTGGCCGGCGCGAAGGTAGAGCAGACCGAACTTCGCGAAGTCGAGGGCGCTCGCGTGCACGTAGCTCGAGGCGATGAAGACGCCGGTCGGGTCGAAGGTCGCCACCGCGCTGCGCATGCCGAGCGGCGCGAAGAGGTGTGCCGTGAGGTAGTCGCGGTACGCGTCGCCGTGGCCAACGACGTCGGCGACGACGCGACTGAGGATGTTGGACGTGCCGCTCGAGTAGTTGAAGAACGTTCCCGGTTCGTGGGCGAGGGGCAGTCGCGCCGCGTAGGCGGCGACGTCCTCTTGTCCTTCGCCAAAGAGCATCTCCAGCACGTGACTGGTCTGGCCGATCTCGTACTCTTCGACGAAGGCCAGTCCGTCGCGCATCGCTAAAAGGTCGCGAAGTCGAATCTGATGACGGGGATCGTCCTCGTCGCTCCACTCCGGCACGGGCGCCAGTTGCTCGGGGTCGAGTCGCCCCTCGTCGACGAGGGTGCCGATGATCATGTGCGACATGGACTTCGCCATCGACCACGAGAGCAGTTGGCTCGAGGCGTCGATGGGTTCGGCGGGGCGATCAAAGAACTGCTGCGCGCCGGCGTAACGTTCGAGGAGCACCCGCCCACCGTGGATCACGACGACGGCGTTCGTGAGGGCGAGTTCGTCCTTCGTGAACGCGTCGTCGACCACGGATTCGAGCTCACTTTGTCGCGGGTGCCCGCCGCGGGGCCACTCGTCGGTCGGCCACGCGACGCCCGGCGGCTGGGGCGCGAAGGCGGGCACGATGAGGGGAAGGGCGGCACCGGTCATGGTTCTTGAGCATTGTTACACGTGCCCACGTCACAGGCGATTCCTATCGTTCGGGGATGGCCAGCACCGAGGAACTCGTCATCGCGCACTACGTCTACCGCTCCGAGGTCCTCTCTTCAGCGCACCGTCGCGAAGTGAGCCTCTACCTCGTCGCTCGCTTGGAGGGTTCGAACGTCGTGGCTCGCATCGACTCCTTGGGTCTCGTCTCGACGTTGCAACGGAGTGCCGTGCTTGAGGCGAGAGGCCAAGGTGCCCCACTGCGCGTGGTCGGGCCGTGGCGAGAGACCTCGAGTCGTCACCACTCGAAGGTTCGCGTTGCGCCCGTTGCTGGTTCACCCGAGGACGTCGCGAGCTGAACTCGCTGACGTAGGGCAATGGTGGTCGAGACCGGCGTCGATCCGGTGACCTCACGCTTTTCAGGCGCGCGCTCTACCAACTGAGCTACTCGACCTCCTCGTCACCCCGAGGGGGT
>Ga0208357_1000562_pt1 | contig 29634 bp, 31 predicted proteins | sample NGESurdeep092012_6_FD_184487 | JGI IMG/M metagenome (GOLD analysis project Ga0208357, IMG submission 184487) | Arctic peat soil microbial communities from Barrow, Alaska - NGEE Surface sample F52-2 deep-092012 (SPAdes) | ecosystem: Environmental > Terrestrial > Soil > Wetlands > Peat ...
GCCGATGTAGTCGTTGATGGCGGCGGCGATGCGCTTGGCCGTGGTGAGGTCCGGGTTGCGCAGCGCCATGCGCAATTGGCTTTGGCGATTGAGGTTGAACTCGATCTCGCGCTCGATGATGGCGCCGTTGGAAATGCGGCCGACCGTCGGCACGCCGCGCACGATCTTGGCGGCTTCGCCTTCGGCCTGGAAGCCGCCGATCGCGACCGAGCCTTGGCCAACCGCGTAGACGTTACCGTCGGCGGCGAGCAACGGCGTGACCAGCAGCGTGCCGCCTTGCAGACTCTTGGAGTCGCCGAGCGAGGAAACGGTGATGTCGATGCGGGTGCCCTGGGTGGAGAATGGCGGCAGATTGGCGGTGACCATCACCGCGGCGACGTTGCCGGTGCGCAGGGTCTGGCCGCGAATGTTGACGCCGAGGCGTTCGAGCATCGCCTGCAGCGACTGCTTGGTGAAAGGAATGTTGTTGAGAGTGTCGCCGGTACCGTTGAGGCCGACCACCAGCCCATAGCCGATGAGCTGGTTCTGGCGGATGCCCTCGACATTGGCGAGATCCTTGACGCGCGACGTCGCCCCGGCGCTACAAGGGACGAACATTGCCATCAAAGCCGCGACGAGCGCGGTACGCAGGGTCTTCGTCATCACTGCTCCCCAATGTGACGTGTAACTGGCCTTGCGAGCCGCGTGCCAACCGTGTCCCGGGTGGCAAGCCTTTTAGATGACTAGCGGAATTTGATTTTGCGACGCCGCGCCGGCGCGAGACCGCCCGGCAGAAAACGGGCCACGGCGGCAAGTTTTGCCGATGCCTTTACCGGCGGTTAACCATACCGAGGCAGGTTGGCACTGTTCGGGGCTCGGTCTGGGGGATTGCTGCGATGCGCATCTATGGAGCGGGCGGGACCGCGCTCGCCACGAAGACGGGCGCGCCGCGCCGAAGCGCGAGCGGCAGTTTCACCGTCGACGAGCAAGAGCCGTCGCACAGCACGGCGTCGGCTTCGGGCCTGCGTGCGATCTCGACGGTCGACGCGCTCCTCGCCTTGCAGGGCATAGAGGGTCCACTCGAGCGCAAGAAGCGGGCCGTCGCCAAGGGCCGCAATGCGCTCGACGTGCTCGACCGACTCAAGCTCGGTTTGCTCGACGGCAGCCTCGACCAATCGACACTTTCGCGTCTCAAGGTGGCCGGCGAGGGCCTGACCGACGAGACCGGCGATCCAGGACTTGATGCGGTTCTTTCGGAGATCGACCTGAGGGTCGCGGTGGAACTCGCCAAGGCCGGCGTGCAATAGCCCGGCATCAGCTCTGTTGGCCGCTGCGAAAGCCTGCCCGAGCCAAGGGCAGGCGCGTGCCCGTTGGCGCTCAAGCCACTGAAACCCCACGAAAAACCGGCTATGGACATGGCGCGCGGAAGATATTGTCCGTGCGAATGCGCCCGTATATAAGCCTGCCGCACGTGGAGGGTGGGACTCTACGCAACGACTATAAGAAGACACAGGGGAGTCAGCGGGATGTTGGCGAAGAATAAAAACTACCGGCCCTCCGACAAGGAGCCGTTCATGAACGAACGCCAGCGCGAGTACTTTCGTACGAAGCTCCAAGTCTGGCGCGAGGACATCCTGAAAGAAGCCAAGGAAACGCTCCAGCATCTCCAGGAAGAGAACCAGAACCACCCGGATATCGCCGACCGGGCCTCGTCAGAGACCGACCGCGCCATCGAGTTGCGCGCGCGCGATCGCCAGCGCAAGCTGATCGCCAAAATCGACGAAGCGTTGGGCCGGATCGACGACGGCACCTACGGCTACTGCGAAGAGACCGGCGAGCCGATCTCGCTGCGCCGCCTCGAGGCCCGTCCGATTGCGACGTTCTCGGTCGAGGCACAAGAGCGGCACGAGCGGCGCGAGCGCGTTTATCGCGACGACTGAAGCGGCAGCGATCCGAATTCGGGCATAAGACAGCCGGGCCTTTGCGCCGGGCTTTTCTGCATTTGCGGTAGAAACGAAACGAGCGTCCCCCGGGTGCCGAGGGCGGCATGCGGTCTGTTCGGCTACCATTTCGCTCATGATTCGCGCGCGACCGCCCCAGACGGCCTTGCGGCAATGACTCTTCGTCAGGCCGTCCGTTCCGGTGCCGATCTCGCACTCTTGTTCGAGAAGGCCCATGCCGTCCACAGCAGCGGCGCTCTGGCGCAGGCGGAGCGGCGATACAAAGCTATCCTCGATCGCGACCCGCAGCATTTCGATGCTCTGCACCTGCTCGGGTTCCTCAATTATCAATTGGGCCGGCCGGCACAGGCGCTGCGCTACCTTGCGTCGGCCCTGAAACAGGATGGGCATTCGTCGGACCTGCTGTCGAACTATGGCCTCGTCCTGCATGCGCTGGCGCGGAACGAAGAAGCCATCAGCGCCTACGATTCGGCGCTCGCACTCGATCCCGATAACCCGGATATTCTCAATAGGCTCGGCGTCGCTTGTCTCCATCTAGGCCGTGCAGAAGATGCGCTCGCCGCGTTCGATCGTGTGCTCTCGCGCGATCCCGCTCACATCGAGGCCATCGGCAATCGCGGCAATGCGCTGCTCAAGCTCAATCGTCTTGACGACGCCGTCGCCAGCTATGGCGCGGCGCTCCAGGCCGGCGGCGTGAGCGCGAGGCTGCTGACCAATCGCGCACACGTCCTGCGGCGGCTCGATCGCGTCGACGAAGCTGTGACGGACCTGCGCAAGGCGCGGTCGCTGGAGCCGGTATTCGCCGAAGCGGCGTTCGAGCTCGGCCTGGCGCAGCTCGCGCTCGGCGACTATGAAAACGGTTGGGCGCATTATGAACGGCGCTGGGAGACGGGCGCCTTCATCGGCCAAAGGCGGAGTTTCAAGTCTCCGCTCTGGACCGGCGCGCAGTCGCCAAAGGATCGTACCATCCTGCTGCACGCCGAGCAGGGCTTCGGCGACACCATCCAGTTTGTGCGCTACGCGCCATTGCTCGCGCAGCGCGGCGCGCGTGTCGTGCTCGAAGTCCAGCCCGAGCTCCATCGCTTGCTGGCGCGGCTATCCGGCGTCGATAGAGTTGTCGCGCGCGGCGATAAATTGCCGCCATTCGATCTGCACTGTCCGCTGATGAGCCTGCCGCATGCATTCAAGACAACCGTCGCGTCGATACCCGCGCAGACTCCATATCTGAGTATTGCCCACCCCCAACGAGCAAAATGGGCAGGCGTGCTTCCGGCCGGCAAGCCGCTAGTCGGGATCTGCTGGGCCGGTGAGAATTCGCATCGCAACGACGTCAATCGATCCGTGCCGCTCGCGTCCTTCGCCAAGCTTTGGGACGGTGTCGATGCCCATATCGTCAGCCTGCAATATCGGCCGGATGACGAGGCGCGTGCATTTCTGCGGGCCTGCGGCAACGTGACCGAGACCTCCGAACGGCTCGAGGATTTCGTCGACACTGCGGCTTTGATCTCATGCCTCGACGTCGTGGTCACGGTGGACACGGCGGTGGCGCATCTCGCCGGCGCTTTGTCCGTTCCGACCATCGTCATGCTTCCCCGGTCTGCCGACTTCCGCTGGTTGCGGATGCGCGACGACAGCCCCTGGTATCCGACTGTCAAGCTATTCCGCCAGCCGGCGCACAAGGACTGGGATGCCGTCGTCGCCGCGGTGCGCCAGCATCTGCTGAACAATTTTTGCGTTCGAAGGACCGCCGAGGCTTCATGCGCCGGTCTATGAACGAGCACGGCCTCCGGCAGGGGAGCTACCGGAGGCCGTGTCGTGTACGCCTTTCCCGCTCGCGAGACGGGAAGGGCGCGGGAGCTCTGACCGGGGCGGTTGCGGGCCCGGGACCCTAGAACGGCAGGATCACGTCCATCAGTTGCTGACCGTAACGCGGCTGCTGCACGTCGGTGATCTGGCCGCGGCCACCATAGGCGATGCGGGCTTGCGCGATCTTCGAGGAATCGATGGTGTTGTCGCTCTGAATGTCTTCCGGGCGCACGATGCCGCCGACGATCAGTTCGCGTATCTCGAAATTGACACGGATTTCCTGCCGGCCTTCGACGACGAGGTTGCCGTTGGGCAGGACCTGCGTCACCACCGCGGCGACGTTGGTCTGTAAGGCTTCCGAGCGGTTGACCGAGCCCTTGCCGTCGCTCGACGCGGTCGAGTCGGCGGTCAGGATGCGGCCGGGCAGGACCGCCTTGGCCGGATTGGGAATGGTCTTGCTGCCGAGGAAGTCGGTGATGCCGGAGTCTTCCGTATTGGTCCGGCTGCGCTGCGTCTCGTTGGCGATGATCGCCTTGTCGGTGATGTTGACCTGCACGGTCAGGATGTCGCCGATCTGATGCGCGCGCTGGTCTTTGAAGAACGCGCGCGAACCGTTGCGCCACAGCGAGTTCGGATTATACGACGCCGGCTGCGCCGCCGGCATCGGCATCTGCACCGGCTTGTAGCCCGGCCGCGCCGTCGGATTATCGATTGCCGACAGAGCCGGCTGCTGACCGATATTCTTCAGCCGGTCGACAGCGGCGCAACCGCTTAGCAACGTGCTGGCGAGCGCTGCGAGAACCGTGACACGCAGAACCATGGTTGGTTTCATCGACGTCGCTTTCGTAAAGCGCGCTGACGCGCGGGTCTGTGCAGAAACTTGTGCCAACTAACGTCCGCCGCTGCCGACCTGCGGCAGGTTGGCTGCCAGCCGGGAATTGCCGCCGCTGATCGCGACGTGCCCGGGCGCCACGATGACGCCTTGCAGCACGCGCTTGGTCTGTTCGTTGAGGACGGAGATTACGTCGCCCTGAGCGCCGCCTTCGCTTGCCTTGCCGCGCACGGTGAGCATGATGCCGGGCATTTCATAGGTGAGCGTCACGATCTCGTTGCGCTGGACGATTTGCGGCCGCGTCAGGTCGGTGCTGCGCAACGGACGCCCGGGCTGAATGTTGTCGCGGGCGGCGAGCCCGACGATACGGTCGCGGTCGGTGATGACGTCGCGGCCAATCTGCGCGCGGGGCTGGCGTTCCATCTCGACGTCGGAATCTTTGATCACGCTGCCGCGTTCGACCGCCCGTCCGAGCACCGCGACCTCGACCGTCGCCAGCGCGGTTCCGGCGAGCTTCAAGGTGCCACGGCTCGAAGCGCCGGTCGGCAGTTCGAGGTCGGCGTCGAAACGGCCGCTGCGCGCGTCGTAATAAAGCCGCGACACGCGCGGTTCGCCGACCGCCGAGGGCGACACGTACATCGCGCGCAGGGCGCGATCGAAATTAATGGTGATGTCCTTGACCGGGCCGAGCTGATATTGCTCCGACAGCCCCCGCGCGACTTCATCTTCGACCACCTTGGCCGGGATCATGCGCGCCGCGCGCGTCACCTTAACTTCGGACAAACCCGCGGTATCGAGGCCGACCAGTGCATGCACGCGGACCGCTTCGACGATGGCCGCCGCCGGTACGGTGCCGGTCATGCCGAGGTCGGGTGAACGGAAGATCGGCTCGCCGGCGATCATGCCGGCGTTTTCCACGACGTCGCCGACACGGACGAGATCGCCGGTGACGGTGGCCTCCGCCTTCAGCGTCGGCCGCGGCGGCGACGGCGCCGTCTGCGCCATTGCCGGCGCGGCGAGAGCGAGGAGGGCGGCAAGCGTGGTTGCGAAGCGGATCATGGCCATCCCTCAGCGCATCAGGTTGGAGGTCGATTGCAGCATCTGGTCGGCGGCGCTGATCACCTTCGAGTTCATCTCGTAGGCGCGCTGCGCGCTGATCAGGTTGGTGATCTCGGTGACCGAGTCGACATTCGACTGCTCGAGGCTGCCTTGCAGGAGGTTACCGGCGCCGTCGGTGCTCGGCAGGCCGTCCTGCGGTGTGCCGGATGCCGGGGTCTCCTGATAGAGATTGTCGCCGATCGGCAGAAGGCCGGCCTGGTTGATGAAGCGTGTCAGCGTCAGCTGACCGAGGATCGTCGGGGTGGTGGACCCGACAGGGACCACCGACACCTGGCCTTGAGCGTTGATCGTGAGCCCGCTCGAATTCTGCGGGATGGTGATCGTCGGCTGCACGACATTGCCTTGCGCGGTGACCATGCGGCCCTGCGCGTCCATGTTGAACGAGCCGTCGCGCGTATAGGCGTAGGTGCCGTCCGGCATCTGGATCTTGAAGAAACCGTCGCCGCGGATCGCGACGTCGAGCTGGTTGCCGGTCTGCGTCATCGTGCCCTGCGTCATCAGGCGCGCAGTGCCGACGGTCTTCACGCCGGAGCCGAGATCAATGCCGACTGGCAGCATATTGCCCTGCGCCGAGGTTTGCGTGCCGACGCGGCTGACATGGTCGTACAGCAGATCCTGGAATTCGGCGCGCTGGCGCTTGTATCCGGTGGTCGTCATGTTCGCGAGATTGTTGGCGATGACCTGGACGTTGAGCTCCATGGCCATCATGCCGGTCGCTGCGGTGGAGAGTGCGCGCATGGTTCAGAATCCTCCGGTCAGTTCGGTACTTCGGCCAGCTTGTCGATCGACTGCTGGCTGAGATCGCCCTGCTGCTGCAATAGCGTGGCGACTTGTGTGTAGGAGCGCGTGATCTCGATCATGCGTGACATCTCGACGACGCCGCGGACGTTCGATTTCTCGATCGTGCCTTGTTCGACCGTTGCGTCGGTCGCCTGCTGCGGCGCGTCGTTCGCGCCGGGCTTGAACGTGCTGCCGCCGTCCTTCTGCAATTGCTGCTGCTTGGCGAAGCTGACGAGACGAATCGTGCCCCGCTGAACGTCCGCCGTCGAGGCGCCTTCGCGCACGCTGACGATGCCGTCCTTGCTGATCGAAATCTGCTTGTCGGTCGGCTGGAAGGTGATCGGCCCCCCGGTGCCGAGCACGGGATCGCCTTCCGAGGTCACCAGCTGGCCGGTGGCGTCGGTATGCAGCGCGCCGTTGCGCGTATAACGCTCGCCGCGCGGCGTCTGCACCGCGAAGAAGGCGTCGCCATTGATGGCAAGGTCGAGCGGATTGCCGGTGTGCTCGATCGCTCCGGCGCTCATGTCGTGCCAGAGGCCGCGGTCGCGGACGAAGCTGACACCGCCGCCGGTCTCCGCGCGCGCGCTCGAGGACAGGTATTCTTCGAACAGCGCGCCGTCGGCCTTGTAGCCGTTGGTGTCGATATTCGCGATGTTGTTCGCGACCACGTCCAGTTCGCGGCTGAGCGCGACCTGGCGCGACAGTCCGACCAGAAATGTATTCTGCATCGGCAACTCCCCTGATCTCCGGCCGAAGTTCGCCCTCCCGAGGCTCGCATCGGCCGTTTCATGTCCGCCGTCCGGTTCTCCCAAACCGGGCGGCTAACGGGGGATCTTGCAGCCGCCGTGCCAACTCGGGTCTTGCAACGTAATCAGATAGATAGCTCGCAGGCCGCTGGTCTGGACGAGGCAAAAAGCGTTTTCGACCCGGCAAAAATTTCCTGGCGACGTAGCCGGGGAAAGGTTCCGTTAACCATGCGGACCTAGCTTCGCCTCAGGGGGCACGGTCGCGGCGCAACTCGCATTGCGGGGCTTTGCCGTCCGTCCACAGTGGAAGCGGGGTCGTCCATGGCTGGCAAAACAAAGAAGAAGGTGGAGGCGGAAGACGCCGATCCGGAGACCGAAGCCCTAGCCAAGCCGAAATCTAAATTCTCTCGCAAGATGATCGTCATCGCCGCGGCCGCGGTGCTTGTGCTCGGCGGTGGAGGCGGCGGTTATTATTTCTTCTTCGCCGGACACCATGCGAAGGAGGAGAAGCCGAAGGAGGCGGTCGTCAAGCCCGCGACCTTCGTCGATCTGCCGGACGTGCTGGTCAACCTGTCGAACGCCGGCACCGAGCGCACGCAATACCTCAAGGTGAAGGTCGTCCTCGAACTGCCAGAAGCGGACCTCGTCGAGCGCATCAAGCCACTGATGCCGCGGGTGATGGACGCCTTCCAAACTTATTTGCGCGAGTTGCGGCCGACCGATCTCGACGGCTCCGCCGGCCTCTATCGGTTGAAAGAAGAGCTAACGCGCCGCGTCAATGCGGTGTTGGCGCCGAACCACATCACGGCGGTGCTGTTCAAGGAAATCGTCGTCCAGTGACGATCTAAACCATGACCGAGAACACCCAAATCAGTCAGGACGCCCTGGCCGCGGAGTGGGGTCAGGCGCTCGACGCCGAGACCACGGCGTCCGCTGCGGCCCCGACAGGCAGCGGCGAGACGGCCGCACAATGGGCGGCGATGGTCGATGACGGCGACGCGCTGCAAGCCGGCAAGGGCGGCGCCGAGCGAATCCTCAACCAGGACGAAATCGACAGCCTTCTCGGCTTCAGCCTCTCCGACGTGTCGCTCACCGATAATTCCGGCATCCGCTCGATCATCGATTCGGCGATGGTCTCCTATGAGCGCCTGCCGATGCTCGAGATCATCTTCGACCGCCTAGTGCGGCTGATGACGACTTCACTACGCAATTTCACCTCGGACAACGTCGAGGTCTCGCTCGACCGCATCACTTCGGTTCGCTTCGGCGATTACCTCAACTCCATCCCGCTGCCAGCGATCCTTGCCGTGTTCAAGGCCGAGGAGTGGGAGAATTTCGGCCTCGTCACCGTCAATTCGAGCCTGATCTATTCGATCATCGACGTATTGCTCGGCGGCCGGCGCGGACAGGGCGCCGTGCGCGTCGAAGGCCGCCCCTATACGACGATCGAATCGAGCCTGGTCAAGCGCATGATCGAGGTGGTGCTCGCCGACGCCGAGCTCGCTTTCAAGCCGCTGTCGCCGGTGAAATTCAGCATCGACCGGCTCGAGACGAATCCGCGTTTCGCGGCCATCTCGCGGCCGGCAAACGCGGCGATCCTGGTGCGCCTGCGCATCGACATGGAGGATCGCGGCGGCAACGTCGAATTGCTGCTGCCTTATGCGACGATCGAGCCGATCCGCGCCACGCTCCTCCAGATGTTTATGGGCGAGAAGTTCGGCCGCGACCCGATCTGGGAAGGCCATCTCGCGACCGAAATCGGCCAGGCGCAGGTCGAGGTGGATGCCGTCCTTTACGAGGCGCACCTGCCGCTGCGGCGCATGATGCAGCTCGAGGTCGGCGACACGTTGATGCTGGAACTCAAGCCCGACGCCATGGTCACCGTGCGATGCGGCGACGTCAGCATGACCGAAGGCCGCATGGGGCGCGTCGGCGACCGCGTGGCCGTGCGCGTCGGCAAGACGCTGCGCAAGCCGCGCACCACATTCGCCATGTTTGAAAAGGCGGACGAAGCAAGTAATCGCATGGAGGCACCGTGAACTACCATTTCGGATTCGCGATCGAGAGCATGGTCTCGGTCCTGCTATTGTTGACCATTCTTTATTGTGTCCGTCTCAACCGCCAGCTCCGCCTGCTCAAGGCGGACGAGCAGACCCTGCGCGTGACGATTTCCGAGCTCATGACCGCGACCGAGATCGCCGAACGGGCCATCGCCGGCCTCAAGCAGACGATGCGCGAAGGCGAGCAGGTGCTGACGAGCCGGCTCCAGCGCAGTGAGGAGCTCTCGGGCGAGATCGAGCAGAAGATGAAGGCCGCCGAGGGCTTGCTGGCGAAACTCACCCGCATTGCCGCCGTCGGCCGCTCCGCACCGGAGCCCGCGGCTGCGCCGCCGGATCCGAAAGCCGTCGCCGCCGCGGCCCAGGCTTTCACCGAACGGGCGCGCGCCCGCTTGAACGGGCTGGCGGCGTGAAACGCTTCTGGCGCGACGTCAGGCTCATTCCGGTCGTCCTCCTGGCGATGGTCGCGCTCTTCGCGCTGAAGGTGTCGGGCCTTGTTTTCGACGGCGGCTATACGCTCGCCGAGCGGCTCCAGAACCGGGATACCACCGGGCTGAAAGTCACGACCGCCGAGAGCGTCCCGCAGTTCACAAAGATCGTTGTCGCCGACGCTGCCGCGCCGAATAGCACGGCGCAGCCGGCGCCGACGAAACCGTGGGCGCGGGAGATGTTCAATTTCAACGCCGACAGCCGCGACATCACCGGCTCGGTCGGCGAGAAGAAAGAAGGCAAAAACGACGAAAAGCCCGGCGACAAGACCTCGACCAAGATCGATGGCATGCCGGTGAGCAACGAGCCGCCGGAAGCCACCAAGGTCGAGGTCGGCGGCGCTGTCGTGCAGGGCATTCCCGGCCGTGCCGCCTCGCCCGGCGAGCGCGCCGTGCTCGAGCGCCTGCAAGAGCGCCGTCAGGAACTCGACAGCCGCAGCCGCGACCTCGACATGCGCGAAAACTTGCTCAAGGCCGCCGAGCAGCGCATGGACGCCAAGTTCAGCGAACTCAAGACCATGGAGACGCGCATCGATCACGCCGACACGCAGCGTCAGCAGACCGACAGCGAACACTTTAAGAACATCGTCGCTATGTACGAGAACATGAAGGCGAAAGACGCGGCGCGCATCTTCGACCGGCTCGATATGAAAATTCTGGTCGAGGTTACAACGCGATTGAAGCCGGCCAAGTTGGCCGAGATTGCCGGGGTGATGTCGCCGGAAGCGGCCGAACGTCTGACGGTCGAATTGGCTCGCCGCGCCAGCGGCGGCAAGGTCGCGGGCGACCAATTGCCGAAGATCGAAGGCCGCCCCGCCGCGCATTAGCGGTTTGGTCCCGTCGCGCACGGTTAACGGCTCCTTAAACGCCGGGCTCTAGGCTTTCCGGCAGCCGGCATAGTCGCCGGCCGGATCGGCTTCATGACGGCTCTGCCTCCTGCGCTTTTGGAGATGCGAGACCGCCCGCGGCGCGCGCTTGCGCGGGCGGGCGCGGTTGCCGTCGCGCTCATGTGCCTCACCTTTGCCGCTGCCTCAGCCGCGCGCGCGGACGACCCCGTTCATGGCGAGGTCAAGATCAGCAAGGAAGACGGCTATTCGCGTATGCTCTTCCGCTTCGACGAGGAAGTCGCAGCGAAGGTGACGTCCGACAACTTGATCATGATCATCAAGTTCGCGCGTCCGGTGGACGTCGACGTTGACAAGCTCAACACGGCCGCGCCCGATCTCGTCAGTGCCGCACGCCGCGATCCCGACGGAACGGCGATACGCATCGCACTCACCCACAGGGTGAGGTTCAACGTCATGCCGGCAGCCGAGCGGCTGTTCGTCGACCTCTTGCCGGAGAAATGGACCGGTCCTCCACCGGGCCTGCCACAATCGGTCGTCGACGAGCTTGCGGAGCGCGCGCGCGTCGCCGAACGGCAGCTACGACGTGAGCGGGGAACAACGAAGCAGGCGACGCCGCTCGTCAGGGTCAAGGTCGGGGTGCAGCCGACGTTCACGCGTTATGTCTTCACGCTGCCGGACGGCGTCGACGTACAGCCGGAGCAGACACCGGACAAGCTCACGCTGCGTTTCAATCAGCAGATCCGCTGGGATCTCGCCGATGCGATGGCGAGCCTGCCTGCAGGCGTCAGTTCGATGGATGCCGACACTGATATCGACAGCGCGACGGTCACCTTCGTGCTCGCAGGCATGCCGCAGGTGCATACTTTCCGCGAAGACAACTCGCTGATGGTCGATGTCGCCAACGATGAGACGGCACCGACAGCGGCCGGGCAGGGTGCTGCCGCGAGCAACGCCGCCACGCCGCTTGCCATCGACGCGCCCGAGACCGTTCCCGCCGGCAAGGAGCAGGCCGCGGTGTTCCCTTCCGAGCCGGCGAAGGAGGCGGCCGTCCCGCCACCGAAACCGCCCCAACCGGAAGCGAAAGCTGAGGTTCAGGCTCCCGACGCTCAATCTCAAGTTCACCCTCAACCTCAAGCCAAACTTGAGGTGAAGGCGGTGCAAGCACCGCAGCCGGCGACCGCGCCGGTTGCGAACGAGCCCAAAGCTCCGCCGCCGGCGGCGCCGATCGATCCCAGGGCGCCCGTGGCGGTCAACGTCCAGCACGCGGGCGATGCGCTGCGTCTGACTTTTGCCTTCGCCGCGCCGACACCGGCGGCCGTCTTCCGCCGCGCCGACACGCTCTGGCTCGTCTTCGACAGCAAGTCGACGATCGACACTGCGGCGCTGAACGCTCAGGCGCAGGTCAAGCGTGCGAGCCTAAAGCGCGGCAGGGATGGCGAGGCGATCCTGCGCATTAAGCTCGATCGTCCGCGGCTTGTGAGCGCCCTGGCCGACGGCGCGACCTGGACCGTCACCGTCGCCGATACGATGGTGCGGCCGCCGCAGCCGCTGACCATGCTGCGCAGTGCCGCGGCCCAGAACCGCGGCAACATCGCCATTCCATTCGAAATGCCGCACGCCGTCCATGAGCTGCGCGACCCGGAAATCGGCGACCGTCTCGTGGTGATCACCGCGCCAGCGCCATCGCGCGGTTTTCTCAAGGATCAGCATTTCGTCGAACTGCGCACTTTGGCGTCGAGTCAGGGCGTCGTCATTCAGCCTGTGGCGGACGATGTGACGGTCAAGCTCTCGACCGACAAGATCCTGATCTCGCGGCCGGGCGGCCTGTCCTTGTCGGCGACGGTCCTCGGCAAGCAGGGCGTCGTCTCGAATCTCCAGAACGTCAGCTTCGATCCACAGCTCTGGGGCTTCGATCGGAACGCGGCCTTCCTGCCGCGCCAGACCGAGCTCCTGAACGCAGCAGCGGCGGCCGAGCCGGCCAAGCGCAAGGAGGCACGGTTCAATCTCGCGCGCTTCTATCTCGCGCAGGGCATGGCGACGGAAGCGAAGGCTGTCCTCGACGTCGCGCTGTCCGACGGGTCAGGCAGCGACGACGTGACCGGCAGCATCCTCCATGCCGTCTCGGAAATTCTCATCGATAGGCCCGGCGAAGCGATCAAGAATCTGTCCTCTCCGCGCGTCGGCAACCAGCAGGATGCCGGGCTCTGGCGCGGCGTCGCCTTTGCCCGCGAGGGCAAATGGAAGGAGGCGCGCGAGCACTTCAACGACTTTGACCTCGCGCTCGCGACGCTGCCGCTTGAGTTGCAGCGCGTCGCGATGAAGGAGGCTCTGCGCGCGGCGATCGAGGTGCAGGACTACAGCGGCGCCACCCGGCTGCTCAACGAGTTCGACACGATCGGCGTGCCGCCGGACGTGAAGCCCTCGATCGACGTTCTTCGTGGCCGCCTCGCCGAGGGGATTGGCCGCAAGGACGACGCGCTCAAGGAATATCGCGCCGCCGTCGCCTCCGCCGACCGGCGATCGGCCGCCCAGGGTCGTCTGCGGGAGATCGAGCTTCAGGCTTCCTCCGGCGACATGGCGCGCAAGGACGTGATCGCCGCGCTTGAGATGCTCACCACGGCCTGGCGCGGTGATGAGACCGAGACCGAAGGCCTGCGCCTGCTCGCGCATCTCTACACGCTCGAGGGCCGCTACCGCGACGCCTTCCACGTGATGAAGACGGCGCTGCTCGCGCATCCGAATTCAGACATCACGCGCAAGATCCAGGACGAGGCGGCGGTCACCTTCGACACCCTGTTCCTCCAGGGCAAGGGCGATTCGATGCCGCCGGTTGAGGCACTCGGCCTGTTTTACGACTATCGCGAGCTGACCCCGATCGGCCGCCGCGGCGACGAGATGATCCGCAAGCTCGCCGATCGCCTCGTCTCAGTCGATCTGCTCGACCAGGCGGCGGAGCTGTTGCAGCACCAGGTCGATCATCGCCTGCAAGGCGCGGCACGGGCGCAAGTCGCCGGCAGGCTCGCCACCATCTATCTCATGAACCGCAAGCCGGAGCGCGCTCTTGCCGCGCTACAGAGGACGCGCAGCTCCGATCTGTCGAACGAGTGGCGCGACCATCGCCTGCTGCTCGAAGCGCGGGCCTTGTCGGAGCTCGGCCGGCACGAACTCGCGATCGAACTTATCGCCAACATGTCGACGCACGAGGCGACGCGGTTGCGCGCCGACATCCTCTGGGCCGGCAAGCATTGGCGCAAGGCGGCCGAGCAGATCGAACTCCTTTATGGCGACCGCTGGAAGCAGTTCTCGCCGCTCGACGAGACCGAGCGGTCCGACATCCTGCGCGCGGCGATCGGCTACGCGTTGGCCGGTGAATCGATCAGCATGATGCGGCTGCGCGAGAAGTATGCGGCGAAGATGGCCGAAGGGCCCGATGCCCGCGCCTTCGACGTGGTCAGCGCGCCGATCGGCACCGGCAATGCAGAATTCAAGGACGTGGCGCGGCGCGTCGCATCGATCGATACTCTCGGCATCTTCCTCAAGGACATCCGCGCGCGCTACGACGAGGAAAAGGCGAAGCCCAAGCCGGAGCCCAAGTCTCAGCCCAAGTCTCAGCCCAAGTCTCAGCCCAAGTCGGCGCCCAAGTCTGAAGCCAAGCCAATGGCGGAAGGCGCCACGCAGCAGAAGGCACCGCCGAAGCCGGTGCCGGTCGCCACGAAAGCCGATAAGCCCGCGGCCAAGACGCCACCTAAAGCACCGAAAGGCGAGCCGTTGCGCCCCGATCCAGTGCCGACCGGCTCGATCCAGCCGGCCGCGTCCGCACCGCGCTGAGCGCGGCTAATTGCCGTAGCTCTGGACCAGCGAGCCGGCGACCAGGCTCCAGCCGTCCACCAGCACGAAGAAGATCAATTTGAAGGGCAGCGACACCACCACGGGCGGCAACATCATCATGCCCATCGACATCAGCACCGAGGCGACGACGAGGTCGATGATGAGGAATGGCAGGAACAAGAGGAAGCCGATCTCGAAGGCGCGCTTGAGCTCTGAGATCATGAAGGCCGGCACGAGGATGCGCAGCGACATGTCCTCAGGCTTGGCGGTCGGCGGCTCCTTGGCCATGTCCATGAACAATTTCAGATCCTGCTCGCGCACATTCTTCTGCATGAAGGCGCGCAGCGGCTCGGTGCCGCGTTCGAAGGCCTGCTCCGGCGTGATCTGATTGGCGATGAGCGGCTTCACGCCCAAGTCGTAGGAGCGTTGCAGGGCAGGGCCCATGACGAAGGCGGTGAGGAAGAGCGCGAGCGAGACGATGACGGCGTTCGGCGGCGCGGTCGCTGTGCCGAGCGCGGTGCGCAGCAGCGACAGCACGACGACGATGCGCGTGAACGACGTCATCATGACCAGGATCGACGGCGCCAGCGACAGCACCGTCAACAGCGCGATCATCTGGATGACGCGCTCGGTGAGCCCCGAGCCCTGGCCGAAATTGATGCTGACGTCCTGCGCTCCGGCAGGCGACGTCGCGACAAGGATCGCCACCGCTACCCCGACCGCCACCGTCACCTGACGGACACGGTGGCCGGAACGGCCTGTCACGGTTTTCCGGAGGGACGGCCGAGCAAGCTCGCCATCTCCTCTTCAAGATTGTCGTAGAAGTCCTGGCTCTTCAGCCCGGACTGCGCCTTCTGCTCCGGCTTGATGTCGAGGTTCGGCTCGCGGCGCGCGGGCGCGGCGTCCGCTTTCGGCTCGGGCTTGACCTCGAACAGCGGCTCCGGCCGCACGTCGAACTTCAGTTCGGGTCGAGGCTCGGGCTTGATGTCGAGCTTCGGCTCGCTGCGCGGCTTGATGTCGCGCGCGGCCTGCCGGACATCGGTCGGGCGGTTCTGGGCCAGCGGATCGGTGACCGGCGGGCGGCCCTCCGGCGCGCCGGTACCGCGCAACGCCGCTTCGAGCTGATGCGCCATGTCGGCGAGGTTCTGGTCAGAGCCTGCCTCCATTTCAGGAGGCTCCGGCGGCACGGGCATCACAGCCACGCGCGGCGCCGTCGACTCGTGCCGCGGCGCAATCGGCTGCGGCGGCAATTCCGGCGCGGCGAGGCGCGATGACAGCTCTGCCGCAAGACCGCTCAGATTCTCCGACGGACGCGGACGGGCTCCCGGCTCCGGTGGCGTCCAAGGCTCCTCGGTCGCGGCGGCGCGCACGGCGGAGCGGGTCGCGGGAGCCGGTGCGGGCGGTTCGTTAAATGGTTGCAACGGCCAACCGGTCTCGACGGCCGATGTCGCACGCGCGGCTTCGCGCGGCGGTGTGTCGATACGCCCAGGCTCGCGCGGAGCGCCAGTGGCGCGCACGATGTTCGGCTCGATCACGAGGTCGCTCGGGCCGCCGATCATCAGAAGGTGCTCGATGTTGTCGCGGCGGATCAGCACCAGTCGCCGGCGGGCATCGACGCTCGCGGCGTCGATCACGGCGAGACGCGGCTGCCTTCCGCGCGCGGAGCCGCCGCCGAGGCGCGCGGCGCCGAAGCGGCGAACCACCCAGGCGGTCACGCCGATCAGAGCCAGCACCACCAGGAAGGCGACGAAGAAGCGCGCGGCCAAGGGCAGGCCGAAGAGGGAATCGAACATCAATCAAACTCCGCGTTCGTGCTGCCGCGCAACGGGCTGCCCGAACTCTTAATGGACGAAGGCACTATCTGCCTGCTCCGCATACTAACAGAGTCTGGATAAATAAAGGGCCTTTTGCGCTGAAACGCCGGTTTGCCGACACTTGCGGTGGTTAACGCGAGTGCGGTTTGCGCGGCTCCGACACGCCGTCATTTACCGGTTGTTAACCATGCACTCGGCAAAGTCTGCCTAGTGCGGGGGCGCACAAGCGGAACTTTTCAGGCCGGTCATGGGACTCGCGGACATCCCGATCTTCTCGATGCTGCGCACGCGCCTCGACTGGGCGCAGGCGCGCCAGCGCGTACTCGCCGAAAACGTCGCCAACTCCGACACGCCCAATTTCCGGCCGAGCGATCTCGCCCCGCCGAAATTCGATTCATCGTCTGCTACCGCGCAACCGGTGCGGCTCGCAACGACCGAAAGCGGGCATCTGCCGGGCCTCAATGCGGCCGAGACCTTCCGCAGTGAACGGCCGGCCGCCCACGACCTGCGGCCGACCGGCAACGCGGTCAATATCGAGGACGAGATGATGAAGGTCGCCGCCAACCAGATGGATTATCAGGCCGTGTCGGCGCTCTACACGCGCAGCCTCAATCTGTTGAAGACGGCGATCGGCAAGTCGTGAGCGCGCGGTACCAGGCAGGAGCATAAGAGGCATGGATTTCCTCAAGAGCATGGCGATCGCCGCGACAGGACTGCGCGCGCAGGCCGGCCGCATGCGCATCATCTCGGAGAACATTGCCAACGCCGATTCGACCCCGTCCGGGCCGGGCGCCGATCCTTACCGGCGCAAGATCCCGACGTTCCAGATGGAGTTCGACCGCGCCGTGGGCGCAAACGTCGTCGAACTCGGCAAGCCTGTGACCGACAGCTCGGACTTCCAGCTCAAATACGAGCCCGGTCATCCGGCCGCGGACAAGAATGGCAACGTCAAATATCCAAACGTCAATTCTCTCGTGGAAATGACCGACATGCGCGAGGCCCAGCGCTCGTATCAGGCCAATATCAACGTCATCACCGCGACGCGCCGCATGCTCCAGCGCACCATCGACATTCTCAAGGCGTGACGCCACCCCGAAAGGTCTGACCCATGACCACCCCGATCAGCGCCGCCAGCGCCTATGCCAATATTGCCAAGCTGACCTCGTCCTCGCCGCTGTCCGGCGCTGAAGACGGCGGCTCGAGCTTCGCCTCCGTCCTCAAGCAGGCGATCGGGTCCGTCAACGAGATCGGCCAGAAGTCCGATGCCCAGACCCGCGCCGTCGCAACCGGCAAGGCCAACATGGTCGACGTGGTCACCGCCGTGTCGGAGACCGAGGTCGCGATCGACGCCGTGGTGGCAGTCCGCGACAAGATCATCGCCGCCTACCAAGACATCATGAAGATGCCGATCTGAGCGGAGGGAAGTGGCATGACCGGTCCGGAAGTCCTCGACGTCGCGCGCGAAGCCATCATCACTTTGGTCGTCGTGTCGGCGCCTGTCATGCTCGTCGGCCTCGTCGTCGGCGTCGCCATTTCGCTCCTGCAAGCGTTGACGCAAATCCAGGAGATGACGATCGCCTTCGTGCCGAAGATCCTCGCCATCTTCGTATCGCTTCTCATCGCGCTCCCGTTCATGGCCGAGCGGCTGCACATGGAAATGCTGCGAATCGCGGCGCGCATCGTTACTGGATGACGAGCGGGCGCCCGTGCCGGAGCGGCATCAGGCGCCGGCGAAGGATTTAGATGCACATCGACATCTCCTTCCTGCCGGCGCTGGCGGCAGCCTTCATTCTCGCTTTCGGCCGGATCGGCGCGATGGTCATGCTGCTGCCGGGCTTCGGCGAGCAGAACTTGCCGGTTCGAGTACGCCTCGGCATCGCGCTGGTGTTGACGGCCGTATTGCTGCCGTTGCACCGCCAAGCCTACACGATCGACCTGACGCAGTTCACACCGATGATCGTGGAGATGGTTCAGGAGGTGGTGATCGGCCTCGTGCTCGGCATCACCGCGCGGCTCGCCGTATCGGCATTGCAGACCGCGGGATTCGTGGTGGCGCAGCAGCTCGGCCTCGGTTTCGTCACCGCGGTCGACCCGACACAGGATCAGCAGGGTGTGCTGGTCGGCAACTTCCTCGCCGTGCTCGGCGTGACGCTGATCTTTGCCACCAACATGCATCACCTCGTGATCGAGGCGATGAACGACAGCTACGCGATCTTCAAGCCAGGCGAGATGCCGCTTACCGGTGACGCGGCCAAGCACATCACCGCCATTGTCGCCGCATCCTTCCGCATCGGCATCCAGCTGGCGGCGCCATTCATCGCCTTCGGTCTGCTGTTCAATGTCGGCCTCGGCGTATTGTCGCGGCTGATGCCGCAGATGCAGGTCTTCTTCATTGGTCTGCCGTTGTCGATCCTGCTCGGGCTGCTGCTTCTCGTGATGGTGCTTGGCGCCATGATGGGCACCTTCACCTCCTTCCTGCACGACGTGCTCAGTCAACTCGCGCCCACCGGCTAGGACCTGCCGATGGCGGAAGCGGGCGACGACAGCGACAGAACAGAAGAACCAAGTCAAAAACGGCTTGATGAAGCGCTCAAGCGCGGCGATGTCGTCAAGAGCCAAGAGGTCAATACCTGGTTCGTGATGGCCGGCGCCACGCTCGTGCTGATGGCCTTTTCCGCGGGCATGAGCCGCGATCTGACCGCCACGATGCGCGGCCTGATCGCAAATTCCTGGCAGATATCGGTCGACGGCCCCGCTCTGCCCGGCCTGTTCAAGAAAATCGGGACCGAGATCCTGGGTGCGGTCGCGATCCCGTTCGTGCTCCTGACACTGGCGGCCTTGGCCGGAAATCTTGTCCAGCACAAGCTCGTCTGGTCGTTCGACGGACTAGCGCCGAAGCTGTCGAAGGTCTCGCCGCTGGCGGGACTCAAGCGGTTGTTCTCAAAGCAGGCGCTCGCCAATTTCACGAAGGGGCTGGTCAAGATCGTGGTGGTCGGCACGGTGCTTGCGGGGCTGATGTGGCCGGAACGCGAGCACATGGAGGCTCTGGTCCATACCGATCCCGCGGCGCTGCTGTCGTATATTGTCAAGATCGTATTGAAGCTGATGGGCACGGTCGTTGCCATGCTCGCGGTCGTTGCCGCCGGCGATTATCTGTTCCAGTACCGGCAATGGTACGACAAACAAAAAATGTCGCTTCGTGAATTGAAGGAAGAATTCAAGCAGAGCGAAGGCGACCCGACCGTCAAGGGCAAGCTGAAGCAGTTGCGGCAAGCGCGCATGCGCAAGCGCATGATGGCGGCGGTGCCGAAAGCCTCGGTGATCATCACCAACCCGACCCACTTCGCGGTCGCGCTGCGATATGAGCGCGGCATGGCGGCGCCGCTCTGCGTCGCCAAGGGCGTTGACGCGCTCGCCCTGAAGATTCGCGAGATCGCGGCCGAGCATCGGATCGCGATCGTGGAAAATCCTCCGCTTGCGCGCGCCCTGCACGCGACGGTCGAGATCGACCAGGTCATTCCGCCGGAACACTACAAGGCGGTTGCGGAGGTGATTGGCTACATTATGCGGCTGCGCCGGGCGGTCGCGGCGCGCTGAAACAGGAACCGCTTATCCCAAGGGGGGGCGTGAGCCCCTTGCGCCCCGGGGGGCCCGTGGGGCACTGAGGACAGGGAGCTCGCGCCGCGGCGAGAGAAGGTCGCAAGAAGCGTCATGGCAGGCCAGGATCCGGCAGGGCAGAGCGCCGCGGAAGGCGGCGAGGGGCAGAGCCGTCCCGCCTTCGACAAGAGCCAGAACGTGCCGCGCAGCGGCTCCGTCGCGCTGGTGCTGCTGGTCGCGCTGCTCCTGGTCGCTGCCGGCGGCGGATTGGCCTTCATCGGGCGCGAGCACGCCGCGAGCTACATTCTCATTCTTCTTGCCGCCCTCGGGAGCGTCGGTGTCTTTGCGCTGTTCGCCACGGCCTCGGGCATTCTGCGCTTGTCGGGACGCGACGGCGGCCATCCTCTGCTCAAGACCGTGGTCGACAACTCCTCCGACGGCGTTCTCGTCACCGATTACTCCGGCCGCGTCTTCTACGCCAATGCCAGCTATCTCGACTTGACCGGTGCGGCCGACGACAACGACGTGCGTCCGATCGAGCGCGTCTTCATCGGCGACCCTGACGTCTCCGAGTCGACCTACCGGCTCCTGAAGGCCGCGCGCGAAGGCCGCCGCCTTCAGGAAGAGGTGCGGCTCGCCGGCACTGGCACGCAAAGCGCGCGATGGCTGCGCCTCAAGGTGCGGCCGCTCGGCGACGGCAAGCGCGACGCGCGCATGACGGTGTGGGAGATCGCCGACGTCACCCGCGAGCGCGAACGGCAGGAAAACGTATTCCAGGAATTGCAGCACGCCATCGACTATCTCGACCATGCGCCGGCCGGCTTCTTCTCGGTCGATGCGGCGGGCACGATCGTCTACCTTAACGCCACGCTCGCTGCCTGGCTCGACCATGATCTGGCGCAGGTCGGCGCGGGGGCGCTCAAGCTCGACGACATGATCGCCGGCGAGGGCGCGAAGCTCCTGACGACGCTCGCCGCCACGCCGGGCGGGGTAACGACCGAGGTGCTCGACCTCGATCTGCGCACGCGTAGCGGCAAGCCGGTGCCGGTGCGGCTGTTCCACAAGGTTGCCTTCGGCGCCGATGGCGCGGCGGGCCCGTCGCGCACGCTCGTGCTCAACCGCGCCAAGGATGCCGGCGGCGATCCGCAGCGGGCGGCGGAAGTGCGGTTCATGCGCTTCTTCCAGAACACGCCGATGGCGATCGCCACCGTCGACCGTCATGGCGGCATCGCCCGCAGCAACGCGCGCTTTGCTTCCGCTTTCGAGGGCGCGTTCAAGACCGACGACCGCTCGATTCTTACGGTGGTGGCCGAGCGCGACCGCCCCGCGCTGGAGGCGGCGATCCGTCAGGCGGCTGAAGGTCAAGGCGAGATCCCGCCGGTCGAGGCGGCGCTCGCGGGTCAAAACGAGCGCTGGGCGAATTTCTTCGTACTCGCCGTGGAGGACGGCGACAGCGACGGCGAGGCGGCGATCGTCTACGCGCTGGAGACGACGGCGCAGCGCACGCTCGAGAACCGCATCTATCAGCAGCAGAAGATGGAATCGGTCGGCCAGCTCGCCGGCGGCATCGCGCACGATTTCAACAACGTTTTGTCGGCGATCATGATGGCGACCGACTTCCTCCTCAACGCGCACAAACCGACCGATCCGTCCTTCAAGGACATCATGCAGATCAAGCAGAATGCCAACCGCGCCGCCGCTCTCGTGCGGCAGCTGCTGGCGTTCTCGCGCAAGCAGACCTTGCGGCCGCAAGTGCTCGACCTCGGCGAGGTGCTCGGCGATCTCGGTATGCTTTTGAAGCGCCTGATTGGGGAGAAGGTGACGTTCAGCGGCATTGTGCACGGACGCGATCTCTGGCCGGTCAAGGCCGACATTTCGCAGTTCGAGCAGGTGATCGTGAACCTCGCCGTCAATGCGCGCGACGCCATGCCGGACGGCGGCACGCTCGGCATGCGCACGGCCAATGTCGAGGCGAAGGATTCAGGCTCGTTCGGCACCAAGGGCATGCCGACGGGCGACTACGTAATGGTCGAAGTGAGCGACACGGGCACCGGAATCCCGGCGGAGATCATCGACAAGATCTTCGAGCCGTTCTTCACCACCAAGGAAGTGGGCAAAGGCACCGGCCTCGGCCTCTCCACGGTCTACGGCATCGTCAAGCAGACCGGCGGCTACATCTACGCCGATAGCGAGCCGGGCCGCACCACCTTCCGCATCTTCCTGCCGCGCCATGCACCGGCGATAAGCGAGAAGCCGGCGGGCGAGGCGTCTGCGGTCGCCGGCGCGATGTCGGCGGCCGATACGATGGCGAAGGCGGCCGCTGCGGATTTGACCGGCGAGGGCAGGATTCTGCTGGTCGAAGACGAGGAGGGCCTGCGCGCGCTCAATGCCCGCGGCCTGTCGTCGCGCGGCTACACCGTGCTTGAGGCGAGCAATGGGGTCGAGGCGATCGAGGTGCTCGAGCGCGAGGGCCGTGTCGACCTCGTCGTTTCGGACGTCGTGATGCCTGAGATGGATGGGCCGAGCCTGCTCAAGGAGCTGCGCCGGCGCGAGCCGGAATTGAAGGTGATCTTCGTCTCCGGTTACGCCGAGGAGGCCTTTGCCAAAAACCTGCCGAGCGAAGAGCAGTATGCCTTCCTCGCCAAGCCCTTCTCGCTCAAGCAACTTGTGGCCGAAGTGAAGAAGACGCTCGCCAGCTAAAGCGGCGCGTCAGCGGCAGGCCTGCGCCAACCTGACCTTGGAGAACATCTCCGCCTGCAAACGGCAGGCAAATACGCCGCGGCCGGAGAATTGCGCCTGCGGCGCTTGGAAATAGTCGGACTCCATCATCGCGCCGGCAGCGCCGACGGCAATGGCGAGGTCCGATGGTGAGGGAGCGAGACGCGGTGTCTCCGGCGGCGAGGGCTTGGCGCCAACCGGGCCGACACAGGTCAAAAAGATGGCGGCGGCGAGAAGGGCTCGCATGGGCCTCCTCCGTTGTGTCCCAGCGGCAGGGGAATGCCCGCGGCGACCCGCAGGTTCCTGAAAAGGTGTGACAATCGCGTGACGTCAAATGGGTGGCCCTGCGGGCTCGCTGCCCCCTTACAAACCCCCGCAATCTTGCCTATTTTCTATCCGCCATATCGGCTCTGGGAGAATTGCATTCATGGTCCGCCACCGTTGGTTGATCGCGCTCGCCGCGATCGCGACTGCTCTGGTGCTCGTCTCGGGCGACGGTGCCAACGCGCGCGCCGGCGGCGGATTTTCCGGTGGCAGCCGCGGCATGCGCACCTTTTCGGCGCCCTCGGCCACACGCACCGCGCCGTCGGCTGCGCCGATCCAGCGCAGCATGACGCAGCCGCGTGCAACGTCGCCCTTCGGCAGCGGCGCGAGTCGCCCGGGCTTCTTCGGCCACGGCCTGTTCGGCGGGCTTGCCGCCGGCTTCCTCGGCGCCGGCCTGTTCGGGCTTCTGTTCGGTCACGGCTTCTTCGGCGGCATGGGCGGCTTCGGCTCGCTGATCGGCCTCGTGCTCCAACTCGGCCTGATCTATTTCGCCGCCAAGATGATTTTTGCCTGGTGGCAGCGACGCAACATGCCGGCATCGGCCTATGCGGGAGGCGGCGGCGCGGGTTTGGGCTTCTCGCCGCTCGGCGGCGCGGCGCAAGGCGGCGGCGCGGCCGCATCCGAGCCGATCACGATCGGCAAGCCGGACTACGATGCCTTCGAGCGCCTGCTGGGTGATATCCAGGCGGCCTATTCGGCCGAAGATCTCAATGCGCTGCGCGCGCACGTGACGCCGGAGATGCTGTCGTACTTCTCCGAGCAAATGTCGCAGAACGCGAGTCGCGGCCTCGTCAACAAAGTAACCGCGGTGCAACTGCGGCAGGGCGACCTCGCCGAATCCTGGCGCGAGGGCGACAGTGAATATGCGACGGTGGCGATGCGCTTCGGACTGACTGACAGCATGGTCGACCGCGCCTCGGGGCGGGTTGTCGATGGCGGCACTGCTGAGGAAGTGACGGAAGTGTGGACCTTCGTGCGTGCGCGCGGCGGCGCCTGGATTCTTTCCGCGATCCAACAGGCGTAAGCGGCCTCAAGTCGCCGCGGTCGACTCCATGATGGCGCGCTTTGCGGCGACGGGGTTCTGAACGGGCTCCATTTCCGCACGTCGAGTCGGCGGCAGACGCCGCTCGAACTTGACGCCGATCTGACCTGTCTTGCGCCAGACGACCGTGCAGGTGCGCCGCGCGCTGCCATTGTCGGTCAGCCACAGCAGAAAGCGTTCCGGAACCTTGTCCGGATACGGCACGTCGATGCGCGCTCCCGTATCGGAGATGTCCGACAGGATGCAGCCAACCGGCTTGCCGGGTCGGAGCTCGAGGCGAGCCAGGTAATAGACTGGCCGGCGGCGGCTCTTGCGCTTGTCGCGATTCATGATTCCTGCCGCGGCGCACGACGATTGACGTCTGTCGTACCAAAGGGGCGCGGACTATAGGCGCGGACCACTTACCAATTGCTGAAAGCGCGGTACTTGTGCGCTTCCTGGCGGGTCTGTCCCCGTTGACCGTTACGGCAAATCCGTCTATCTCGCCGCCGGCAACCTGGTTTTCGGCCTCTCTTGCTGACACGCTCCCGGCTTTGGGCTGCGACTCAAGTGACTCCCCAAAACTCGGATTGTTGCCGCCGGCACGATGCTCGTGCGGGCGTACAACGAAGAGATGCTTGAAAGGAACTACGATGGCTACCGGAACTGTGAAGTTCTTCAATACCCAGAAAGGCTACGGCTTTATCCACCCGGATGACGGCTCGAAGGACGTATTCGTGCATATCACCGCGATCGAGCGGGCCGGCATGCGGAGCCTGAACGAAGGCCAGAAGGTCAGCTACGAGGTCGTCACCGAACGTGGCAAGGAGGCGGCGGGCAATTTGCAGCCGATGTGATGCCAAACGCATCGTGATCGATGTCGAAGCCCGGCGGGTCACGCCGGGCTTTTTGATTTCCGGCAGAGAATTCCGTTTGCTCTTGTGTTGCGGCGCCGAAGGAATATCGCCGCGTTCCTTGGGGTTCATGTCTCCAGCCGCGGGTCCGGCATCTCGCCGCACACCCTTCGGCGGGGAGACGTCCACATGATCACCGTTCGCGCTACGGCACCGTTCGCCGTCTTGATCGCCATCCTGTGTGCCACACCGGCCGTCGCGCAGCAGGCGAACATGACTTTCTTCGTCACCAGCCACGGGATCGGCAAGGGCGCCGATCTCGGCGGCCTGACGGGCGCCGACGCGCACTGCCAGGCGCTCGCGCAGTCTGCGGGCGCCACCGGCAAGACCTGGCATGCCTATCTGTCCACGCAGGGCGCCGGCGCCGTGAACGCGCGCGACCGCATCGGCAAGGGACCGTGGCGCAACGCCAAAGGCGTTGTCGTCGCCAAGGATGTGGCCGAACTGCATGGCGAGAACAAGCTTACCAAGCAGACGGCGCTGTCGGAGAAGGGTGAGATCGTCAATGGCCGCGGCGACACGCCGAACCGGCACGATATTCTCACCGGCTCGCAGGCGGATGGCAGCGCCTTCGCGGACGCGCAGGATCACACCTGCAAGAATTGGACGAGCAGCAGCGAAGGTTCGGCGATGCTCGGGCACGCTGACCGCATGGGCCTGCGCGACGATGCCCCGTCACACTCGTGGAACTCGGCGCATCCTTCGCGCGGCTGCAGCCAGGACGGCTTGCGCTCAACCGGCGGTGACGGCCTGCTGTATTGCTTCGCGGTCAATTGAAAATCTCGATACCCGCGCGGCGGCCGATTGCCGGCGCCGCGCGGACTGTTTCTCTCTCTTTTTGAGCCTCGTCCCGGGCTGATATAGTGCGGCACCGCGATGGAGGTGCCGCATGCGCTACCAACTGTTCTATTGGCCGGAAATTCAGGGGCGCGGGGAATTCGTGCGCCTGGCGCTCGAGGACGCTGGCGCGGATTACGAGGACGTGGCGCGCAAGTCCGGCGGCATGGATCGCATGATGGCGGTGATGCGGGGGCCGCGCGAAAAGCGGCCGCCTTTCGCGCCGCCATTCCTCAAGGCCGGCAAGCTCGTCATCGCCCAGGTGGCCGAAATCCTGTTCTATCTCGGCCCGCAGCTGAAGCTCGCGCCGAAGAGCGAGGCCGACCGGCTGTGGCTGCATCAGTTGCAACTCACCGTGAGCGACTTCGTGAAGGAAATTCACGACACGCATCATCCAGTCGGCACCGGCCTTTATTACGAAGACCAGAAGCCGGAGGCGAAACGCTACGCCGGTAATTTCCTCGATGAGCGCGCGCCGAAATATCTCGCTTATTTTGAAACCGTGCTGAAGCGCAGTGGCGGACCGTGGCTCATGGGCCGCCGCTTCAGCTATATCGACCTGTCGATGTTCCAGCTTGTCGAGGGGCTGCGCTACGCCTTTCCGAAAGGCACGGCACGCATCGAGAAGAAAATGCCCGGCCTCGTCGACATCCATGACCGCGTGACGAAACGGCCGGGCATCAAGGCCTATCTCGCTTCCGAGCGCCGCATTCCGTTTAACAAGAACGGCATCTTCCGGCACTATCCGGAACTGGACGCATAATCACCCGCGCGCGTCGAGCGTCTTGCCGCCGGAAGAGGCGGGCTTTGCCCCGATCAGCGCGAAGGCGATGACGCAAGGGACGGTCCCGCTGTTGACCCAGTCATGGATCGTGCCGCGCTGGACCATCACGTCGCCGGCCTTCAGGCGCACCGTCCCGGTCTCCATCACCATATCGATCTCGCCGGAGATGACCACGGCATAATCGATCGAGTCGGTGCGATGGTTGCGCGGCGCAACGCCGGGGCCGAAGCTGACGACGCGAAAGACGCTGCCATTGGCGATCGCTGTCGGGATGCTCTTGCCTGAGGGGTCGGCATTGCCGTCGTTGTTTGCCGGCAATTCCTCGGTCGACCAGATGACGCTGTACGTGGCACCCGGCCGCGGCGAATGCTGGTTCGTCACCGGCTCGTCGATCAGCACGGTCGAGCGCCCCTGCGCGTCGTGTCCGGTGACGACGCGGCGGATGTTCAGTGTCATTGTCGATCTCCTGCTTTTGCGCAGCTCGGACAGCGGCAGCCTTTGCCGAAATAGAGCGCGGCGTGCTCCTCACCGTAGTCGATGGTGATCTCGGCGCCTGCGGCAATGTCTTTCAGGGCGCAAAACATCATGCGGCCGCGGCGGAGCACGGCCTCCGCGTTCGGGTCACAGGCGTGGTTGACGTAGCGGCCGAGATTGCTGCGCGGCGAGCCGTCGATGGTCCAGCGGCTGTCGATCTCGAACAGGTATTTGTTGCCGCGGCGCCGGTCGATCGCCTGCGCCGCCGCAGTCGGAATCCGTGGGCCGCTGTATTCGAGGATCTCGGTGTCCTTCTCGATCGGCACCATGGCGAAGAGCCCGAGCCCTGTCGTCGAGCGGCCGATGCGGAGAGGGGTTATGGGCGCGGCGGGCACGGGCGGCTACCGGGTGGCGCGCTTGCGCGGCCTGTCGGCGCGGTTCACCGACGCCTTGCCGCCCATGCGCACCATACGCCGCTTGCGTGCGGCGCGCAGTTCCCTAGCGCGCTTGGCGCGGCGCCGGCGGCAGCGCGGGCACTTGCAGTTCGACTTGCCGATGACGTTCCTGAGATAATCGCCGCCGTAATTATACGTCAGCTCCTCGCCCGGCTTGATGGCCCGCAGTGTGAAGATGAAGACGCGCTTGCCGCGAATCGTTGTGTCGCTGTTGGGGTTGCAGGAATGGTTGAAATACCTGGCGATGTTTTTGCGGCTCTTGCCGTCGATCGTCCACCTGCCGTTGACCTCGAACAGGTAGCGGTTGCCGCTCGTCTCGGCCTTCTCCGCCGCCTTCACGTCGAGCAGGGGACCTTTGTACTCGGCAAGCCGCACCCGCTTTTTGATGGGCTTTGTGGCGAAGATGCCGAGGCCGGTGAGCGAGCGGCCGAGGCGGAAGGGACGTGAGGGCATGCGAAAGTTTGTTGGTGTTCGACGGACAAGGGACGCGCGGCAATGCCAGATGTCGGCGCGAAGGTCAATGATTCACGGCACGCGCGCCGACAAAGGCTCGGCGATATTCTCCAGCGACTGCCGTTCGGCGGCGATGCCGAATACCACTTCGATGACGGCAGCGGCGAGCATCAGCACCGCCGCGGCGAGGTAGCCATAGAAGAGGTTGGTGCGCGAGCCGGTGCCGATCAGTGTGCCGAACAACCAGGGTGCGGCGAGGCCGCCGGCGGCCGTGCCGAGCGCGACAAACACGGCGATGGCGAGGCCGCGCGATTCGAGCGGAAAGATCTCGCTGACGGTGAGATAGGCGGCACTCGCCGCCGGCGAGGCGATGAAGAAGATCGCGGTCCACAGCGCGGTCAGGGTGACGACGGTCAGGGCATCGGCCGCGAACAGCCAGCCGGTCACGACCAGGAGGACGGCGGAGACCGCATAGGTCGCGGCGATCATCTGCCGCCGTCCGACCGTGTCGAAGAAATGGCCGAGCACGAACACGCCCAGCACATTGCCGATCGCGAAAGGCAACAAATAGAGTCCGGTCTCGCCCGCCGGCACCTTGTAGAACCCGGTCAGGACCAGCGCATAGGTGAAGAAGATGGCGTTGTAGAGGAAGGCCTGCGCCACCATCAGCGAGAAGCCGACCAGCGCCCGCCGCCAGTAGCGGCCGAACATGGTGCGCAGGATGAGGCGGAAGCCGAAACTGCGGCGCGGATGCACGAGGATGGCGTCGGCCTCGTCGAGCGGCGGTAATCGTGCGTGGACCTCGGCAGCGACCGTGCGTTCGATGGCGGCGACGGCTTCCTCGGCCGCGTCCGCATAGCCGTGGGTGACGAGCCAGCGCGGGCTCTCCGGCACCCAGTGCCGCACCAGGAGGATGCACAGGCCCAGCAGCGCGCCGATGCCGAAGCCGAAACGCCAGCCGCGATCGACCGCAAAAAGATGGGGATCGAGCAGGATCAGCGTCGCCCCCGAGCCGAGCGCGGCGCCGATCCAGTACGAGCCGTTGATCATGATGTCGACGCGGCCGCGCACGCGCGCCGGGATCAGTTCGTCGATGGCCGAGTTGATCGCCGCGTATTCGCCGCCGATGCCGGCGCCGGTGATGAGGCGGAAGAGGGCGAAGCTCCAGAAGTCCCAGGAGAAGGCAGTCAGCAGTACGCCCACGAGATAAGTGCCGAGCGTGACGAAGAAGAACAGCCGCCGGCCAAAGCGGTCGGTGAGCCAGCCGAAGACGAGCGCGCCGATGACGACACCGGCCAGATAGAAGGAGCCGATCAGGCCGATGTCGGCGCTGGAGAAATCGAGCGTGCCCGGCTCGGCCAGCACACCGGAGACCGCGCCCATCAAGGTCACTTCGAGGCCGTCGAGCACCCAGGTGACGCCGAGGCCGATGACGATCAGCGTATGGAACGGCGTCCAGGGCAGGCGGTCGAGCCGCGCCGGGATCAGCGTGCGCAGCACCGGCAGCGCGGCCGCCATCATTGCACGCGCTCCAGCGCCTTCTTGATGCTTTCGGCACTCTTGTTTAGCGCCGCGTCCTCCTCGGCGGTGAGCTGCGGCGCGAGCACCTCGACGATGCCCTCGCGCCCGACCACGCTCGGCAGCGACAGAGTCACGCCGTAATTCTTCTGGTAGCTGCCGATCGGGATCGCGGCGCGCTCGTCGCGCAAAATCATCTCGGCGATACGGCAGGAGACGATGGCGATGCCATATTGGCTCGCCTCGTGCCCCTCGATGATGGCGATGTTGGCGTAACGCCC
>Ga0208357_1000564_pt1 | contig 29594 bp, 28 predicted proteins | sample NGESurdeep092012_6_FD_184487 | JGI IMG/M metagenome (GOLD analysis project Ga0208357, IMG submission 184487) | Arctic peat soil microbial communities from Barrow, Alaska - NGEE Surface sample F52-2 deep-092012 (SPAdes) | ecosystem: Environmental > Terrestrial > Soil > Wetlands > Peat ...
CGATGACCAACCAGCGGATCAGCCCCTCCGGGCGGCTACGCCGCCCTACGGGCCTAATCCGCTGAAACCGCTCCTACACCACCACCTGGGGCACGACCCCTCGGAACGGCTGGCCGGGTTCAAGAATTGGTCCAAGATTGAACTGGTACAGGGTCTGGCTCGCTTCTTCGCTGCGGCCGAAGATGCGACCGACGCGACAAATCGCCAGGGCCGGCAGTGGTTGCCGGGCCTCATGCGGTTTCCCGCGTCAGAAAATTTGTAGACGGACAATGTGATTCCGGCCGCTCCGTCAGGAGCGGCCGCTTGTTACTCGCCGATCGCGCTGGCTTTGGCCGTCCGTCGATTCCTGATCCGATCATCCACCTCCCCGGCACGCGGGGGCGCCGTTCGAGGGGCAGAGCCCCCGGCGCCCCCTCGTGCAGAGGAGGAGAAAACCATGGAGCAACGTCAACATCCTAATCAGCTATATCGGACCATTACCGAGCAAATTGCGGCGGCGATCGCGGCGGGAGCGCCCCGCTTCGAAATGCCGTGGCACCGCACCGGTCCCGTCGTCGGGTTGCCGGTCAATGCGCTGACCGGCAATGCCTATAACGGGATCAACATCCTGGCGCTCTGGGTTGCCGCCCAAGTCCGCGGCTTCCGCACCGCAACCTGGGCGACCTACCGGCAATGGACCGAACTCAAGTGGCAAGTGCGAAAGGGCGAACGCGGTACGGTCATTGTCTTCTATCGGAAGATTGAGCGCATGGCTGGTGCCGACGATCCCCGGGAGGACGGCGAACCCGACATTCGGCTCGCTGCCCGGGCGTCGTGGGTGTTTAACGCCGACCAAATCGACAACTGGCGGGATCCGGAACCGGAACAGCCGTCACCGTTCGAAGTCATCGAGCGGGCCGAAACGTTCGTGCGAACCATTGGGGGCGGACGTCCAGGAAGGTCCCGCGGGCAAGGCCCGCTATTACCCGCATGCCGACTACATCCAGATGCCGCCGCGATCGAGCTTCACCGGCAGCAGCACATCGAATCCTGCGGAAGCCTATTACGCCACGGTGTTCCATGAGCTGACCCACTGGACCGGGCACAAAAGCCGGCTCGATCGGGACTTCGCGAAACGGTTCGGCGATGAAGCCTATGCCATGGAAGAGCTGGTGGCGGAACTTGGTGCGGCATTCCTTTGCGCAAAACTCGGGGTGTCAAACGAACCGCGTCCCGATCACGCCGCCTATGTCGATGGCTGGCTTCGCGTGCTCGGCAATGATCGCCGCGCGATCTTCGTCGCGGCAGGAAAGGCGGGCGTGGCCGTCGACTCATGTTCGATCAATTCAGCGATCCGAAAGTCTTCCATGGCGCATCTCGCTTTGCGATCACAGACGCGCGCGACCGGTTCGGGATTTATCGTGTCGAAAAAGGTTAAGCGCTCTTGATCGACGCCATCGTCGTCCGACGGTTTCGGCGCGCCAGAAGCTTGCTGGCTTTGGACTCAAAGAGAATTGGCGGAGGCTATGGTGAGGCTAGAGAAAATGTCTTTTTCACTAAGTCATTGAAATAATTGGTAGCGGGAGAGGGACTTGAACCCCCGACCTTGGGATTATGATTCCCCTGCTCTAACCAGCTGAGCTACCCCGCCACCGAGGGGACTTCGATTGTCGTCCCAGCTTTCGCCGGGACGGCGCATAAATTTTTAACGCGAACGGATCGAACACCCTAATCAACCGAAGGGACGCGGATATTGGTCATCGTCTCTCGTCCCGTCAAGCGCGCCAACCGGCTGATCCTTTCTTGTTCGCCGACCGCACTGCTCAGGCCCCCACCCGCCAGGGCTTCGCCTTGTCTTCCCTCCCCCGCCTGCGGCACGGCTGTCCGGTTAAAAAAATAGGTTGTTATGGTGGGTTTTCTCGACTCGTTTTAGTCGCCTTGCGCGGGCTTGGCCCGCGCATCCACGAATGCGTTTTGGATCGCGCACACGCGGCAGGTGCCGTCAAAAGACGAAAAATTCGTGGGCGGCCGGGCCAAGCCCGGCCGAAGCGGCGGGAATCGTCGCTGAGACACGCCCATTTTTTTAACCGGACAGCCGTGCCAATTGGGGAGAGGGAAAAGGGGGGCAATTCCAGATGAGGCGCTTAGGCTCTAAGCTGTGTCAGTAAAATCCAATTGGGTTGGAAATTAAATGGCGCTCAAAACCCGCCCTTGGGATACTGCCGAAATCCTCAAAACCAAGGAGGACATCGTCGCGTATCTCGACGCCGTCCTCGAAGACGGTGATCTCGAGCTCCTGAAAGCGGCGCTCGATAATATTGCCCGTTCCAAGGGCATGACCGAGATCGCGAAGTCCGCCGGCCTTGGGCGGGCGAATTTCTATAAGGCGCTCTCGCCAGATGGCAATCCCGAATTTGGCACCGTGGTGAAGGTACTGCGCGCGCTGAGCCTCCGGCTGACCGTGGCGGCGTAACGCCCCCCGCATGATTCGCAAGCCTGTCATGAATGTTTCTTACTTGACCGAAGCACCCCTCACACCCTAGGTTATACTCAATCGTAGCATAAGTAGTGGCCGGATGGTTCATCCGGTTTTAATTGTACGCTATAATGCTCAAAATGAGCATATCTAGGAGGAGGCGGCGATGTCTCTGATGGAAACCATGCCCCTGCCGGCGCTGTATCAGCGGGTTCGCCACCATGTGCCGGCGCTGGAATGGCCGGCCTATGCCGGTGACATCGACGCGATCCTGCGCCTCAAGGCGGAACGCAACGCCGTCATCCTGGCGCATAATTATCAGACGCCGGAGATCTTCCACACCGTCGCGGATATTGTCGGCGATAGCCTCGCCTTGGCGCGCGAGGCGGTAAATACCGACGCGGACGTAATTCTGCTGGCCGGTGTGCATTTCATGGCCGAGACGGCGAAGCTGCTCAATCCCGAGAAGACGGTGCTGATCGCGGACACGCGGGCGGGCTGCTCGCTGGCCGATTCCATCACCGGTGCCGATGTGCGGCTGTTGCGCCAGCGTTATCCGGGCGTGCCGATCGTCACCTATGTCAACAGCTCGGCCGAGGTGAAGGCCGAGAGCGATATCTGCTGCACCTCCGGCAACGCCAAGAAGATCGTGGAATCGCTGGGCGTGCCCAAAGTCATCATGCTGCCCGACGAATATCTGGCCCAGAACATCGCAAAACAGACCAAAATCGAGATCATCGCCTGGAAGGGCCATTGCGAGGTGCATGAGCGATTCACCCCCGCCGATATCGCCGAGCTGCGTCAAAATTATCCCGGTGTTACCGTGCTGGCGCATCCCGAATGCCCGCCTGAGGTGGTCGCGGTGGCCGATTTCACCGGCTCGACCGCCGGCATGATCGACTATGTCGACAGCCACAAGCCGGCGCGGGTGGCCCTGATCACTGAATGTTCGATGAGCGACAATGTCGCGGTGGCGCATCCCGAGCTGGAATTCGTGCGGCCGTGCAATCTCTGCCCGCATATGAAGCGCACCACGCTGCCGAAAATTCGCCGCGCGCTGGAGACGATGACGCATGAGGTCACCGTGCCGGCGCATCTCGTCACGCGCGCGCGCGCTTCGGTGGAGCGCATGCTCGCGGTGACATGAGATGACCGACCGGGTCATCATCATCGGCGGCGGCATCGCCGGCCTCGCGACCGCGCTCCGGCTGGCGCCGCTGCCCGTGACCCTGATCGCGGGCGCGAAGCTGGCGACCGGCGCCGCGACCGCCTGGGCGCAGGGCGGGGTCGCGGCGGCCATCGGCGCCGATGACGATCCCGCGCTCCATGCCGCCGACACGCTGACGGCCGGCGCCGGCATCGCGGATGCCGCCATCGCGCGCGCCGTCACTGCCGAGGCACCGCATGCCATTGCGTGGCTCGACGCGCTGGGCACGCCGTTCGACCGCGATACGTCGGGCAAGCTGGCGCTCGGCCTGGAGGCGGCGCATGGCCGACGCCGCATCGTGCATGCCAATGGCGACGCCACCGGCGGCGCCATCCTGGCGACGTTGATCGCGGCCGCGCGCGCCACCTCCTCGATCGACGTTATCGAGGACGCCCGCGCCGATGCGCTGGTGTGCGATCGCGATGGCGCCACAGCCGGAATCATGGCGCGGCGCGGCGCGCATCGCGACTATCTGGCCGCCGGCGCCGTGGTGCTGGCCACCGGCGGCATCGGCGGGCTCTATCCGCACACCACCAACCCCTTGAGCGCGATCGGCGCGGGTCTCGCCATGGCGGCGCGGGCCGGCGCGGTGCTGCGCGATATCGAATTCGTCCAGTTCCATCCGACCGCGATCGATCTCGGCCGCGATCCGATGCCGCTCGCCACCGAGGCGCTGCGCGGCGAAGGCGCGGTGCTGATGAACGGCGCCGGCGAGCGGTTCATGCGCGCCGTGCCGGGCGCCGAACTGGCGCCGCGCGACATCGTGGCGCGCGCGATCTGGCGCGAATTGCAGCGGGGCGAGCGCGCCTATCTCGATGGCCGCGCCAGCATCGGCGCCGATTTTCCCCGGCGCTTCCCCTCGGTGACGAGATTGTGCCGTGACGCCGGCCTCGATCCGGTGATGACGCCGATTCCGGTCCGGCCAGCCGCGCATTATCATATGGGCGGGGTCAAGGTCGATGCGCGCGGCCGCGCCAGCATCGCCAATCTGTGGGCATGCGGCGAGGTCGCGGCGACCGGCCTTCACGGCGCCAATCGTCTCGCCAGCAATTCGCTGGTGGAGGCGCTGGCGTTCGCCAAATGGATCGCCGCCGACATCGCGGCGCGCGACACATCGCGCGGCGTCGCGCGGCCGGTGGTGCTGCCCCGCCCGCTGCCGGCGACGGCTTCTCGTGCCGCCATTCGCGCGCGCATGGAACAATCGCTGGGGGTCATTCGCGATGCCGCTGGCATGGAAGAGGCGATCGCCGACTTCGCTGGCCAGCCCGATGACGATGTGGCGCTGGTTGGTCTGCTGATCGCCGCCGCCGCCTGGCGACGCACCGAGAGCCGGGGCGGGCATTTCCGCGCCGACTACCCGATCGCCAAGCCGGATTGGGCGCGATCGAGCGAGATCACGCTGGCGCAAGCCCACGCCATCGCCGCCGACCTCCCCGGCGCGACACGCAAGACACGCCGCCAATGATCGCATCGCTTTCCGAGCTATTGGTCGAGCCGATCGTGCGGGCGGCACTGATCGAAGATCTGGGCCGCGCCGGCGATATCACCAGCGATGCCGTGATCCCGGCGGCGGCGCGGTTCGACGGCGTGATCGCCGCGCGTCAGCCCGGCATTGTCGCTGGCCTCGACGCGGCGCGCATCGCCTTCCGCCTGCTCGATCCCGCTATCGCCATCACCATTGAAAAATCCGACGGCACCCGCGTCGCGCCGGGCGATATCGTCGCGCGCGTCGCCGGTCCGGCGCGCGGCATTTTGTCGGCGGAGCGCGTCGCACTGAATTTCGCGTGCCGCCTCTCCGGCATCGCGACCGCGACCGCTTCGCTGGTCGAAGCCGTCCGGCCGCACCGCGCCCGCATCGTGTGCACCCGTAAGACCACGCCGGGCCTGCGGCTTCTCGAAAAGCACGCGGTGCGCGCGGGCGGCGGCGTCAATCATCGCTTCGGCCTCGATGACGCGGTACTGATCAAGGACAATCACATCGCGGTCGCCGGCGGCATTCGTCCCGCCGTCGAACGCGCGCGCGCCGCCACCGGTCATCTGGTGAAGATCGAGATCGAGGTCGATACGCTGGCGCAGCTTGAAGAAGTGCTGACGCTGCCGGTCGATGTTGTGCTGTTGGATAATATGACGCCGGAGATGCTGGCGCGCGCGGTCGCGATGGTCGGCGGGCGGATGCTGACCGAGGCGTCGGGCCGCATCAATGAGGCGACGGTGCACGCGGTCGCGGCGACCGGCGTCGACTATATTTCGTCAGGCTGGATCACCCACAGCGCGCCGATCCTCGACCTGGGCCTCGACGTGTAGCGGCGGCGGCTATTCCGCCGCCGTGTCCTCGTTCTCGAAGGTCGGCGCCGCTACCGTCACGACCACCGGCTCGCCGCTGGCGTTACGCTTGCCGCGATTGGCGCGGTTGACGGCATCCTCCAGCTCTTCGAGCGTGCACAGGCCCAGCGCCACCGGATGACGCGGCTTGATGTTGGCGTGGTTCCAATGGCTGCGCTCGCGCACCGCGTCGATCGTCGGCTTGGTGGTGCCGACCAGCTTGGAGATTTGTGCGTCACTCAATTCGGGATGGCTCTTGGTCAGCCAGGCGATGGCATCGGGCTTGTCCTGGCGCTTGGCGATCGGGGTATAGCGCGGCCCCTTATGCTTTACCACCGCCTCGGGATGCGCGCTTTGCAGGAGGCGCAGCCGCGCCGCCGGGTCGGCCTGACAGCGTTCGATATCGGCCATCGTGACCTGCATGTTCGCGATGGGATCGATGCCGATCATCTGCACCGCCACCTCGCCGTCGGCGATCGCCTGAACCTCCAGTGGATGCAAGCCGCAGAATTCGCCGATCTGATCGAAGGTCAGCGAGGTATTCTCGACGAGCCAAACCGCCGTTGCCTTGGGCATCAAGGGTTGCGTGGGGTGCATGAACTGTTCTCCCGGGCCGTTACGGGTTGCGCCATCGCAAAGAGGGGCCGTCAACCGGCCCCACAACCCCGACCAAACCGAATTGGATAGGGGCTATATAGTGATTGAACCGAATTCGGGGAAGCACTTTCCATGCATATCGACCGGATCGACCATTTCGTCCTGACCGTCGCCGATGTCGAGGCGACCTGCGAATTCTATCGAACCGCGCTGGGCATGACCGTCCTGACCTTCGCCGATGGGCGCAAGGCGCTGGGCTTCGGCGATCAGAAGATCAATTTGCATCAGCGCGGGCACGAATTCGAGCCGAAGGCCCAGGCGCCGACCCCCGGCTCGGGCGATTTCTGCCTGACCACGGGCGAGCCGTTGGCCGAGGTGATCGCACACCTCGCGCGGCACGGCGTCGCCGTCGAGCTGGGGCCGGTCGCGCGCACCGGCGCGCGGGCCGGCCTGCGCTCGATTTATTTTCGCGACCCCGACGGCAATCTGGTCGAGGTCAGCAACGAGGTGTGACTTATACCGTCAGCACGATCTTGCCGATATGCGCCGAGCTTTCCATCAGCGCATGGGCGCCGGCGGCGTCCGCCAGCGGAAACACCTTGTCGATGAGCGGCTTGATCTTGCCCTCGTCGAGGAGGTGCCAGACATGCGAGCGCAGCCCGTCCGCGATCGCGCCCTTCTCCGCCACCGGGCGTGGCCGCAGCCCCGATCCGGTGATCGTCAGGCGGCGGCGTAGCACGCCGTTGAAATCGATCTCGGCCTTGGTGCCGTGCAGAAAGGCGATGATCACCAGCCGCCCGTCCATCGCAAGCAAGTCGAGATTGCGCTGCAGATAGTCGCCCGCCACCATGTCGAGCACGACATCGACGCCGCGATTGCCGGTCGCCGCCTTCACCACCGTCGCGAAATCCTCGGTCTTATAGTTGATGGCGCGGGTCGCGCCGAGGCGCTCGCACGCCGCGCATTTCTCGGCGCTGCCGGCGGTGGCGAATATCTCCTTGGCGCCAAATTCGCGCGCCAATTGGATGGCGGCGGTGCCGATGCCGCTCGACCCGCCATGGATCAGCACGCTCTCGCCCTTGGCCAATTGCCCGCGCTCGAAGAGATTATGCCAGACGGTGAAAAACGTCTCGGGCAGGGCCGCCGCTTCCGCCATGCTGAAGCCCGCCGGCACCGGCAGGCATTGCGGCTCCGGCGCCACGCAATATTGGGCATAGCCGCCGCCCGAGACCAGCGCCGTCACCGCATCGCCGATCTTCAGCCGGGCGCCTTCGCCCAGCGCCACCACATGGCCGGCGATTTCGAGACCGGGAATATCCGAGGCGCCGGCCGGCGGCGGATAGAGCCCCCGTCGCTGCATCACATCGGGACGGTTGACGCCGGCGGCGGCGACCGCGATCAGCACCTCGCCCTTGCCCGGCTTCGGCACCGGGCGGGTTCCGGGCTTCAGCACCTCGGGCGCGCCGGGCTTGGTGATTTCGATCGCCATCATGGTCTCGGGAAGGGTCGCCATCCGTGCCGCCTTCATTGTTGCTTCGCCGATTGCACCTCTAACCCCAACGCGCCACACTGGCAACGGGAGACGATCATGGACGACGAGGATTTGCGGCCACAGCGCGCCGTGCCGCCCAAAAAGAATCTGGCGCCGCTGTCGATCGCCGAACTCGACGCCTATATCGACGAGCTCGAGGAAGAGATCCTGCGCGTCCGCGCCGACATCGCGGCGAAGCGCGCGCAGCGCGGCGGCGCCGAAGCCTTGTTCACCCGGAAATAGCGGAGATCGATTTGTCCTTGCACGGAAAGACGGCCCTGGTGACGGGATCGACCAGCGGCATTGGCTTGGGCATCGCCCACGCGCTCGCGGCCGAAGGCTGCGCCATCATGCTCAACGGCTTCGGCGAGGCCGCTGCGATCGAGCAGTTAAGACGCGACATTGCCTATCGCCACGAGGCCAAGGTCGGCTATCACCCGGCGGATATGCGCCAGCCCGAGCAGATTCGCCAGATGATCGCGGTAACCGCCAGCGGCATCGGCCCGATCGACATCCTCGTGAACAATGCCGGCATTCAGCATGTCTCGCCGATCGAGACCTTTCCCGAAGACCAATGGGACGCGGTGATCGCCATCAATCTCTCGGCGGCGTTCCACACCACCAAGGCGGTGCTGCCGACAATGCGCAATCGCGGCTGGGGGCGGATCGTGAACATAGCCTCCGCCCACGGGCTGGTGGCGAGCGAGGACAAGGCGGCCTATGTCGCCGCCAAGCACGGTATCGTCGGCCTGACCAAAGTGACCGCGCTCGAAGCCGCGTCGAGCGGTATTACCTGTAACGCGATCTGCCCCGGCTGGGTGCTGACGCCGCTGGTGGAGCGCCAGATCGCGGCCCGCGCCGGCGACGCCAAACTGGGCATCGAGCAAGCCAAGGCGGAGATGCTGCGCGAGAAGCAGAAACTGCTCGCCTTCACCACCCCGGAACAGATCGGCGCGATGATCGTCTTTCTGTGCGGTGAAAATGCCGCGACCATGACCGGAACCGCGCTGCCGATGGATGGCGGGTGGGTCGCGCAATAGGCGCCCCATCCCGGATTTTGTGAGTATAACGCGCCTACCCCCCAAGTAATGGTGATGCCGGGGGCGGCATCGCGGTCGCCGCCCGGCGCTCGGCCCATCCCTCACGACTCGTTAATTTTGTTGGGGTTTCGTTTTTTTTCAGCGGCGCTGACAGTTTGGTTGACGCCTTGAATGCAATGAGCGAGGTTACCGCAAATCAATAAGGTTAAAAGAAGGGGCGGGCCTTGTCCAAATCATGGCGAGCGGTCTTGTCTTGGCCGGTTCTTGGAACCGTCTGGATTATTATTTGCCTGCTTTATATTCAAACGCAAGTCGGCTGGTCGACGCTGGCGAGCATGCTGCCGCACGAAATCGCGATGGCGGTGCTCGGCATCACCATGCCGCTGGTCTTCATCTGGATCGTAACCAGCTTTCAGGGCCGTTCCGGCGAGATCGCCGCCGTCGAAGGGCGCCTCGTCCAGCAGATCGCGGCATTCGCCGCCGCCGCCCATAACAACCCCTTCGACGCCTCGACCCAAGAGGCGGGGGAGGCGCTGCGCCGCCGCGCCGCCGACCTCGCCTCGACCGCGGAAATCATCGCCCAACGGCTGGATCGGGCGACCGCGTCGCTCGGCAACCAGCTCGCGGATTCTGTCAATATCGTGATCGAGGCGACCCAGCGGTCGGAGGACACGCGCGACTCCCTCGAAGTGACCACCGGCGAGATCGGCCGGCTGACCGAGACCATCGCCACCCATTCGGCCGCCATCGAGCGCGCGGCCGGCCGCGACCTCGCGTCCGCCGCCGAACGGCTGGCCCTTCAAGTCTCGGTGGTGGAGACGGTGATCGAGCGCGCCTTCGCCGCGAGCGGCGACCGGGTCACCGAACGCGCCAGCGAGATCGAGGCGCGGCTCGTGGAGACGGTGCAGCGCACCGCCGAACGCTCGGTCGATGAGCTCGGCCGCGTCGGCGTGCGCCTGGCCCGCGAGACCAGTGCCGCTGCGGAACGGGTGGCCGGCGAAATCGCCAATTTCGAGGGCGTGGTGACGCGCAGCGTCGGCGCCGTCAGCGACCGTATCGGCGAGCAGTCGGTGCAGCTCGAACAGCAGCTGTTCGCCGCCACCACCCGGTTCGAGGGCGCCTCCACCCAGATCAGCACCACCGCCCGGCGCTCGTCGGAAATGCTCAATCAATCGGCCGACCAGTTGCTGGTCGGCTGGAAGAAGGCGGCGGTCCAGGCGGAGCAACTCGCCGACACGTTCCGCGACTACTCGGCCGAGATCAACCGTCACACCGAACAGACGACCGCGCAGGCGGAAACGCTGGGCGCGCTACTGCTGCGCCACACCCAGGATCTGCGCATCGCCGCCAGCGATGCGCTGGACCGGCTCGAGGAGACCGGCGCCGGCTTCAGCGTGCAGAGCGATAAGCTGGCGGCGGCGGCGACCGACGCCAGCATCCGCATCGAGGAGGCGAGCGAGGCGCTGCACATCAATTCGCGCGACATTTTGGCGTTGAGCGAGCAATCCGTGACGCGGATCGACGCGGTCGGCGAGGGGCTGCGCGAGCGCGGCCAGGAGTTGTCGGAGGTGGTGCAAAGCAGCATCATCTCGATCCACCATTCGGTGGAGAATTTCCGCGACCATGGCGAGGAAATGGCGGCCTCCGCCGATCAGCTGGTCGCGCGGATCGGCGAGGCTTCCTCGGGCCTGCGCCACCAGGCGGGCGAGTTGCAGACCGGCATCGACCAGCTGGTCGCGCGCACCGGCCTCGCGACCGAGGGGCTGGACCAGTACATGGTCCGGCTGGGCGGCGTCTCGGGCGAGGCGTCGGAGCATTTCCAGGGCGTCGGCGACGCGATGCGCATCGAGATCGAGCGGGTCAAGGCCAGCGCCGAACAGGCGTCGTTCCGGCTGGCCCAGCTGCACGAGACCTTCGCCGACCAGCTGGCGCGGCTCGACGTGGCGCGCGGCGATGTCGCCACCCAGGCCGAGCAGATGCGAGCCTTGCTGGAAAAACAAACGGACGATCTCCTCGCCACCTCCGAGAAGACCATTACGCGCTCCGCCGCCGTCGGCGAAACCTTCCGCGACCAGACCGTCCATCTGCGCGAGGCGGCCCGCGAGGCCAGCCAGCAGGCCGAGGCGATCGGCACTATCCTCCAGCGCCAGCTGCGCGAGCTGAACGGCGTCGCCGACACGCTGTCGGTGCTGACCAACACCATCAACAACACGATCCAAACCGGTACCACCGAGATTGGCGAGGCGACCGAGCGCGCCGCCACCCGTATCGACGATCTGGGCGAGGCGTTCGCGCGCCGCGCGCTCGCGGTCGGCGATGCCAGCGAGCACGCGACCCGCAACCTCGAGGCCAGCGGCGCCGCGCTGCAGCATCATGCCGTGGTCGCCGAGCAGGCCGCCGAGCGCATGTCGACGCGGCTCAACGAGCGCGGCGAGCAGATGGCCGCGGCGGGTGTCCGCCTGACCGAGATCGGCGAGCAGTTTCAGCACCGCACCGAGACGCTGGCCGGCGCCGCCGACAGCGCGGCCTCGCGCCTGCACGAGGCCAGCAAGCAATTCAGCGACCGCGTCACCTCGATCGCCAATGCCAGCGAGGCGATTTCGACGCGGCTGCGCGATTTGGGCGAGTCTGCCCACCGCCAGGCGGACCTGCTGGCCCAGGCGGTCGATGCCACGGCGCAGAGCGGCGAGAAGGCCAACCAGTCGCTGCTGGTGCAATTGCGCGAACTCGCCGCCGCCGCCCAGGAGACGGCGCGCGAGCTGAGCTCGACCCGCACCGCGCTCACCGAGCACGCGGCCGAACTCGATGGCGTCGGCGAGCGGGCGCTGCAGCGCGTCGGCACCATCGTCGATGGCGTGCGCAACTATGCCAAGGAAGTCGCCGAGGCCGGCGACCAGGCCAGCGCCAAGGTCGGCAATGTCGCCCAGCTGTTCTATGTCCAGACCCAGGCGCTGGTCGAGGCGGGCGACCGCGCCAGCCTCAAGGCCGAGACCATCACCGACCTGTTTCATGCCCAGACCCGCGCCCTGGTCGAGGCCGGCAACCAGGCCAGCACCACCGCCGACGAGATCGCGCAATTGTTCGAGGCGCGCACCGAGGCGCTGTTGCGCGTCGCCAGTCTCGCCGGCGATCAGGCGCGGGCCAAGGCCGGCACCATCGCGGAACTGTTCGAGGGCCAGACCCAGGCGCTGCTCAAGGCCGCCGACGATGTCGGCGAGCAGGCCCGCGCCAAGGCCGGCAATATCTCCGCCCTGTTCGAGGTACAGACCCAGGCGCTGCTCAAGGCGGCCGACGAGGCCGGCGATCGGGCGCGCGCCAAGATCGACAATGTCGCGCGGCTGTTCGCGACGCGCACCGAGGCGGTGCTGCTGGCCGCCGATAAGGCCGGCGAGCTCGCCGGCGCCAAGGCCGACAGTATCGCCACTGTCCTCGCCGCGCGCGCCGAGGCGATGTTGCAAGCCGCGGACGAGGCGGGCGAGCGGGCGGGCGCCAAGGCCGACAGTCTGGTCAAGGTGCTCGAGGCGCATGCCGATGCGGTCCTCGCGGCGGCCGACAAGGCCGGCGAGCAGGCCGGTGCCAAGGCCGACACGATCGCCCGGGTGTTGCAGGCGCACGCCGAGGCGGTGCTGCTGGCGGCCGACCAGGCGGGCGCGGCGGCTGGCGCCAAGGCCGACGGCATCGCCAAGATTCTGGCGGCGCGCGCCGACGCAGTGCTGCGGGCGGCGGACGAGGCGGGCGAGCGGGCCGGCGCCAAAGCCGACAGCATCGCCCAGGTGATCGAGGCGCGCACCGAGGCGCTGCTGCAGGCCGCCGCCACCGCCGAGGACCGCACCAACGCCAAGGCCGACACGCTGTCGCAATTGTTCCGGGACCAGGCCGATTCCCTGACCCGCGCCGCCGACGAGGCCGCCCAGGTGGCGAACGCCAAGGCGGAGACGCTGGCGCAACTCTTCACCGGCCAGGCCCAGGCCCTGAGCCGCGCCGCCGACGAGGCCGCCGCGCTGGCCAACACCAAGGTCGACAGCATGACCCAGGTATTCGAGAGCCAGGCCCAGGCGCTGCTCAAGGCCGCCGACGAAGCCGGCGACCGCGCCGGCGCCAAGGTCGACAATATCGGCCGCCTGTTCGCGGCGCGGACCGAGGCGCTGCTGAAGGCCGCCGACGCGACGGGGGACCAGGCCGGCGTCAAGGCGAACGACATCGCTCGCCTGTTCGAGGAGCGCACCCAGGCCCTGCTCGCCGCCGCCGACGAGGCCGGCGACCGCGCCCATGCCCGCATCGACAACATTTCGCAATTGTTCGCCGAGCGGAACGACATGCTGCTGCGCTCGGCCTCCGAGGTCGGCGAGGAAGCCAGCGTCCGCGCCGGCACCATCGCGCAATTGTTCGAGGTGCGCACGCAGGCGCTGCTGACCGCGGCCGACCAGGCGGCGGAGAAGGCCGGCATCAAGGCGACCGAGCTCGCCAAATCGTTCGGGACCCAGGCCCAGGCCCTGCTGAATGCGGCGGATGAGGCCGGCGACCGGGCGCGCGCCAAGGTCGACGATATCGCGCAACTATTCGCGGCGCGCACGGAAGAGCTGCTGACGGCCGCCGACAAGGCCGCCGAGGACGCCAGCAACCGTGCCGGCGCCATCGCTCAATTGTTCGCGAGCCGCACCGAGGCGCTGATCAAGGCGGCGGACAATGCCGGCACCGAGGCCAGCGCCAAGGCCGACACGGTGACGGCGGCCTTCGAATCGCGCACCCAGGCGCTGATCAAGGTCGCGAACGACGCGATGGTCGAGGCGCAGAAGCTGCGCGACGCGACCAGCCTCGAGGCGAAGCGTTTGCGCGAGGCGGCGGCGACCCATGCCCAATTGCTGCGCGACGCGACCGAGGCCGAGGCGCTGAAGCTGCGGGAATCGGCGGCGGCCGACGCGCTGAAACTGCGCGAGGCCGCCGATCTCGAGGCGCGCCGCCTGCGCGAGGCCACCGCCGCCGAGGCCCAGCAATTGCGCGAGGCCGCCGCCGTCGAGGCGCAAAAGCTGCGCGCCGCCGCCGGCGCGACCCAGCAGGATACCTTCCTCAAGGCCGCGACCTCGATCATCGAGACGCTGAATTCGGTGGCGGTCGATCTGCAGCCGGTGTTGGAGCCGTCGATTTCCGACGCGGTGTGGCGGCGCTTTCACGCCGGCGATCGCGGCGCCTTCACCCGCCAGCTCCTGCAGATGCAGGAACCCAATTCATCCTCGATCATCAAGAAGAAATTCGAGGACGATGCGTCGTTCCGCGAACATGTGACGCGCTATGTCAATCAATTCGAGACGCTGCTGGCCCAGGCCAAGGAATGCGATCCGTTGGAGGTGCTGGGCGCGGCGTTCGTCACCGCCGATGTCGGCAAGCTCTATCTGGTGCTGTCGAGCGCGGTCGGCCGGGTCAAGCATTAGGCGCGGTCAAGCAAGTTCATTCCGCCATCAAACAACGCGCCCCTCCGGCGAAAGCCGGAGTCCATTCTGACCGTGGATACCGGCCTTCGCCGGTAAAGGGAAGACGCCAAGGCACCAAGTCCATTCTCGAACCAACCGAGCGCCTCTCCGGCGAAAGCCGGAGTCCATGCTGACCGTGGATACCGGCCTTCGCCGGTAAAGGGAAACCTTAGAGCGAGAGGAAGCCTAGCCAGTTCGGGCCGCCGACCGGGGGGGCGTCGCCGCTGGGCGTATAGCCTTTGCCCTCCATGCACCCGTTCAGGATATTGTCGCTGAGCCGCGCGTCGCTGGATGCGTCGCTGGCGAGGTGGGTTTCGCTGGATTGGTTGTGCTGCCAGTCCTGATCGCGACCCGCCGCGATGTCGGTGTCGATATTGACGTCGCGGGCGATGTCGTGCTGGGCCTGGGCGCGGCACTGGGCATAATCGGCGGAGATTTGCTCCGGCGGCGCGCCCTCCTTGCTCCACCGCCCGCCACCGGCGCAGCCGACCAGGAGGAGGCTCGACAGCGTCAGCGCCATCGTCACCGGAATTGCCCCGCGCATGCCTCGTCTCCCCCTTATTGGTGCCGGCTAGAACCGCCCGGCCTGAAAATCCATTGCCGCCTGACGAATTTCCTGCGGCGTATTCATCACGAACGGACCATAGCGCGCCACCGGTTCGTTGAGCGGCCGGCCCGCGACCAGCAGCACCCGTGCCGCGCCGCCCGCCGCCGCGATCCGCACACTATCGCCGGCGCCGAGCACCGCGAGATTACCATGGGAAAGCCGCGTCGCGGAGGGGCCCACGGTGATATCGCCCATGAAAGGGTAAAGAAATACGGCATGGCTCGCCGCCAGCGGCAGTGTCACCGCGCCGTCGGCGGGCAAGGCGATGTCCAGCATCACCGGCGCGGTGGCGATGCCGTTGATCGGGCCGGTGACGCCCGCCACGATGCCGGCGATCACCTTCGCGGTCACGCCGCCGGGCAGTTGCGCCGTCGGGATCGCGGCGGGCGCTATCTCCTGATAGCGCGGGGCCGTCAATTTATCCTTGGCCGGCAGGTTGACCCAGAGCTGAAAGCCCCACATCAGCCCGTCTTCCTGTTCCGGCATTTCGGAATGAACGATGCCGCGCCCGGCGGTCATCCATTGCACGCTGCCGGCATCGAGGCGTCCCTCATGGCCCTTATTGTCGGCATGGCGCATCCGCCCGGCCAACATATAGGTCACGGTCTCGAAACCGCGATGCGGATGCTCGGGGAAGCCGGCAATGTAATCGGCGGCTTCGTCCGAACGGAATTCGTCCAGCATCAGGAATGGATCGACCTGATCCAGTTGCGGCGTGCCGATGAGGCGGTTGAGCTTCACGCCGGCGCCGTCGCTGACCGGAACACCGCGCACCTGGCGCGCGATAGGCCGGGGGGTCAGAGTCGATCCATCCATGTCCTGGCTCCTTGGTATTTACTTCTGTTGAAGGGCGCGGCCCCGCACCAGCGCATCCGCCGTCTCGGCGACGAACTTGCCCTGATAGCGGCCGATTTCCTTTTCGTTCTCGCTGACGGCCTTCGGCTTCTGCTGGGTGCCGGCGACAATGCCGGCGCCATAAGGCGAGCCGCCGCTGATCTCATCGACGTTACTGACCGCCGGGCTGACGAAGCCGATCGGCACGATGATCATGCCGAGATGCTGCACCACGGTCTGAAAGCTCAACACCGCCGGGTCCTGGCCGCCATGCTGGGTATTGGCCGAGGTGAAAAAGCTGGCGAGCTTGCCGACCATCGCGCCGGTGAACCACAGCGAGCCGGTCTGGTCGAGGAAATGCTTCATCGCGCCGGCCATCATGCCATAGCGGGTGGCGGTGCCGAAAATCACCGCGTCGTAATCCTTCAGCTCCTCGGGCTTGGCCTCCGGCGCGACGAATTCGGTCTTCTGATAGCGCGCCTTGGCCTCTTCCTCGGTGTATAATTCCTTGACGCGCTTCAACGTCACTTCGGTGCCGGGCACCGACTTGGCACCCTCGACGACCGCCTGGGCGAGCGTCTCGACATGCCCGTAAGCGCCATAATACAGCACCAATATCTTCGCCATGATCGTATTTCCCCCATCGGGTGGTTGTGAGATGCCCGATGATTACTGGATTGCGGGGTAAATGGGAATGAGCGAGCATGGCGGGAACGGTCAAAGAAGCGTGTCCGCCATGCGGCGGCAAGGGTGGGAGAGGTCGATGCTGCGCTCTGCGAAAATTTTGATCCTGCTCGCCGCCCTGGTGCCCGTCGCCGCCATGGCCGCGCCCGCCCCCGTCACCGTGCCGGGCGGCAACGTCCAGGGCGTGGTGGCGGACGATGTGGTGCATTATTTGGGTATTCCCTATGCGGCGCCGCCGGTCGGCGATCTGCGCTGGCGCGCGCCGCGGCTGGTGACGCCTTGGACCGGAACCCGCATCGCCGGCAATTTTGGCAATGACTGTATGCAGAACCCATTGCCCGGCGCTTATGGGCGGTTTCCCGAGCCGCCGCGCTCGGAAGATTGCCTCTATCTCAACATCTGGGAACCCGCCTCCGCCACGGCGACCGCGAACCTGCCCGTCATGGTGTGGATCCATGGCGGCGGGTTTCAGATCGGCGCCAGTGCGATCCCACTCTATAATGGCACGCATTTCGCCCAGGATGGCGTGATGCTGGTCAGCTTCAATTACCGGCTCAACAAATTCGGCTTCTTTGCCCATCCGGCGCTGACCAAGGAAGACCCCGACGCGCCACTCGGCAATTACGCGGTGCTGGATCAGATCGCGGCGCTGAAATGGGTGCGCGCGAACATCGCCAAATTCGGCGGCGATCCCGCCAACGTCACGGTCTTCGGCGAATCCGCCGGCGCCATGTCGGTGGAATATCTGATGGCGTCACCGCTGGCGCGCGGCCTGTTCGACAAGGCGATCGTCGAATCCGGTTTCGGCCGCTTCCACCTCCAATCCTTCGCCGAGGCCGAGGGCAAAGGCAAGGCCGCGGCCGAGGGCTGGGGCGTCAAGGGCGACGATACGGCGGCGTTGCGCGCGGTGCCGGCGGCGGCGGTGCTCGGCGACACGACCATGGACCATAACGGCTTCTGGCCGATGATCGACGGCAAGATCATTCCGGCGCAGACCATCGACGCGTTCGAATCCGGCAAGATCGCGCATGTGCCCTTCATCGTCGGCTCGAACAGCTACGAGATCGGCTTGTTTCCGATGATGGCGAAGGGCCTGTCGCACCGCTTCGCGGCGGAATGGCCGAAGGCCGAGACACTGTTCGACGGGTTCGGCCGCCACGATCCCGCGATCTTGGAGACTCAAGTCGCGACCGATCTCATCCTCACCGAGCCGACACGCGAAGTGGCGCGGGCCGCGGTGCGCGCCGGGCTGCCGACCTGGGTTTATTATTATTCCTATGTGAATCCGTCGCTGCGCGCGCGGTATCCGGGCGCGCCGCACTTCTTCGAGGTGCCCGCCGTGTTCGGCACCATGAACCTGATCGAGCCGCATCCCGGTCCCGAGACACCCAAAGTGGTCGAGGCGATGAACTCACGCTGGGCCGATTTCGCCAAGACCGGCAAGCCGGGCCAGTGGCCAGAATTTTCGGCCGGCGATGAGGAATGGCTGGATTTCTCCGGCGACGGCGCGATCCCGCGTAAGGACCTGCTGAAGGCGCGGCTCGATTTCGTCGAACACCTGCCACCGCCGAAAATCAACTAAGGCACCGAGCGGAAGCGAAGTTCCAAAAGGCCGGAGCTACGCTCCACAAAAGCCCTGGCTTCAATGAGGCCGAGGCGCGTGAGCGCCTCGGAATGGGCTTCCGCTCGGCAGAAGATTTTAGCTTGCAGGGCTTTAGCGGAGCTAGCAAAAAAGTGGTGGCCAGAAATATCCCGCCATGATAGAAAATGGGCACAAACGAAAATCGGCCGGAAGCGCTGTAACGCTCCGGCCGATCGGTCACGCTGGCGGCCTGAACCGCGGAACGCAACGTACAGAGCTATCGTAGCTCGTTCCGTCCGTTTGGCAAGTCGCCTATTTCGCCGCTCGTGGCAACACCTGCGGCAATGGGAGATTATTCATGACCAAACATCAGATCGAATGTATTCGAAAACTCGACCGCGACAACCCGTGGGAACGAATCACTCACGTCGGCGGCATCAATGCCAACGGTAGCCGATGGCTCGTTGCGCAACAGGAGGCAATCGCCGGCATAGAAGATGGCCGATGCTCTTTCTTCGTTCTGCATGGCGGATACCAGGTAAGCGTTGTCGTGCGCATCAGTCGCTTCGGGCACAAATATCTGACGACCGAAGCGGACGGCGAACGGCAGGACAATTTGCTGGTCCTGCCGGAGTGTCCCTGATGCGCGCCGGCGATTCATCGCCACGCCTCACCTTGGCGGATGCCGCCAACGTGTGGCTCATGCGCTGGCAGGGAATGTGTCAGCATGACATTGCGGCGACATTCCACGTCAATCCCGGACGCATCAACGAAGTGCTGAAAGGAAAGCGGTTTCCCGAAGCGGAGGTGCTTGCACGGAAAGGTTAGCCTTTAGTCGGCTCCGGTCGAACGGTCTGCGTCCGACCGGAGTCAGCTTGCCTTACGATCCTTGCGAGTGACATGCTCGCGCAGCGCAAGATTGATATTGGTCTGATAGCCGGCTCCCTTCGGCGCATGCTTGCGGAACCACGTCACGATGTCCGAATCGAGTCGCAAAGTGATTTGCTGCTTGAGCGGCCGATAGAAGACACCACGCTTGGCGCCGGACCAGTCGGTTATTTCTGGCATGTCGCTCGTATCGATCTGATCGTCCGGCAGCGCTTTCAGCGCTTCCAATTCCGCGCGGACGGTTGCCGATAACCGTTTAGAATTCGCCTTCCTCATATGCCTTCCTTTCATGCGAGGTTGCCCTTCGCGCACTGATGATGCGCCCGCTTTCTTCGTCGCCGTTGCGGTCCCGCCCCAGCCAGGAATGCACCATAACGATGGTCGCCTTACCGATGAGTCCGATCGTCTGTCACCATTCCTCCCAAGGATAGGGGTCGCGTCGGATATCGCCAAAGGGTCGTCGCACGCCATCGATGCGGCCTCAAAACTTGGCAACTACATAGTTGGCAAACACACGTTATGTTCCTAGATCGGCCCGTGCCGCTTTTCTCAGTACCGTAACGGCACGATTTAATGCGCCACCAGTCTTGTCGATATGCTCAAAATAGGAATCTTCCGAACCGGCTTTTTCGACTTCCTTCATCAAGGTCGCGAGCGCGGCCGCCGCTTTATCCGAAAATATGAACGCTCCAATCCGAGCTTGTTTTGAGACCTCCGGCCACGCTTTTAGCGCCGCTTCGCTTAGGGCATCTTGGCGAGCCTTCGGCAATTGTCGGCCAGAAACTTCGGCTTTCCAGAGCTGATCATTTTCTTCGCAAAGATCGTTCAATGCATCAAACAGTGCCGTATAAATTCGGAGTTTTTCCTCCCACATGTGCTCATGCCTAAAGCGCCTCAAACCAAGCCAAAATCCGAAATATGCCGCAACCGCGCTGCCGACGATCCCTACAAGGGCGATTAGAATTTGCTGTGTCATAGTTTACCCGCGCGGCTTTGTCTTCGCGGCCGGCATCTTCAGATTCGCTCGCAAATCACGACGGGATTAAGTAACCGCAAGAGCGATTCTAAGCCCAAAAGTTCCGTGGCACGATGCTCAATATAGACCACGCGCGTTACAATCAATTCGTCTCCAATTTTGATTTGAATGCGGTCATCCCTTGATGGGACTACCGTAAATTCGTAGTTGCCGTAGTTCACCAATTCCTGCCCGACGTACTCCGCAACGGGCATGACAATGGTCACCATCATTTCTCGCTTTTTGCCGGATGGCTCGCGGGCATCTTCTTCACTATCCGTTCCAGATCTCATCGAAACCCGCTCATCTTCGCTCGCCAGCCAAGAGGTGTGTTTGTCGACTGTGTAATTGCCCAAAACTAAGGGCGTTCCTTGCCTTATTTTGGCGATTCTTATTGAGGTCCCATATCCAATGCATCACGATTTGGACTTGTAGTTACTAAATTGTAGCTACAATCCGAAAATAATTCAAGCCGCTCATGGCGTGGGTTTCGAGTCACGATAGAGCGTCAGCGATACCGGCTTGCCGGTGGAATAGTCGAGGCCCGATATCGTGCCCTCGGCATGAAGCGGATTGCCGTGCCACGCTCGGCGGAAGGCCGGCTCCAGGGGCGCGGCGACGATGGCGGCGGCGACGCGATGCCGCGCCAGCGCCTCGGCGGCGGCATCGGGCGGCAGCAATTCGGTGTCGGTGCCGAGGAGAAAAACCAGGCTCGGCTCGCTATAGCCGACCGACGCGATGGGGCCGGCCCGCGCGCCGAGCTTCTGCCGCACCAGGTCGGCGATTTCATTCGAGACGAATAACCGGTCGAGGCGCGGCGCGATGATCTGGCCCAGCGGGATGTACACGATGAGGCTGCACGCAATCGCCAACGCGGGTGCCGGCGCCTTGGTGCGATAGACCAGCAACAAGGCACCCACGATCGCCAGCGCGATCGCGGCGACGATGGCGATCGGCGCGATGCCGGAGCCATAGCGGATGGGTACCAAAATGATACCCAAAAGTACACCGCATGATGCCACGATCCAGACCGCGGCGAACACCAGATCATGACGCCGCCAGCCGCTCGTGCCGGTCAGAATCGCGCGCCCCGCCATTAGCGCCAGCGCCGGATAAACCGGCAGCAGATATTGCGGCAGCTTGGTCGGCACCAGCTCGACCAAAATCCAGAACGGCACCGCCCACGCGATCAGGAACCGCACGGCAACGTCGCGGCGCTGGCGCCAGCCCTCGACGAAGACCGCGCCAAGAAACAGGGTCGCCGGCCAGAACCCGGCCAGCAGAATCAAGAGATGAGTCAGCGGCGGCGCGCCATGCGCCTCCTGGGCGCCGACCAGCTTGCCCAAGAGATCGTGCCCGACCGCCTCGCTCATGAAGGCGCCGCCGGTCGCGATGTTGATGGCGACGAACCATGGTCCCGCGATCACAAGCAATAGCGGCACGCCCCACCAGGCGCGCAAGCCCTTGAGCCAGCGCGCCTCCCGGTCGGCCACCGACAAAGCCGCCGCCGTCAGCAGCGACAGGATCGGCACCACTGGCCCCTTCAACAGGATCGCCAGCGCCTGCGCCACCCAGAACAGCAGCGCCCAGCGCCACGGCGCCGGCCGCTGCTCGCGCGCGGCCCGATAGATCAGGCCCAGCGCGCCCTGGGCCGCCACCGCCGTCGCCAGCAGCACCGCATCGGTCTTAGCGATGTGCGCTTCGACCGACAGCTCCAGCGTCGCCGCCAGCAGCCCGGCGCCGACCAGCGCCGCGCGCCGCCCAACCAGCCCTTGACCCAGGCCGAAGGTCAGCAGCACGGCCGCCACCGCGCCGATCAGCGAGGGCAGGCGATAGGGCCAGATCGCGTCGCTCGCGGCGTCGCTGAAGGCGCGCACCGAGGCCGCCTGCAGCCAATAAATGCCGACGGGCTTCTTGTTGCGGGCTTCGTGCTGGAACCGGATGCGGAGGTAATCGCCGGTCTCGATCATCTGGCGCGTCGCCTGGACGAAGCGCGCCTCGTCGCGGTCGAGCACCGGGATCGCCGCGATGCCGGGCAGATCGAGCGCCAGCGCCAACAGCGCCAAAAGGATGTAGGGGCGAACGCCCCTACACCAATACTCGATCATGCCGGAAGGTTAGAGCCGGCCGAGGGCGCGCCGCAGCTGGCTGGCGCCGCGCTGATGCAGGTGCGCGCGGCCATAGACGATGGTCTCGGTCGGAATCCGCCCACCATAATAGGCCGCGTTCCAATCCTGGTTGGGGCCGATCGCGCCGCCCTGGACGGCGACGCCGCCGAACAGGCCCTTGGAACTCGACAAGGCATAGATATCGGCGCCGGCACTGGTGACGGAGCCCTCGACGCCCGCGCCGACCGTGGCGATGGCGAGCCCGGCCTCGGCGCCCAGCTTGAGCTGCGCGCTGGTCAAGGCGAGATTGAGCGCGCGGTCGTTCATGATGATCAGCACGACCTTCGACACCTCGATCCCGGCCTGGAAGCCGAACGAGGCGGCGCCCATATTGTAGAACGCGGGATAGCTCCAGGAGCCGTTGCGGTTATGGACCAGCAGCACGCCGGTGCCGCCCTGGGCGCCGAAGATGAAGCCGGCCTTCACTAGATTGGGGACGATGATGATGGCGCGCGAGCGGCGGACCAGTCCGCGCACATTGTCGACATAGGCGCCGGGATGATGAAACGATGCGACGACGCCGACCGCTTCATTGACGACCTGCTGCTGTTCGCTTTGGGCGCGGGCGGTATGGGTCGTGGCGATCAGCGGCATCGCCGCCAAGGCGAGGATTCCGAATAAAAATTGCCGTCTCATCTTCGTGCTCTCCGGGTTGATCGGTGGGGGCCGACTCTGTAACGCCAAATCATAGGCCGAGAGTTCCCGCGCTACCATCGCGGCTTGCAGGCGTTTTTCGGTTAGCGTGGCAGTCGGTTCACCGCGGCGACGCGCCAATCATGGCTGCGGGCCGGTTCCTCGAAATGCTCGATCAGGGTCAGCGACAGATTCTCGCAGGAAAAGGCCAGCGCCACCTCGGGCGTCAGGCCCAGCGCCACGCCCAGCGCCGAGCGGATGGTGCCGCCATGCGCCACCGCGACGATGTCGCGGCCGCGCAGCTCCCGGGTCCAATGCTCGATCCCGACCCGCACCCGCGCCATCACGGTATTGAAGCTCTCGCCGCCGGGCGGCGTCGCCTCGGGCGCCGCGATCCACAGCCGGTACTTCGTGACTTCGCTGCGGATTTGGCCCTGCCATTCGCCGAAATTCTGCTCCAGGAACAGCGGCTCGACGATCGGCTCGGGGCCGGCGCACCCAGCCGCCTTGATGGCGGCAGCCGTCTTCAGCGTGCGCCGCAGCGGCGTCGCGAGCCAGACGGCGTTATTTGGCACCGCGCGGGCCAGCGAGGCAAAGGCGGGGCTGTCGCCGCAGTCGCAATCCACATCGCGCTGGCCATAGAGCCGGCCCTCGGGATCGATCGCCGGCGCATGCCTGATCCAGAACCAACGCGTCAGCTTGCCCATGCTGGTCCGCTCTCCCCTGCTGGAGACTCCTGAAGCCATGGTGATTCGTTCCGACTCATGCCATATAAGACAGACACCATTATTCCTTATCGCCGTGGAGGGCGTCTATGTCCCAAAGTCTGTCGCGGCTTATTGAATTGGCTCGGGCGGTCGTGATGACTGACGAGCAGAAGGAAGAGCAGCGGCGCAGCTTCGTTTTTGGCAATACCGCCTTCGAGAATCCAAAGATCACTCGCGAAATGGTGGATGAAGTAGCGGAGCTTCACAAGGCAAAATAGGCGATCGATTCAGGAGCCTCCGACGGTTGGCGGAACAACTGCGCCCAGAAGACGCGCTAGTCGCAAGACTCGAAATCGAGAACGGGGGCAGGCAACTCGATCTTGCGCTCGATATCGTCGATACGTTTTTGGAACCAGACCGCCCGTTCGCCTTGCGCGCAACCCATATTCAGGAATTACAGCGCTTCGCGGTGTTGGGCATCGATCCGCGTCCCGGTGAATGGCGGATGGGGTCGGTCCACATTTCAAAAAGCAAGCACGTGCCCGGTTCCGCGCATCTCGTGCCGTTTCAGGTGAATGAGATGTGCGACTACGTAAACGACAATTGGCACGACAAGACCGCGTTCCACCTGGCGGCCTTTGTGATGTGGCGCCTCAATTGGATTCACCCGTTCGCGGATGGCAACGGACGTACCAGTCGGATCGTCTCCTACATCGTTCTTTGTACGCATGTTCATGCGCGGCTCCCGGGTTCGCCGACAATCCCCGAGCAGATTCAGCAGAACCGGACGCAATATTTCCGCGCGCTGGAGGCGGCTGACGAGGCGATGCGCAAGGGTGTTATGGACGTCAGCGAGATGGAAAAAGCCATTCGCGGCATGCTGGCGAAGCAACTTCTATCCGTGATAGAACAAGCGGATGGGCGCGCCGGATAAGGCCTCATTCTCCCATTTGCATCAGTGCGCCGCGCTGGCGCGCCTGGCGCATGAAATACAGGAACACCAGGCCGCCGCCCGCCAGATATACCGCGTCGAGCCCCACCGCCGCGATGAAATGATCGAGTGGGAAGGTGTGTTGGAACATCACGGTCCGCATGCCCTCGAAGACATGGGCCGAGGGCAGGCACCAGGCGACATATTGCAGCCACCAGGGCAGGATCGAGACCGGATAATAGATCGCGCTGACCGGCGCCAGGATGAAGACGGCGAACCAGGCAATGCTCTCGGCGCCGAGGCCGTGGCGCAGGATGAGGCCGCAGATCGCCAGCCCCATCGCCCAGCCCATGATCATCAGCAAGGCGAAGAAGGCGAGCAGCGGCAGGCCCAGGCTGAAGATCGAATAGTGATAGAGCGGAATCGCCAGCAGCGCCGTTGGCAAGACGCCGATGCCGACTCGCACGAAGCTCATGAAGATCAGCGAGATCACCCACTCATACGGGCGCAGCGGCGTCGCGAACAGATGGCCGAGATTGCGCGACCACATTTCCTCGAGGAACGAGACCGAGACGCCGAGTTGGCCGCGAAACATCACATCCCACAGCATCACCGCCGCCAGCAGCACGCCGCCGGCCTTCGCCACCCAGGACGAGTTGGTCATCAGGAACCGGCTCATGAAGCCCCAGAGGATCATCTGGATCAGCGGCCAGTAGATCAGCTCCACGGTGCGCGGCCAGGAACTGCGCAAGAGATAGAGATAACGCAGCATCATCGCGAAAACGCGCGCCGGCGAGAAGCCGTCGCCGATCGGCACGCGGGCGGTAGTCAGCGCCGTCACTGCGCCGCCTCGCGCGGCGCCGGCAGCTCGGTGCCGCGCGCGATGTCGAGGAACACCTGTTCGAGCGTGGCACGGCCATAACGTGCGACAAGATCGCCGGGGCTGCCGCGATCGACGATGCGGCCGCGTTTCATCATCATCACGTCGGAACAAAGCCGCTCGACCTCGGCCATATTGTGCGAGGCGAGCAGGATCGTGGCGCCGCTGTCCCGACGATAGGTTTCGAGATAGGAGCGAACCCAATCGCCGGTGTCGGGATCGAGCGACGCGGTCGGCTCGTCCAGCAGCAGCAATTCCGGCTCGTTGAGTAGCGCCTTGGCGAGCGCCACGCGCGTCTTCTGTCCGGCCGAGAGCTTGCCGGTCGGGCGGTCGAGCATGTCCTCGATCTGCAAATTGCTTGCCAATGAAGCGATCCGGTCCTTGAGGCGCGAGATGCGATAGAGCCTTCCATAGACGATGAGATTCTGCCGCACGGTGAGGCGATGCGGCAGGTCGACATAGGGCGAGGAGAAATTGAGCCGCGGCAGCACGCGATACCGATGCGTCAGCATGTTCTCGCCAAACAGGGTGATGGCGCCATCGCTCGGCAGCAACAGTCCCAGCAGCATGGAGAGGGTGGTGGTCTTGCCGGCGCCGTTGCCGCCCAGCAGCGCCGCCGTCACGCCGCGCGGCAGGTCGAAGTCGAGTCCGTCAACGGCAACGACATCGCCGAAGCGCTTGGTCAGGCGGGAAACGGTAAGAACGGGCTCGGCCACGTGGCGATCATGGCATTTCGCCTCCGCTTGGCATAGGGTTCTGGCGGAATCGGGGGAGTGACGTGGCACGCGAACAGCGCAGACTGGCGGCGATTCTGGCGGCCGATGTGGCGGGATATTCGCGCCTGACCGGCGCGGACGAAGAAGGCACGCTGAAGCGGCTGCGCGCCTTGCGCGCGGAGCTGATCGACCCCGCCATCGCCGGGCATGGCGGACGCATCGTCAAGACCGCCGGCGACGGATTGCTGGTCGAATTCGCCAGCGTCGTCGATGCCGCGCGCTGCGCCGTCGAAGTGCAGCGGGCCATGGCTATCCGCAACGCCGATTTCGTCGCGGACAAGCGTATCGACTTTCGCGCCGGCATCCATCTCGGCGATGTCGTGGTCGAGGCCGACGGCGATCTGATGGGCGACGGCGTCAACATCGCCGCGCGGCTCGAAAGCATTGCCGAGCCGGGCGGCATCTGCCTCTCCAATGCCGCTTACGAACAAGTGCGCGACAGGATCGATGCCGCGTTCGCCGACCTCGGCGAACGCGAACTTAAGAACATCGCCCGGCCTGTGCGGGTTTACGCCATTGAATTATCTTCCCCGTCCCGGCGAAAGCCGGGACCCATCGTTGTTGAGGACTCGCCCGGAGCAGGCATGGACCCCGGCTTTCGCCGGGGAAGGGAAAAATTGGATGGCGAGGAGAAACGGGAGCCGCCGCGCCTCTCCATCGTGGTGCTGCCCTTCGCCAATATCGGCGGCGATCCGGAGCAGGAGTATTTCGTCGATGGCGTGACCGAGAGCCTGACCACGGATTTGTCGCGCATCAGCGGCAGCTTCGTGATCGGACGAAACACCGCGTTCACCTACAAAGGCAAGGCAGTCGATCTCAAGCAGATCGGCCGCGCGTTGAACGTGCGTTACATCCTGGAGGGCAGCGTTCAGCGCGGCGGCAATCGGATGCGCGTCAATGTCCAGCTTATCGACGCGGAGACTGGCAATCATCTCTGGGCCGAGCGCTTCGACAAGCGGCTTGCCGATCTCTTCGACATGCAGGACGAGATCGTGGCGCGCCTCGCCGGGGCGCTCAACACGCAACTGGTTGCCGCCGAAGCACGGCGCGCGGAACGCTCGCCCCTTCCCGATTCGATGGAGCTTTATTTTCAAGGTAACGCGCATCTCAATAAAGGACAGACGCCCGAAATTCTCACACAAGCGCGCTATTTCTTTGAACGCGCTCTGGCGCACGACCCCGGCAATGTCGAGGCGCTGGTCAGCATGGCATATGCCGACGCGCTCGTTGGCGGACCTCTTTATACGGCCGACCGCGCCATTCGCCTGGCATCGGCGGAAGGGACGTTGACCAGGGTCCTTTCCATGGTTCCCGAACATGCCTTGGCCCATTTGTGGATGGGCTTGGTTCAAATCTTTACCAACCGCGCGGCCCAGGGCATTGCCGAATGTGAGCGTGCCTTGGCGCTGGATCGAAATTTGGCCACCGCTCACGGATATATCGGTGTCGCCAAGTACTGTGTTGGCCGCGGCGAAGACACGGAGGCTCATGTCCTGGAGGCGCTCCGTCTCTCGCCGCTCGACACGAACGCCTATCTCTGGATGTACATTGCGGGCACTGCCAAGTTTTATCTCGGAAGCGATGAGGAAGCGCTCGCTTGGTCGCGTCGTTCTGTTGAGACTAATCGAAACTATCCGATGGCGCATTTCTTGCTCGCCGCCGTCTTCGCGCAACTGGGCCGGCTGGAAGAGGCAAGTGGCGCGGCTCGGGCGGGGTTGGCGCTCGATCCCGGCTTCACCATCCGACGCTTCCGTGTCGGCGTGATGAGCAGCAATCCGACCTATCTGGCGCAACGCGAGCGCACCTACGAAGGAATGCACAAGGCCGGGGTGCCGGAGGGCTGAGGCGGCCTCAGCCCCCTTGGGGTTCGCTGATGATGACCCAGCGCTCGCCGTTGAACCGCATCAGGCGAAGTTGCTTCATCGGAAAACGCTCGGTCTTGCTGGTATTGAGCCGGATGCCGGGCAGCAGCATCGGCAAGCTGACATCGTGCAGGCTGCCGGCTTGCTTCATGATGTTGTCGCGGGAGAGATCGCCGCCGCACTGTTTCAGCACCAGCACCATGGCTTGCGCCGCGGTATAGCCGGCGACCCCCAGGGCGTTGGTCTTGCCGCGCGGATAATATTTATCGGCCCAGGCCTGATATTCCTTCATGCCCGAATCGTCGCGCCATTGCGGATCGAGCGGGTCCTTGAGCGCCGCGCCGGAGATGAAGCCGACGCCGTGGTCGATCGCGGCGGTCTTCAGCACCTCGGGTTGGCCCGAGCCCTCGAACAGCACATGCAGCGGCCGCCAGCCGAGCGAGGCCGATTTGCGAATCGCCTGCGCCACCGCCTTGCCAAGCGCGAGGTCGAGAAACACGTTGGCGCCAGAGGCTTGCAATTCCACCACTTGCGCATCGCTTGAGGGATCGGTCACCTCATAGCTGGCGGTCTTGACGATCAGCCTATCGGCCTTGTCGCCCAGCGCCTCGCGGATGCCTTCGAGCAATTCCTGGCCCAGCGCGTCATGCTGATACAGCACCGCGATCTTCGGCTCGGGCACCGTCGCGAGAATATATTTGGTCAGGATGCGGCCTTCAGTCTGGTTGCTGACCTGGAGATTCATGGTCCACGGAAACTTCGCGGCCTCGGCCGGGCGGATGGTGCCGTACTGGGCGAAGATTTGCGGAATGTGCCGGCTGTTCAGATAGGGCCGCACCGCGTTGTTGGTGTGGCCGCCGAGCGAGTTGAAGAGAAAGGCGACGCCCTGCTCCTCCACCAGCTTGCGCGTCTGCTCGACCGTTTTGGCGGGAATGTAACCGTCATCGAGACTGATCAGCGTGATCTTGCGGCCGTTCACGCCGCCCTGGTCGTTGATCATCTGGAAATAGGCGGCGCCACTCCGGCCGATCTCGCCCAGCATCGAGACCGGCCCGCTATAGGGCATGGTCTGACCGATCTTGATCTCGGTCGCGGTGATGCCGGGCGCATTCTCGGCGCGGGCGCTGCCGCGCGCGATGAACATGGCACAGAAAATAGCGGTAACGATCATAATCCGATGCATGGATACCCCCTGAATGATCATCGGATTATGTCACGAAGCGGGGACAAAAAAAGAGGCCGGACGCGGGGTCCGGCCTCATGCCTCATGTGTCGTTGATTCAATGACGACGGCGGAGGAATGTCTACAGATCGTGCCCCCGTGCGTGGTGTAGGATCGGGTATCCTGAGCAGCGTTGGCTGCTTGATCATGCTGCCACTGTTGGCAGGCTGACGAGAGGATCATCG
>Ga0208357_1000565_pt1 | contig 29565 bp, 21 predicted proteins | sample NGESurdeep092012_6_FD_184487 | JGI IMG/M metagenome (GOLD analysis project Ga0208357, IMG submission 184487) | Arctic peat soil microbial communities from Barrow, Alaska - NGEE Surface sample F52-2 deep-092012 (SPAdes) | ecosystem: Environmental > Terrestrial > Soil > Wetlands > Peat ...
GAACGCGAGCGCGATACCCACCGAGCAGATGATGACGTACTTCCACGACGCCTCGAGGGCTCCCCTCGTGCGCCGGAACCCGACCAGGAACGTGGTGATCATCGTGGTTGCCTCGACGGCCACCCACATGACGCCCACGTTGCCCGCGACGACCGCGAGCAGCATGGCGGTGATGAAGCCCTGGACGAGCACCGAATAGAGCGTCGCGCGACGCGCGCTCGTGCGACCCGAGGAGACCTCGCGCTCGAGGTAGCGCCCGCTCTGACACACGGCCAAGAGGCCGATAGCGCCGATGACGATCACCATGAAGGCGCTCAGGGCGTCGACGCGCAGGACTCCCGAGAACGCGGACAGTGCCGCTCGGTGTACGACACGTGTGGCGAGCACGACGCCGGTGACGAGGACGAAGCCCAATGACGCCGTGCACAGCCACCCGACCCAGCGCCGCCACGGGGTCGCCACCGCGACGCAGCCGGTCACGGCCGGCACGAGCAGGAGTACGAGAGCGAGCATCAGTCGTGCAGTTCTTGGAGTTGATCGAGGTCGAGTACCGCGAACTTGGACCACAGTTGCACCGCCAACACGCGCAGCACGACGACCGCCAAGAGGACGTCGAGTGATGCGCCCAGCTCGACCAACAACGGCACGCCGGCCGTGGCGAGGAACGCGACGAGCGCGATGCCGTTGTCCACGAGCAAGAGACCGACAATCTGGGACACGGCCTTGCGGCGAACGACCATCGAGAAGAATCCGATGAGCATCGTCGCGAGGCCGAGCGGAATAAGTCGTCCGGCACTCGTCGACACCAGCGCGACGACCGGGCGCGTCGCTCCGTAGGCGAGGAACGTGAGAGCCCCGGCGCCCACCAGTGACGACGGCACGTTCACCAGCGGCGACGTCTCGCGGCTGCGCGGTTCGTTCGCCACGACACGCCGCACGAGCGTCGGAATGACGAATCCCTTAGCGGCGACGACCAGACATCCCACGACAATGAGCACGACGTCGCGGCGATGAACTCCGAGCACGAGCGCGACCGCGCCGAGAGCCATCCCCTGGAGCGCCAATGCGCGCACGATCGCCCGAAGTGACCGTCGCCACAGCGTGACGAACGCACAGAGGATCACCAGCCCGGCCGCGACCTCGAGGAAGCTCGAGTACGTCGTGCCGTTCATCGCGCGACCACCGCGGTCAGCGCACCGAGCAGCGCCAGCACGAAGCCGCCCGCCAACAGTTCCGGCAAGCGAAAGAGACGCATCTTGGCCGTGAAGACTTCAAAGACCGCGATCGCGGCGCCGACGATCGCGACCTTGGCAACCAGTGCGAGCAGCCCCAGACCAAAAGCCAGCACCCCCGGTCGATCCGCCACGCCCCAGGGGACGAGCAGGTTCACGAGCAGGCCCAGCAAGAATACGAGGCGCATCGATTCGCCCACGACGATCAGACCCAGGTCCGCGCCGGAGTACTCGAGGACCATGGCCTCGTGGATCATCGTGAGTTCGAGATGCGTACTGGGATTGTCGACCGGCAGCCGACCGCTCTCGGCGAGGATCACCACCAGGAACGACGTCAGCGCCAGGATTCGCGCCGGACTCGCGATGACCGCCGGATGGTTCAGACCGATGCGCACGAGCGCGGGCAGGTTCGACGTGCGAGCGGCGACCGCCATGGCCAGGATCGCCACCAGTAGCGCCGGCTCACAGAGTGCCCCGATGGTCATGGACCGGCTCGAACCCATGCCGCCAAACGCCGTCCCGGTGTCGAGGGCACTCAGCGCGAGCAGGACCGAACCCAGCAGCAGGACGAAGACCACCGCGAAGAAATCCGAACTCTGCCCGAGCGGTGGACGGCTTGTCACCAGGGGCGACACCGCCGTGACCGCGACGACCGTCGCGACGAGGACGACCGGCCCGACGCCGAAGACCCAACTCGAATCTCGCGGGCGCATACGTTGTTTGGCGAAGAGCTTGCGCAGGTCGAGCAGGGGCTGATAAATAGGTGCGCCGACGCGACCCTCGAGACGACTACGAACCTTGCGCATGAGTCCCACCAGGAGCGGCCCGCCCACGGCGACGACCGCGACTTGGAAGACCGCGACCAGAATCTGCGTCATGACGTGGCTGAGCTCGTTCACGCCACCACCACCAAGACGATCACGAGCGCTACGAAACCGTAGGCGAGGTATCGGTGCACGCTGCCGTTCTGGAACCAGCGCGCGCGTTGCCCCCACCACCGCACGCCGGCAATGAAGGGTCGATAGAACTTGCGTTCGACGACGTCGTCATTCGACGTGCGATAGGCGATGCGCTCGATGTAGTACCGCGACTCGACGAAGTGGCTGACGTCGAGGTCGCGCGCGGGTCGGATCACGTCGTCGAAGACACGTTGCAGCGGTTCAGCGAACGAGGTCGCCGTGTACTGCATGCGCGAGGTCTGCAGCGTTCGACCCGAACCCCACGGTTCGACCGGATTGACGGCGGGCCACATGTGACTTCGACGGTGCGTGAGACGGCGAAACACGATGACGACCAACACCGCGATCGCCAGTCCTGCGGCGAGCAGCGACGGCGCCAGGACACCACGTAGTCCCAGCAGGTGCAGCGAGATCCAGCCACTCGTCGCGGAAGTGGCGTTGACGCGACCCGCGCTCGCGGCCGCGCGCTCGATCGCCGGGAGCACGAGCATCGGCACGAGACCGAGCACGAGACAGAGGGTGGCGAGGGCCGCGGCGCCCAGGCGCATCGTGACCGCGGCCTCGTGAGCCTCGGTCGCTTCGTCCGAACGCGCCCGTCCGAGAAACCCGATCCCCGTCGCCTTCACGAAGGCCGCGACCGTGAGTCCCCCGGTCAACGCGAGGGCGGCGACCGCGACGGCCACGCTGATCACGACCGAGGTATTGGACGTCGGTAGACCGTGGAGCAGACCCTGGAAGAGCAGCCATTCACCGACGAATCCGTTGCACGGTGGCAGGGCCGCCACCGAAAGCGCGCCGACGAAGAAGACGACGCCCGTCACGGGCATCCGCCGCATCAAACCTCCGAGTCGATCCAAGTCCCTCGTCCCCGTGGCGACCTGCACCGCGCCCGCGGCGAGGAAGAGGGCTCCTTTGAAGACGGAGTGATTGATCAACAACAACAGTGCCGCCACCATCGCGATGGCGGCGGTCGTCGGACGGCCCACCGCGCCAAAGAGTCCCGACGCACCGAGCGCGATCAGGACCAGACCCATGTTGTCGGTCGTCGAATACGCGAGCAGCCTCTTGAGGTCCGAACTCGTCGCCGCGTAGAGGGCGCCGTAGAGGGCTGACACCACGCCGAGAAGACTGACGAGCAACCACCACCAGACGGGACCTCCCCCGAGGAGTTCATTGCCCACGAGGATGATTCCGTAGATGCCGAGGTTGACCATCGCCCCGGACATCAGCGCCGACGCCGGGCCCGGCGCTTCGGCGTGAGCCTTGGGCAACCAGACGTGCAGGGGCACCGCCCCGGCCTTCGACCCAAAACCGAGCAGGGCCAACACGAATATCGTCCCGCGCACCGCTCCCGACAGATGCCGGGCGTGAGCCTCGATGTCGGCGAAGGTCTGTCCGCCGGAGTGGGCCGAGAGCAGCACGAGCGCGAGGAGTATGGCGGCCGCGCCGGCGTGCGTCATGACGGCGTACCACTGGGCGGCGCTTCGCGCGGCCTCGCGTCTCGACTGGTCGGTCAACACCAGCACCAGCGAGGCGAGCGCCATCATCTCCCACAGCACCAGGAACGTCGCCACGCTGGCGGCGAAGGGCACGAGGAGCATGCTGGTGACGAACAACGGCAATGTGCTCGACGCACTTCGCGTCGCGAGGCCGTGACTGGCGTAACCCAGCCAATAGAGCGTCGACGCCAACGCCACCACCGAAATCGAGATGACGAAAAGCGCGCCCAATGGATTGAGCACGAGCGTGACGCCGGTGAGGGGCAGGATCGCACCGGTGGAGAGCGAGATGGCGTGTCCGCTCGAGAGCACCGACACCGCGGCCGCAATTCCTGCACCGCACGAGACCCACGTGAGCGCCACGGCCGCGCCCACGCGGCTCGACGCCGGTAGCGCACCTCCGAGAATGGCGGCCACCATTCCGGCCAGAGCGATCGTGACGACGTAGACCTCGTTCACCGCCCGGTCAGACCCCTCAACGCTTCGACGATTGCCTCCGGGCGAGGCGGACAGCCCGCGATATGGACATCGACGTTCACGACGTCGCTCACCGATCCTTCGACGCCGTAGGCGCCCTTGAAGATCCCACAATCGTGCGCGCAATCACCGAGCGAGATCACGAGTCGCGGTTCAGGCATTGCCTCCAGCGTCTTTCGCAACGGTTCAACCATGTTCTTCGTGACCGGTCCTGTCACCAAGAGGGCGTCGGCGTGACGGGGCGACGCGACGAGTCGCGCGCCAAATCTCTCGGTGTCATAGACCGGCGCGAAGGCGGACGTGACCTCAAGCTCGCAACCGTTACACGAACCGGCGTCGACGTGACGTATCTGCAGCGATCCGTGAAGCGTCACCGCTGAGTGTTGAAGTGTCGGCGCGTCGCCTAAGTCCTTGACGACTTTTCTGGGATGAACCAAGGTTTCCAAGAGGAAACGAAACGACATGACTCCGGTTTCCCTCTTCGCGTGCTGGATCGCTCTAGCAACAGTACCATCGAATTTTCAGGTCGCTTTTGCGAGAAATGGCCTCGTGCAGTGCCGTGATAGCGACGAATCTCAATCCCAATGAGACGTTTGATGCCGCAGTTAGAGGCCAACGAGATCACGTCGATCGATGCGATACTCTCCACAGCCATCGCTCGATCTACGCCGCGCTGTGCAATATCTCCCTCTCAAACTGATCAACGCGGGCCATCGGTGCGATTCATGTGGTCACGAGACGGCGAAAGGACGACACTCTCGAGCACATCTCGGTCGTGGAGTTACCCATTAATTGAGCAGTTGATCCGCATCGCCCTTGACCTATGGTCGAAGTAGTGAAGCGTAGGGCCTTGCAAGAGAGTGAGGAGCGATTTCGTCAGTTGGTGAACAACATCGACGAAGTCTTCATCCTTCGAACGACCGCGCCCTACCGATACATCTACATCAGCCCAGCCGTGGAGACCGTCTTCGGACTGAGCGCTGAAGAGGCAATCGCCGATCCCGCGCACTTCCTTTCATTCACCCATCCCGACGACGTCGAATTCGTCCGCACGACGATGGAGGAAGCCGGCCACGCCGAGCGTGTCGAGGTCGAGTACCGGATCATCCGTTCTAACGGTCAAATGCGTTGGGTATGGACGCGGTATCAGCAGGTTGAGGTCGCGCCAGGCGATCCCCCGCTCGTCGCCGTCGTGGTGACTGACATCACTGCGCAGAAGGACGCCCAACGCGCCGAGGTGTCCGCACGGGCCGAGGCGGTACGGGCCAACGCGGCCAAGACCGAGTTCCTGTCGCGGATGAGCCACGAGTTACGAACACCGATGAACGCGATTCTGGGGTTTGCCCAATTACTGGGAATGGATGCGCTGAACGAAGATCAGCATGAGTCGGTACGTCAGATCATTCACGGCGGGCGGCACCTGCTGAATCTGATCAATGAGGTCTTGGACATCTCGCGAATCGACTCAGGCGAACTGACGCTGTCCACCGAATCCGTACTGGTGTCCGACGTATTGGATGAGGTCATGGACCTCGTGGTGCCACTGGTCGCGGCGCGCAATCTGACGGTCCTCATGCCAGAAGGGGACATTTGTCACGAGCACGTGCTGGCCGATCGACAGCGCTTCAAGCAGGTACTGCTGAATCTCGTGGCCAACGCGATCAAGTACAACCGCAACGATGGCGAGATCAGATTGAGTTGCTCGGCTCGGCCCAACGGCGAGTTTGCCGTCACCGTCTCGGACACCGGGATCGGAATCGGCCCTGAGGAGTTGAAGCGATTGTTCACGCCGTTTGACCGGCTCGGTCGAGAGAGCACCGGTGAGGAGGGTACCGGTGTCGGTTTGGCGTTGTCGCAGCGACTCATTCAGTCGATGGGCGGTCGCTTTGAGGTCGCATCATCTCCTGGCGTCGGTAGTAGTTTCACGGTCCTGGTGCCCCTGGTCAAGAACATAGGACCGCAACCCGATGAGCAAGGTTCGCCGGCTGCGGGCGCCGAGAGTTCGACTGCCGACACGCTGGTTCGTCAATCGCAGTTGAGAGTCGTGTACGTCGAGGACAATCTTGCCAACGTGCGACTGATGGAGCAGATCGTCGCGCGTCGTCGAGACGTCACACTGATTCACGCAATGCAGGGTCGACTCGGGCTAGAACTGATCGCCTCATCTCAGCCCGACCTGATCCTCTTGGACCTCCACCTGCCCGATATGTCTGGCGAGGAAGTTCTGCGGCGATTGCAGGCCGAGGTGTCCACCAAGGGCATCCCCACCGTGGTCGTGAGCGCCGATGCCAGTCCCGGGCAGATTCGACGGATCTTGGAGATGGGTGCCTCCGGTTACCTCACCAAGCCGTTTGACGTGGAGGAATTGTTACGTTGGTTCGACGATCCGCACGCGATGAGAGGATCGGTCCCTTGACGTGACCCGAAGGGTCAGGCTTTTTTATCCAGGTTGAATTCGCAATACCTCCAAGTGAATTTGCGAACGCTTCGACGTGACGTCTTTCGCTACTTTTTGAATCAATCAGTGCTCTGAGTAACGGTTATCGTCCCCTTGTCACGACGAAGATGGCCCGGCTGTTCACGCTGAAGAACGCGGCACGCCGCCCGCCTGGGCCTTGGAGATCACGAACTCGGTCGCTGATCGCACGCCGTTCAAAAAGAGCGTGTCCTGTTGGACCTTGGTCAGATTGAAGTCGGTGGCCGCCAGGCCGGCGTTGTCGACGAAGATCGTCTTCGCGGCCGTCAACTCGTTCACGGCGTAGGAGTCCCACTCATTGGACATTGTCTTGAGCGTGCGCATCGCCACCTCCCAGGTCGACGAGCACGCTTCGGTCGCCGGGAAACTGGTTTGCAGCTGGGAGAGCTTTATCCCGATCGTGGGCCAGCGAGAGGGCTTGCCGTCGGTTCGATTGAAGGCGTGGATCGGGAAGTTCGCCAGCAGTCCCCCATCGACCCACGTCTGAGAACCGGCTTCGTAGCGCAGCGTGATCGTGTCGCCACCTGGTACGGCGATCTCCACGGTGGCCTCTTGGGAGACGTGGTGGTACGGCTCGAAGAAGAAGGGGATCGACATCGACGCGCGCACCGTGTCGACGGGGTCTTGAATATCGGGATCCTTCCCGTAGAACGCGAAGTCCCAGGGCAGGCGCACCAGTTGACCCCGGGTGATGTCCGAGGTGTGCACCACGAGGCTGTAGTCGTGGCCCGGGGCCACACTGAGTTCGGGATCGTCGTCGAGTGAGAACTTCAGATCGTTGAACGTCCTCACGCCGAGCTGGTCGTGCATGATCGGGCGCAACCAGGTCTCGAGGTAGTCACCGGAGTAGACGCCCTCGTGGCGCAACAAGATGGACGCGTCAGAGGCGGCTTCGATGACCTCACCGCCCGCGTGACCCAGGAGTTTCTGGAGCTTGCTCTCGGGCATGAACTGGGTGAAGTCCAGCGAGCGGATGAAGCCCAGCAGATCGGTCATCGGGCGCTCGGTGCGCGACAGTCCCGCGACGAGCGTGGCGGCGATCGCCCCGGCGCTGGTTCCGGCGACGGCGCGAAACGAGTAACCGGCCTCGTGCAAGACCAAGATGGCGCCCACGAGGCCGAGCCCCTTGACGCCGCCGCCTTCCAGCACCAGGTCGGCGCGAAGCTCCAGTCGCTTCGCGTTGGCCGGGTTGGGCCAGCCGTCCACCACGCGGAGACGTTCGGCCGCGTCGAGGAACTCAACTTGGAGCGCGGGGTCGCGTTCGTAGCCGCACGACGCGTCCGACAGGGCGATTGAGTCGGTCATTGGACCTCCGTTACTTGAAGCCTTCGTGGTTCGACCACCGAGCGACACCAGAGCGACGTCGACTAGTCACGGTCCAACGCCTCCAGCGCCGCGCCGGCACGCCGTTCGACGTTCGCGTAGCGGTTCGTCGCCGCGAGTTCGCGGGCCACCTCGAGCAACGCCCTCGCCCGTTCGAGGTCGCCGTCGCGGCGCCGTTGAGCGAGCATCGCACCCCAAAAGAGATTGGTCCGGGCGGCGAAGAACTTGGCGCCGGTGCGTTCGCATTCGACCATCGCCTTGGCGAAATACGACTCGGCTTCGTCGTAGCGGCCGAGGCAGGTCGCGAGCGCGCCGAGGTATTGGCTGACCGGGCTCTCGCATTCGGCGCCGTTACTCGGCCACAGCTCGGCCCACGGCACCAGTCGATCGAAGATCGCCTCGACGAACTCGGGTTCGCCCAGGGCGATCGCGGCGTCGGCGCACCAGACCATTCCCGTGAGCCAGGTGGCGTCGATCGGCGACTCGAAGTCCTTCGCGGACATCTCGCTCAAGAGCTCACGCACCGCATCGAGGTTGCCGGCTTCCGCGTGGGCCAATACCAATGCCGCGCTCACGGCGCCGCCCACGTCGGGAGCCGCGACGTGCATCTGATTCAAGATCTCCACCAGATCACCCAGGGTGCCGCGCTGCAGACCGATCGTGATCAACTGGCCGCCGTACATCACGAAGGCGTCGGGTTGGCCACTGTCGGTACCGATCTGAAAGGACTCCAGGGCGAACTGCTCGGCGACGTCGGTGTCCCCGGCCATCATCGCGCGCCACGCCCGAGTGAACAGGTAGGTCCATCGCAGCACCGGCTGGTTGAGACGCTCGACCAGTTCACGAACGATCTCGATCGTGCGGTCCAGCTCGGCGACGTCACCGGCCATGATGGCGGCCTCCTCACGCCAGTGGGCGGCGAACATGATCTGCACCGGATCGCCGACTTTGTCGGCGAAGGTCATGGCCCGCGCCGAACGCGCCAAGGAGTCCTGACACAGCTGCGGGACCATGAGCGGAAAGGCCAGGCTATTGAGCACGCGCACGCTCACGGCGTCGTCACCGTGGGCGTCGGCGATCGACAGTGCCTCGCGCGCGAGTTCGAGTCGGTCCTCGAGCGACGTGCCGACGGCCAGTTCGGCGCACAGCGTCGCGAGCACCAGCGCTCTCGACGGTTCGTCCTTCGTGAGCCGTTCGAGGGCGATCGTCAGGACGTCGACTTTCTGCTCGTCGACCGCGCCGATGGCGCTGAAGAATCCTCGGTCGAGGGCCAAGCAGGCGTCGACGAGGCGGCTCGTCTCGTTCAGGTCGGCCGCCAGATGGGCGGCCTCGATCAACGTGTCGTGAAAGGCGGGGTCCCCGGTCTGACGCTCGGCCGTGCCCAGGCCGATCATCAGGTCGACGCGAAGGATCGGATCTTCGATATCCGACTGCGCGTAGAGGTCGAGAGCCTTGACGAAATAACCAAGCGCGACGGCTGGCGCCAACGCGCGAAGGGCCGCGTCACCGGCGCGCTGGGAGTAGTTGATCGCCTTGAACAGGTTCACCGGCTGGGTGGCGTTGGTCCAGTGCCGGGCGAGTTCTCCGATTCGGGCGTCGGGTTTGTCGGCGAGGAGTTCCTCGAGCGCCTCGGCGACCTGTCGGTGGAACTGGGCGCGCCGCGCGCGCCCCAAGTCCGCGTACAGCGTGTGCTGGATGAGGGCGTGGGCGAAGCTGTAGCGACCCGACGCGTCGGCGACCTCGCGGATCAACGCCACCGCGGTGGCGGCGTCGAGGATATCGAGCAGTTCGTCTTCCGATGCGCCGGTGGCCCGGGCCAAGAGATCGAGGTCGAAGTCGCGTCCGATCACCGACGCCATCGACAAGACCCGTCCGGCGTCGGGTCCGAGTCGCACGACGCGACCGCCGATCACCTCGCGAACGCTGTCGGGCAGCGTCATCTGATCCAGGTCTCGCGCCGACCAGCGGCCGTTGTCGTCCTGGGACACCGCGCCGGTATCGATGAGGTGACGCAGTACCTCGCTCACGAAGAACGGGTTGCCGTCGGTCTCGCGGTACACCGCTTGGGCGAGAGGTACCTCTGCGTCGTCCAGGGTCCGGCCGGCGGCGGCCTCCATGTAGGTGATCACGTCGAGGTCGCTGAGGCCCTTCAGCTCGATGCGGTGCACGTTGCCGTAGCGACGCAGCACGCCGAGGGTCTCGCGCAACGCGCTGGCCTGGGCCAGGTCCGAGTCGCGGAACGTACCCAGGACGAGCACGCGCGTCGACTGCTCCGCGGCCGCGAGATGGCGAAGCAGCAGGAGACTCCCCTGGTCGGCCCATTGCAGGTCCTCGAAGACGATGATGACCGGTCGTTGGGCGGACAACATCGTGAGGAGCCCGACGACGGCGGCGAAGAGCAAGAATCGTTCGGTGTCGGCGTCCGTCGCTCGCGACGGAGCGAGGTCGGGTATGCGGCTCGACAGCGCGGGCACCAGTCGGGCCAACTCTGAACCGTGCACCGCCGCCTGCTCGAGCAACGTCACTTCGGGTGCGTGGGTGACGTAGTGATCAAACGCTTCATAGAAGAGCTGGTACGGCGTGGCGAGATCCTCCTCGCAGTGCCCGAAGAGCACGAGGGCCCCGGTGCTGGCGGCCGTTCGCGCGAACTCGCTCACCAGGGTCGTCTTGCCGAGTCCCGCTTCGCCCGACACGATGACGAGCTCGCGCCCACCGTCTTCGGTGACGCGTTTGAACACGTCGTTGATCATCGAGATCTCGGCTGCCCGGCCGACGGTCCCCACGGGCGGGCGCACGCCCAGTCGACTGGAGAGTGGGATGTCGGTGCCGTCAATGGGCTCCCACAGGATCTCCACGACGTCGATCGCATCGGGCAACCCCTTCAGCGAGAGGGCGCCCAACGGCCTCGACTCGAAGCGATTTCGACGACCGGCCATCGCGCGCACGAGGTCCGCACTCAGGATCTGGCCGGGCTCGCTGAGTGCACACAGTCGCGCCGCCTCGATGACCGGATCGCCGAAGTAGTCGCCGTTCTCGACGTTGACCTCGCCACCGCTGAGCCCGACCCGCAGACCCATCGAGTGACCGCGCACGTTGTTGTCTCGTTCGACGCCTTGTTGCATGGACACGCTGCACGCCAAGGCCGAGGACGCGGAGTTGAAGGCGACCATCAACCCGTCACCCAGATTCTTCACCTCGGTACCGCCGGATTTCAAGATTGAGTGGCGCAGAATCGAGAAGTGTCGCCGCCTCATCTCGTCCGCTTCCTCGGCGGACAGTTGTGACGACAGTGCCGTCGAACCCACCAGATCCGTGAAGAGGATCGTGACGTTCACGGTGTCGGCGCCGACCCCGCTCATGCGTTGATGTTCGCTTTCAGCATTCGCGGTTCGATGCGCCAGCCGGTGGTGGGTGCTGCGTCCATGGTGCCCTGCAGCCGCGTCAGGTCTTCGAGGAACACCCGGAAGGCGTGTTCTCCGCGAGCGTCGAGGGCCAGCGACGAGAAGTCGCTCATCAACGGCGTGCGCCGGACGTTGAGCGTGAAGTTGGCGTTGACGAGTCGCGCGTACACGTCGAGGGGCAGTCGTTGGCCACTGGCGTAGACGCGCGGGGGCTGCACGTCCGGCCAGAGCTGGTAGTTCCACACGCCCGAGCCGAGCGCTTCGTGTTCGACGGTCGTGAAGTAGATCAGCGTCGCGAGCAGTTGCGTCGCGCCCGACCGAGTGAGCGGCGCACCCGCCAACTCGGGGACGCCGTGAGGGACGTAGGCGTCGAGGCACTCGACCCACGCCGCGAGTTGCTCGTCACCGGCGATCGCCTCATCGGAGTCGAAGTACGAACCCAGGTAGCGCTCGACGTGGGCCCGGATGACGCCGAAGAGCCCAAGGAAGTTCTCGTGGGCCGGGAGATCCAATTCGTCAGAGTCCACGCCGCGCCGTCGAGCGTCGAGCTCGGGATTGAACCTGCGCAGGTCCGAGTCGGCGCACGTCGTCTCGAAGAGTTCACACATGCCCGCGTGAGTGAAACTGAAGATGTTCTCGAAGTCGCCGCCGGGCGCCATCTGGTCGAGCGTCACCATCTGGTTGCTCGAGTGGGTGGCGTAGACGTGGGGTTGGAGTAGCCGGCGCACCGGGTGCGTCGCGAGCAGGCAGTTCCTCGTCGTGAACGACAACGGCCCGCCGCACATCAGATGAAGCCAGTTGAAGTGACGGATCAGCGACAGGTGCGTGGTCACGGCGCACAACGCGAGTCGCTGCGCTAAGTCCCAGTCACGATCGCCCGGCGTGCACGAGCCCAACTCGGAGTCGATACGCGTCGCGCGCAAGGAACGCGACGGGGCATCGAGCGCGAACTCGACGACCGCGGCCGGTGAGCGAAGCCCGCGATGCACTTCGAATCCCTCGAGCGCGCTGAGGTCCCATTGAAAGATGCCCGAATCGCTTCTCGTCACGTAGCTCGAGTACGGACCGTCGACGGCCAAGCGGCCGAGGTCGACGTCCGGATCGAAGCCGGCCGGGCGCGTCGGCGCGGGGAAACTGCGTCGGTGGCTGGCGGGATAGGCGTCAGCGAGGGCCATCACGGGATTCGCGTCGATCGGCGCCAGGCCGCTCTGCATCGGTGAGAAGGTTCGGTCGAGCGCGAGTTGCAACCGACAGAAGACCCGGGCCGGGAGCTGGGACTCGTCACTCGGGACGTGGTCGGCCACCATGATTCCCGCAATTGGAATCCGCGAGAACCGGGTGGTCATGGGCACCGGGACGATGGGACGGATCTGGACCATCGGCGCCGGGATGACCATCGGCTTGGCGTGACGGAACTTGAACTCCATGAAGAAGTTCCAAAATCCCCGTCGCCAGCGCCACATCATCCGACCTCAGCTCGGCGCGGCCGTGCACCACGGCTTGAAGGCGTTGTCAACGCCGCAGAGCGCGGGGTGCAGGTTCGGGTAGTGGCGAAGCAGGACGGACTTCATGGTGTTGTTCTCGATCCACTGAATCCCTTCCTTCGTGTACACCTCGGACCGGTAGTCGTAGGTGAAGAAGCGGTCGCTCTTGAGGCGTCGGGTCGCCATAAGTATGAAGACGCGAAAGGCGGTGTCGCTGAAGGCGAAGCCTTCGGGAAGTCGTTCCGTGTAGAGCCCCACCATCAAGTCAACGTCCTCCACGTCGCGATAGATGCGCCGCAGGTCGGCGACGACCTGCGCGTCGTCGCTGAACTCCTCGAAGGTGGCAGCCGGGCGCAAATGGAACTTGCGTCGGAACTCGTTGTAGCGCGGCACGCCGCGTTCTCGGTTGCGCAGTATGTCGACGGCCGCGAGGTCGAGAACCGTGCCGTCGGGTTGGGCGAAATGTCGCAACCCCTCGGGGTAGTTGTGCAGCGCGATCGCTCCGGGGTAGCTCGTGCCGAATGAATAGAACAGGTCATTCATGCAGAATCGACGATCGCCGAGCACCTCGTGCGTCGAGGCACCCGACACCTGGGTGAAGTTGAAGTTGTCGATGAGTTGGTTGTTCGCGCTCTCGCGAATGCTGTACTCGTCCGGTATGAGAGGATGCATGCGGTAGACCGATATGAACTCCTCGGTCATGGAGTACGGCGTGCCGTGGTAGTACAGATCGGAGCCGGGAACGCCGCTGAATTCCTCACTGTTGGTGAGGCGCCCGACGCGCTTCCAGAGCCACTTGCCCTGGACTCCCCACCAGTTGAAATTCATGCCCGTCTCCATATCGGAGTCGGCCAGCATCGCGGGAGTCCACTCCACGGTGTGGATCCTGGCGATCAGGGCGGCGTTGATGAGTCGGGCGTGGTCGAAAAGTTCCTGGTCGTCCCACTCGGGGTGCAGAGAGGCGAGGAGTTCGCAGATGGAGTTGTGTTCGCGCATGAACAACGTGTGCAACATCGCGAGGCCGAGCCACCAGTTGTTCGTGGTCGCGGCGAGGTCGACGCCCGCAAGCGCTGGCATGTTCGGCGGGTCGAAGGTCAACTCGCCCTCGGTCGTCAGCTTCACCCGGCCCCGGTCGAACGTCCGGACCATCTCTTCGAAGACCTTGCTGCTCCCGTACACCTGAGAGGCGTCCCACCAGTGGGTCTCAGTGTTGCGATAGGTCGGTGGACCACCGTCGGAGGTCGGGTCGACCTTGGTGCGTTGGATCTTCATCGGACGTTCCGGCCACGGATCACCCTCGTCGAGGTCCACTTCCCAGGGATCGTCGGGCACGTTGGTCCCGTGACTCATCCAGTCGTGCACCTCGAATTGAATCCATGAGGCGGCGAGGAGGTTGAGTGACGTGGCCGGCATGAACCGGCGCCGGGCCAGCAGCTCGTTCGCGATCGTTCGCGGGTTGGGATTCAAGACGTCGTTCGGATAGGTGCCCTCGAGAGGCACGTTGCGCCCAAAACGCGCTCCCGCACTGCCGATGTCGGGGTAGATCGGATCGTTCCCTGTCCCGTCGGACGACCTCGTCAAGCTACGGGGGCCGGGCGGGGGCGACTCGGGTCCCCACGTGACGGGCTGAGCACTGGTGTCGAAGAGATTATTTCGACGCAGCACCATTCGAAGACCGAACAAGGTCAACAGCGCCAAGGGCTTCGGAAGACGGTCCCAGCCTCGGTGGTAGTCGAGATAACTGGTCGTGCTCATGAAGCGGCGCTTGAGCACTCCATCACGCATGATCGGCCGCCCCCAATCGAAGACCGTCTAGGTCTAGTGACTCGTGATTCTAGCGCTCGCATTTCATTTCTCACTAGGGATTTCTCAGTTTGCGTGTCGTCGCGACGCCATGGCGTTTGAAGGGAGCACGCCCAAAACCGAACCTCGCGAGCGCGACGCCGGTCCCGACTTTGCGGGGCCGCCAATGACGTCACGAGTGCACGTAATGAGAGCGACTTCGTGTACTCAACCGGTGGTTCGCGCAACGAGAGATGAGTTCACGGGGTCGTCGCTCACGTGTTGCTGACGCAGTGAAAGCGGCACCCTTGACGTAATCCAAACAGGTCGGGACCTTTGACCGAGCTTGAATTGGAAGAGACCTCAAAGCGACTGTGCGAACGCCTCGACAATCTGACATTGCTCTTTCGTTTCAACCGCTCGTTGGTCGTAGTTGATGCGCACCCATTCCACGGCATCTCGACATGGGACGCCCGCGCAAACAGCCAAACATGCGAGGACGGTTCCGGTTCTGCCCAGCCCTCCGTAGCAGGCAATTTCCACGATTTCACCTGATCTGGCTCGAGCGCGAATGTCCACGATGACATCGAAGAGTTCGCTTTGATCCTCGGGGGCTCCAAAGTCGGGCCACGCGATCATTCGGTACGGCCACTTCACTTCAGGGTCGTCGTTCCAGCGATCGTCCAGATACACCGCGAAGTCGGGCTGGGACACTCGGTCCGAAGGGATAAGTCCGAGACGTCCCTGCGCGTAGACGACCGTGTCATCGGGCAGATTGACGATCATATTGCATTATTACCCTCCAGAGACGCTTACGGGCAAGCGACTCAGAAATAGAATCGATCGATCGTCGCAGAGGGCGCCAGTCCGATCTCGACGACGAAGGGAAAGGTCGTTGACAACTCATGTCGGATTCGCGTGAAGAACGACTTCCTGGCGGGAGACTCACTGTGGTCCTTCGCGCTGGCGACATAGTTCTTCGTCAGTCACAACCTTGGAGCGACGATGTGCAGCGACTCCTTTCACACGTCCGAAGTCGGGGATTCCTGCTCGCTCCCGAGCCGCTCGGGTTTGACGAACAGGGTCGTGAGGTCGTGCGTTATATCGAAGGAGACACGTCGGCAACCGTGACTCCCTGGCCGGGTTCACTCTGGAGCGACGAGTTGTTGGTCGAGGTTGGACAGAACGTTGCCGCCTACCATCGCGCAGTCGCGGACTTCGTACCTTCCGAAGTTGTGCATTGGCAGTACCGACCACGAGCACTGGGGCGAGGCGAGATCATTTGTCACCATGATTTCGCCCCGTACAACGCTGTCTTTCGAGGAGATCGTCTCCTAGGAATGGTCGACTGGGAAAGCGCTGGTCCTGGAACGATCCAAGAAGAGATCGCGTTCCTCGCGTGGCAATGGGTACCACTGCGTCCACCAGAACCTGAATTTGACGACGGGGGCCATCCCAAAGTCGACCGGGTCGCTCGACTCCGGCTTCTTCTCGACAGCTACGGCTTCGAGGACCGAACCGGTTTCATACAGGCGATCATCGACCGGGTGGAGATCTCTCGATCGGGAATCGAAGAGCGGGCCGCTGAGGGTGGTCTTCCGTACATTGAGCTTCGCAATGAGGGCTACACGCGAGACATGGAGGCGCTGATTCGACACCTAGAAGAGAACCGACGGGAACTCCAGTCCGCCATTGAATAGTTCACTGAATCATTTGCGACATTGAGTCATAGCGTGTACCACTGATGAGCGCTACTGACAGTCCCATTGTCCCACCTACCGCGAACGCCGCGCGCAACCGGTGGACGTTGATCGCGGTCTGCGCGGGCACCTTCATGCTGCTCGTTGACGTGACGATCGTGCAGGTCGCGCTGCCGACGATCCAACGGCACCTCGGCGCCTCGTTCACCGACCTGCAATGGGTGATCGACGCGTACGCGCTCAGCCTGGCCGCGCTGATCCTCACCTGGGGGTCGATCTCAGACCGCTTCGGACGAAAGCGCGTCTTCGTCGCCGGGCTCGCGCTGTTCACGGCGTCGTCACTGCTCTGCGGGATCGCCCAGTCGATCAACATGCTCATCTGGTCGCGCGCCCTTCAGGGCGTCGGCGGCGCAGCGATGTTCGCGACCGGTCTCGCCCTCATCGCCCAGGATTTTCAGGGCCCGGCGCGCGGCAGGGCGATCGCGGCGTGGGGCGCGACCGTGGGCGGCGCGGTAGCGATCGGGCCGCTCGTAGGCGGACTGCTCACGAGCGGCGTCGGCTGGCGCTGGATCTTCATCGTCAACGTGCCGATCGGTGCCGTCGCAATCTGGCTCTCCTCGACGAAGATGCGCAATCAGAAGGACCCCGGCGCTACACGCCTCGACGGCCTTGGCCTCATCAGTTTCTCTGCGGGCATGTTCCTGCTGGAGCTCGGCCTCATCAAGGGAAATGCTCTCGGCTGGACGAGCGGGTCAATTGTGGCGATGTTCTGCGGCTCCGCGGCGGCCTTTCTCGCCTTCGTCTTCATCGAACTCCATCAGACGCGGCCGATGTTTGACCTCTCGCTCTTTCGCAAACCCGGCTTCAGTGGAGTCTCGCTTGGCACGTTCGCCGTCGGCGGCGGAATGTTCGCACTCATCCCGTACCTCACGTTGTACCTGCAGAACGACCTCGGCTACTCTCCCCTCGGCGGCGGCCTGCGTCTGTTGCCAATGACGGTGCTCACCTTCCTCGTACCTTTCATCTTTCGCTCCCCCATCAACAGATTCCCGCCGGGTGTCGTGCTCGGTGGCGGCATCGCGGTAACCGCTGTCGGCATCGCGGCATTACTCGCGGTGGGACCTGATTCCAGTTGGACAGTCCTTATCCCGGGGATGGTGCTCGCCGGTATCGGCATCGGGATTGCCAACCCAGCCATCGCACGCGTCGGGCTTGGCGTCGTACCCCCTCAACGAAGCGGCATGGCGTCGGGTATCAGCAACACGTTTCGCATCGGCGGGCTCGCGACCGGCGTCGCGGCGCTCGGCGCCGTGTTCCAACAGCGGATCACTACTTCGATGTCGGCCAGCGTCGGCGCGCGCGCGGCCGCACTCGGTCGTGTCATCTCCTCAGCTGGCGTCAAGGCGGCCGCCCACGGCCACCCAAGGATCGCCGACGCGGCGCGAGTCGCCTTCGTCTCGGGGCTGCGAACGATCTTCGTCATCGGCGCGATCGTCGTCGCGCTCGGTGCCGTCGTCGCCGCGAGCCTCGTCCGATTCAAGGACTTTCACATCGGGGCCGTGGCGCCTCCGGCACTCGATCGAACGCCTTCGGTGTCAACTGGGCCCACGTAATTCGCTCGCGCCGTATCACGTGGCACGTCGTTTGATCCCTCCGCGGAGCGCAGGGCTTAGGTCGGTGTCTTGATCATGGGTCCCAGTTCATCAGTGATGATGTCGCCACCAAGAAGTCGGGTCAGGGTGTCAGAAGGCGACTCTCGGGTTCGATGTTGCACTGATACCTCTTCCGGTGCCCTCTGCTATCGACCTGAAGCGCTCTACTCGCTCCGACGACGCGACGAATAGTCATGGTCCGGTCGTAGCGGTGTGGGACCTCGCGTGGCTTCCGCGACGTAGCTCCGGCGTAGCCAAATCCGTCAGTAGCATCAACGGGGATCGGGCATTGGCACCTTCCACCGACACGGGGAAGCAACGTTTCACGCCACTGACTAGATGAGAGGCCCGGATGCCGCGACGCAAGTTGTCGAAGAAGGTACCCGGTTCGGTGTGGATACTGGGCGTCGTCAGTTTCTTCAACGACGTCTCCAGTGAGATGCTCTACCCACTCCTGCCGATTTTCATCACTCAGGTTCTCGGCGCGCCCGTGGCGCTCTTGGGACTGATCGACGGAGTGGCCGAAGGCGCCGCCGCAGGTTTCAAGGCCGTTTTCGGTAGGTGGTCAGATCGAGTGGGGAAACGGCGATCCTTCGTCATATCTGGCTACGCCGCCTCGGCCGCCTCGAAGATCGTCGTCGCGGCGTCCACGACGTGGGGATTGGTATTCGTGGGAAGGCTCCTGGACAAGTTCGGCAAGGGGGTGCGCACCGGCGCACGCGACGCCCTGCTGCTCGAGGCGTCAAACCCCTCGAATCGCGGTCTGGTCTTCGGGGTTCAGCAGAGCCTCGACAGCGCGGGCGCCGTGGCCGGGCCCTTACTGGCCCTGCTCCTCCTGCACTCGTTTCGCAACGACATCCGAACGATCCTGTACATCGCCTTCATCCCCTCGGTCCTCGCCGTTCTCATCGTTCCGTTCGTGCGAGAGGCACTCGCCTCGAGCGTCTCGACCCCTACGAGCGTCGAAGCGCAGACAATGGCCGCGGAGAGCACGGCCCTCGAAGAGGTCGTTGCCGCACCGAAGCTCAGTTTGTCATCGCTCCCTCGAGAGTTGCGACTGTTCTTGGTGGCCAGCGGTCTGTTTGCTCTGGGCAACAGTTCGGACAGCTTCTTGATCCTTCGAGCCCGGGGTGTCGGACTGAGTATCTCCTTGGTGATCGTGGCCTACGTCCTCTACAACGTGATCTTCAGCGCGGCGTCGACCCCCGCGGGAATCCTAGCCGACCGACTGGGTGCGAAACGGGTCTATATCGGCGGGATGGTGGTCTACGCACTGGTCTACGCGGGCTTCGCGCTCAACCGCTCCGCGACCGGGGTCTGGATTCTGTTCGCCATCTACGGCTTCTACATCGCGCTGACCGACAGTGTCTCACGGGCCCTCGTAGGGAGTTTCATCATCGATGAGACCCAAGCCGCCGGCATCTACGGCCTCGTGCAGACGGTCATCAGCGTTGGTCTCGTCGTGGCGTCGATCGTCGGCGGTGCGTTGTGGTCCCTCGTGGGCGCGTGGGCCACCTTCGCCTTCGGCGCCGGGTGCGCCGTCGCCGCGATTGTGGTGTTCTGGTTGACGAGCGCGCGTCGACCGGAACGACACGACATCCTCACGTGACGCGGTCTCTTCATTCACGTCGCCGTCACCCTGGATGGACGCGGGGCCGAGGGGACCATTTCCCCTAGCGGATGCTCGCGAACTTGCCTACGATCGCCTTGATGGCCCAGCGTGCGCTCCTACGGTGTGAGAACCTACGTCGCAGTTTCGGCGACCGGTCGGCCGTCGAGGGCATCAGCTTCTCCATCGAACCCGGCGAGATCTACGGACTCCTCGGACCCAACGGTGCGGGCAAGACGACCATCATCAAAATGGTGTGCGGGCTGCTCGAGCCCGACGCGGGCGAGGTGAGCGTTGAGGGGCGCCCGGTCCACAGCGATCTGTCCGTGAGGAGTCTCATCGGCTACGTGCCCCAGGACATCGCGCTCTATCCCGACCTCACGGCCAGCGAGAATCTCCGGTTCATCGCCCGTCTCTACAAACTTCCCTCCGACGTCGTGCGCCAACGCGTCGCCGAAGTACTCGAACTCTGTGAGTTGAGCGACCGCGCGAACGACCGGGTCGATTCCTTCTCCGGCGGCATGAAGCGACGCCTCAATATCGGCGCGGGGCTCCTGCACCACCCTCGACTCCTCGTGCTCGACGAACCCACGGTCGGCGTCGACCCCCAGAGCCGTCACTCCATCCTGGAACGGGTCCAAGAGTTCGGTCGTAGTGGCATGGCCGTGCTCTACACGACCCACTACATGGAAGAGGCCGAACACGTCTGCAGCCGTGTGGGCATCATCGACCACGGTCGGCTCATCGCCGAAGGTACCCGTCGAGAACTCGTCGAGCAACTCGGCGAACGTGACCGGATCGAAATGTCCGCTACCGGCAACCTCGAAGCATTCGCCGCGGCGTGCCGAGCGATTCCGGGCGTCGACAGCGTCGCGACGACCAGCGACGCGGTGCAAGTCGTCGCCGGCGAAGGTCGCCGCATGCTGCCCTTACTTCTCGAGGCCTCCGAGCAGATCGACGTGACGGTCAACACCATCGACGTCACCGAACCCAATCTCGAAGCGGTGTTCTTGCACCTCACCGGCACTGCGTTGCGCGACTGACATGCCCGCGGTCCTGCTCATCGCTGGCAAGGACCTCCGACAGCGACTACGCGACCGCTCGGCGATAGTCCTCGGGCTCATCGCGCCGCTGCTGATCGCGGCACTCATGAGCTTCGCCTTCAAGGGGACCGAGTCGTTCCACTATTCCCTCGGCGTCGTCAACGACGATCACGGTGCGGTCGCTTCCCAGTTGGTGAAGAGTCTCGACTCGAAGGCGTCGCGCACCGTGCTCAGCGTCGTTGCGCTGTCGAGCGCATCGGTGGCGCGCACCAGCGTGCGCGACGGCCACGTGGCCGCGGCGCTCGTGATCCCCGCGGGTTTCTCCACTTCGCTGAGCGCACCACACCCGGAGTCTCTCGCCATCGTCACGAGCGTCAATCATCAGGTCGAGGCCAACGTGACGCGATCGATCGTCGGCTCGTTCACCGCTCAGGTCAACGCCGACCGGCTCTCGGTCGAGACGGCACTCGCCACGGGCGCTCCCGCGAGCTCGCTCACCACACTGTCGGCGGAGGCGGCCACGCTTCGCATCCCTCTGCAGTCGATCGAACGTCCGATAGGTGCCGATCAGCTCAGCGCGATCAGCTACTACAGCCCGGCGATGGCGATCTTCTTCCTGCTCTTCACCATCAGTTTCGCGTCGCGTAGCTTCTTCGTCGACCGCGCCGAAGGAATGATCGAGCGAATGCGAGCGGCACCGCTTGGTCCCGCTGAGATCCTCGTGGGCAAGGCGCTGTCGGTCTTCGTCTACGGGACCCTCAGCCTCGCGACGGTTGGCGTCATCACGTCGGCGGCCTTCGGCGCCAATTGGGGCAGTCCCCTGGCGGCGTGCCTACTCGGCCTCGCCCTCGTCATCTCCGTGGTGTGCCTCACCGCGCTGGTCATTGGCGTGGCCCGGACCCAGCGCCAGGCCGAAGGGTTCGCCTCGCTGCTCGTCTTCGGGCTCGCGCTCCTCGGTGGCAATTTCATCATGATCTCGTCGTCACCACCACTCATGCGGACACTCGCCCTCTTCACCCCGAACGGCGAAGCGATGCGAGGCTTCAGCGACCTGGCGACGATTGGCGGTGGACTGTCGGCCGTCGCGCGACCTATCGAGGCGATCCTGCTCATCAGTGTCGTGACGGGCGGGGCCGCGCTCACCCTGGCGCGACGGGCCGTCTCATGAGAGCCTTGGCCATCGCGCGCGCGTCGACTCGACGGATCATACGCGACCGCACGTCACTGTTCTTCTTGTTGGTCTTGCCGATCATCGTGATCATCCTCGTGGGCGCGACCGTGCGCGGCTTCTCGACGTTTCGCGTCGGCGTGGAGAGTTCGAACAGCGGTCCCGCGGGACAGCACATCGTCGCCGCGCTCGATCACGCTCGCGGCATAGAGGTCACCACATATAGCGACAAGAAGAGTCTCACGACGGCGCTCGCGCGCGGCGAGATCAGCGCCGGCGTGCTCCTCCCTCCCGATCTCGCCACCAACGAACGCAGCTCTCACCCGATTGAAGTCACCATCTACGCCGAACAGGTCAACAGCACCCAGCAGGCCGCCGCGACCGCGGTCTCGGCGGTGATCCTGGGCCAGGGCGCTCTGGTGCAGTCGGCCGACTTCTCCGTCGCCCATACCTCGACTCCCTACGCCGAGGCGCTCGCCCGAGCGACGACCCTCGAACGTTCGGTCCCGCAGGTGGGACTGCGGAATGTTCGCGCCGACTCCAGCGTGAGTACGCTCCCCCAGGGCTACAGCTACAGCGCGCCGACCGAACTCGTGCTCTTCGTGTTCTTGAGCGCGCTCGCCGGCGGGGCCACCATCATCGAGACGAGACGACTCGGGATGTACGAACGAATGCTGGCCGGGCCGGTGCGCGCGCGCACCATCATCGCGGGCGAGGCGCTGACGTATTTCCTCTTGGCCCTCGTGCAGTCCGCGCTCATCGTGATCGTCGGCGCAGTCGTCTTCGGGGTCTCGTGGGGCAATCCCCTCGCTGCGGCACTGCTCGTGATCACCTGGGCCCTGGTCGGCGCGGGCGCGGGCCTCCTCTCCGGAACGCTCTTTCGCACGCCGGAACAGGCCTCGGCGATCGGCCCGACGGCGGGGATCGCCCTGGCGATGCTGGGCGGGTGCATGTGGCCGCTCTCGATCGTCAGTTCGACGATGCGCGCGCTCGGCCACGTGACGCCCCAGGCGTGGGCGGTCGACGCGTGGACGAGTTTGCTCTCGCGACACGGCACCGTCGCGACGATCCTGCCCCAACTCGGCGTCCTCGCCGCCTTCGCGGCGACGCTGTTCTCGGTGTCGTCACTTCGTCTGTACCGACGACTGCGATAGCCGGTCCATGGACGCGCCATCCCTTCACGAACTCGCCACCCAGTTGGAGGGACTCCACAAAGAGATGCGCGAGCGTTACGCCGACGCGAGCGACGCCCTCGAGCGAATCCTCCCCCGCCACCGACTGAGTGCCGCCAACCTGATCGACTACCTGACGCTTCGCGACGTCGACATGCGAGCGCTCCAAGACTCCCTGGCCCAACTCGGTCTGTCCTCGCTCGGTCGCGCCGAGGAGCACGTCATCACCACGCTCGAACGGGTGATCGACAACCTCCACGTCCTCGCGGGAGACGGTCCCGGACGCCGCACCGAATCGGCGGTCAGCTTCCAAGGAGGTCAACGGATCCTCGAGGCGAACAGCGTGGCGCTACTCGGCCCCAATCGACCCAACCGTCCGGCTCGGATCCTCGTCACGATGCCGAGCGAGGCGGCCAGCGACTATGGACTGGTGGTCGACCTGGTGGCTCGGGGCATGGACTGTGCACGAATCAACTGCGCGCACGATGGCCCCGAGGAGTGGCGCGCCATGGCCGTGAACGTGCGCCGCGCCGCCGAGTCCTTCGGACGCACCTGTCGCGTGCTGATGGACCTTCCCGGGCCGAAGCTGCGGACCGGTCCGATTGAGCCCGGACCACGGGTGATCCGGCTGCGCCCCGAGCGCGACCCGCTCGGTCGACTCGTGGCACCGGCTCGAGCCGCCTTCGTCGCCGGTGACGTCGAGCGTGCGACGGGACTCGGAATCGGTGACGGGTCCCTGATTCCCGTCGAGCGTGCATGGCTGGCTGAGTTGCGCCCCGGAGACACGGTGACGCTGCGCGACACGCGCGACGCGCATCGCGTAGCGACGGTGACGCAGGTGAGCGAGACGAACGCGACCGCCGAGTTCGAGGACACCACCTACGTCGCCACCGGCACTCAACTGGTCGCGAGGGGCGACCGCGAGACAGTCGTGGGGGTGCTGGCGGCGCTGGAACAGAAAATCGTACTGCATCGCGGCGACGTGCTCACCCTCACCCAGGACCTCTCGCCCGTCGATCCGCACGACCTTCGCATCGGCTGCACGCTCGCGGACGCGCTGGCCGCGATTCAAGTCGGTCAGCGGGTCCTCTTCGACGACGGCAAGATCGGCGGTGTCGTCCTCGACGTGCGTGCCGGCGAGGTTGACGTCTCGATCACCAGTGCCGCTCATAAGGGATCCAAGTTGCGCGCCGAGAAGGGCATCAGTCTTCCCGACACCGAGCTCGACGTCGCGGCGCTGGGGCCCGAGGACGTGCGACTGCTTCCATTCATCGCGGAGTGCGCCGACCTGGTGGGACTGTCGTTCGCGCAATCTGCCGAGGACATCACCGCACTGCAGGGCCACCTCGGGGCGATCGGTGCCGCTGGACTGGGCATCGTGATGAAGGTCGAGACGGTCCGCGGATTCGATCAGTTGCCAGAGATGCTCGTGGCCGCCATGGCGACGGAGTGCTTCGGCGTCATGGTGGCGCGAGGCGACCTCGCGGTCGAATGTGGATTCGAACGTCTCGCCGAGGTGCAAGAGGAGATTCTCTGGCTTTGTGAGGCGGCCCACACACCGACCATCTGGGCGACCCAGGTCCTCGACCAACTGGCCCGCACGGGTCGGCCGTCGCGCGCCGAGATCTCGGACGCGTTCATGGCCGGTCGCGCCGAGTGCGTCATGCTCAACAAGGGGCCGCACATCGGAGAGGCCGTGAGTGCCCTTGATGACATCCTCGGTCGGATGGACAGCTACCAGCATAAGAAGACCTCGCTCCTGCGACGCCTCACGAGCTGGTCGCCGACGACGTGAGCCGAGCGTCTCCGCGCAGGACCTCGGGGCTGTGCGACGCCCGTCGGAGCACGTCATGTTGTGGCGTCGTGTCGTTGTCGGATGCCGATTCACTCGGCGATAACGTCGAACGCATGGACATAACGTCGGTCGTTGCCACCGCCTACGGCGGACCAGAGGTGCTCTCGGTTGTCGAGTCACGACTGAATGATCCCGCACCCGGTGAGGTGCTGATCGAGGTCCGCGCTGCCGCGACGAATCCGGTGGACTACAAGCTCTATAGCGGTGCGTACGGCGAGGACCCATCGAATCTTCCCCTGCCACTCGGTTTCGAAGCGGCGGGGGTCGTCGTAGGGATCAATGGTGAACCGGAAGGACCCGGCGGACGGATTGCTCTCGGCGATGAGGTTATTGCCTACTCCGCGACCGGCGCCTACGCCAGCGGTCTCCTCGTCGAGGCGGACAACGTGTTGCCGAAACCAACAAACATGTCGTTCGAAGAAGCCAGTTGATTGATGCTGACGGGGGTCACGGCGATTCACGCACTACGTGCAACCAAGACCGAAGCCGGCGACACGCTGTTAGTACACGGTGCGACCGGCGGCGTTGGCCTGACCGCCGTGCAAGTCGCGGTCGCTGACGGCGTGCGAGTGATTGGGACCGCCAGCCAAGGCGAGCAAGAGCGATTTCGGAGTCTGGGAGTCGAACCCGTGGTCTATGGCGGCGGCTTGCTCGAGAGAGTTCGCGCCGTCGCGCCGTCCGGTGTCACGGCAGCCATTGATCTGGTGGGCACCGACGAGGCCGTCGACGTCTCGGTCGCCCTCGTCGCCCACCGCGACCGGATCGCCACGATAGTGAATACGGAACGAAGTAAGGCAAACGGCATCCACGCATTGGGCGGTGGCCCGGGGGCGGACCCCGGGGGCGAGATCAGGTCGGCGGCTCGACTTGAGTTGATCCGACGGGTCGAAGAGGGATCGCTGCGCGTGTTCGTCGAGGCCACGTACCCACTGAACGAAGCGGGCGCCGCACATCGACAGCTCGCCGCCAGTCACGCACACGGCAAGATAGTTCTGGTTCCTTAGTTCGTCACCTTCAGTGCAATTACCCGGAGTGACCCTCCCCCGTGTCACTCGCCGGTGACTTCATAATTGCGCTCTTTCGGACGTTTGAGTCGGGGAGCTGTGGCCCCAACAGATTGATTTCCGATTCTTTACGGTCGCCACTGACAGTGCCCTTTTACACTGCCTACGCGTTTCTCGTGACGGCATTGGTAGACGCCAAGATTGCCTTTTGTCGTGGCCGCTGTCGCACCCCGAATTTAGAGTCGAACTTATGTTCACTTCTCAACGAGAGCTCAACGCGAAACAACGAGAGGCCGCCACCTTTGGGGACGGGCCCCTCCGAATCATTGCGGGGCCGGGAACCGGGAAGACGACAACGCTTACGGCGAGAGTCGATGTTCTCCTTGAACGCGGTCTCGCGCCGGAGCGAATACTGCTGCTGACCTTCACTCGCCGCTCGGCACGCGAGATCGTAAGTCGCGTTCGCGCGCTTCGGGGCGCCCAGCAAGGACGCAGGGTCTCAGGCGGTACCTTTCACTCTGTCGCTCACCGCACGCTTCGACGCCATCACGCCGCAGTTGGTCTGCCTGCGGGTTTCGGCGTTCTCGATCGAGGTGACGCTGCCGACCTAATGGACCTGGTTCGCGGGGAACTGAACATTCTGAGCAGGGAACGCCGACTGCCGAAGAAGGGGACCCTCGGCGCACTTTATTCGCGAACGGTGAACACCGGCGTGCCACTCGCCGATGTCATGCGCGAAATCACGCCGTGGTGTGTCGAGAGCCTCGACGAAGTCGCTTCGCTCTTCACGGCCTTTGTGGCCCAAAAGCGCTCACTCGGACTATTGGATTTCGACGACCTGCTGTTGTATTGGCGGGTGGCAGCGCAAGATGAAGCATTGGGTGAAGAACTCGGCGCGGCCTACGACCACATCCTGGTCGACGAGTTCCAGGACGTGAACCTCCTGCAGCTCGACGTCCTCGTCGGGCTACGCCGATTGGATTCTCGCCTGACCATCGTGGGCGATGACGCACAGGCCATCTATGGATTTCGTGGCGCGACGGCGAGATTCCTACTCGATGCCGACCGCTTCTTCAGCGGACTCGCAACTATCACCCTCGACATCAACTACCGATCGTCTGGCGCGATCCTTGGGGTCGCGAACGCCATCGCCGCCGACGCGCCCGAGGGATTCTCATCAGTCCTTCGCGAAGAGGTTCCAGGAACCGGCGCGAGCCAGCCATTGCTCGTCCACTGCGCTGACGAACGCGACCAGTCCGAATCCGTCGCCGACCGCGTCCTGGAGTTCTATGAACAAGGCATTGCCCTGCAGAAGCAGGCGGTGTTGTTTCGAGCGGCGCACCATAGTGGCGACCTCGAAATCGAACTCGCACGGCGCCGGATCCCCTTCGTCAAGTACGGAGGACTGCGCTACCTCGAAGCCGCGCACGTGAAGGACTTGCTGGCGGCATTTCGTCTCGCCGACAATCCTCGAGATGAGATGGCGTGGTTCCGTCTCCTACAGCTAATGCCCGGAGTAGGTCCGGCCAAGGCGCGGCGGTCGATCAATGCGCTCCGGGACGAGGACGGGAAGATCCCCTTGTCCCACGGCGAGATCCAGCGTCGATGGTCGGGCGTCGTCGATATATTGCCGAGCGACGCGAGCGAAATGTCAATTGATCTCGCGAACGCCTTGTGTGAGAAGGTGTTGGAGCCGGTCGAGGTGCACGCGGAGCGCATACGCCGAGCGATCGTGCCGCTCATTGCATCGTCGTACGACGATGCGGTGGTTCGGCTTGAGGATCTTGGGGCACTGGTGCTGGCGTGCGCGGGGACGTTACGACTGAGCGATGTGGCGGCCGAGCAGGCGCTGGAGCCGCCAGCGTCCACTGGAGATCTCGCTGGCCCGCCGATGATCGACGAGGACTGGCTGGTTCTCTCGACAGTCCACTCAGCGAAGGGTCTCGAGTTCGACGCGGTTCATGTAATCCATACCGCCGACGGAAATTTTCCTTCGGACATGTCAACGGGGTCGCCCGAAGGACTCGAGGAAGAACGCCGTCTTTTCTATGTCGCTATCACGCGAGCACGTAGAAATCTCGCCATCTACGTGCCTCTCCGCTATCACCATCACCGAGTCGGAGATGACCACTCATGGGCACAGCCATCGCGATTCTTGAGTGAATCCGTCCGCTCGACTCTTGAGGAATCGTCCGCCGCCGGATTGAGTAACCAATATTCTTCGTCATCATCAACGGTCGCCATTGATGGTTCCGGAATCGTCGCGAAGCGACTATCCGATCTGTGGTGAGCATGCTCCCGCCTGGATGGGCACACGTAACCAAGTGACGGTTATCCGTACCGGCAATGGACAGCCTCGTACGTCGACCGCACGGTCAGCCATGGAGCTTTGATCAGTTGGCTCCCTCTAGTGTCTTGATCAGTGTCAAAACTAGAAGATTCATTCCAGCGAAAAATCAAGGAATTAGTTAATCGGGTGTCTGGATGGACAATCCTTGCCCTTGTGCTCTTCCTCTATCCGGGAGTTGGACTACTTCTACCCTTACTGCTCGGAATGCCAAAAATCTTTCTAATCGAGTTGAACCTCACAGCAGTAGTGATGGCTATGGCGCTTGGGGTGGGCTGGCTTGACGAGCAACTGAAGTCAAGCGAGCGAAAGCGACTCCTCGATTGGACTAGCAATATTCGGTTGCTCGATTCAACAGAATTTGAGTGGCTCGTGGGCGAAATGTTTCGTAGGGAAGGTTGGAAGGTTGAAGAGACAGGGCAAAGTGATGGACCCGATGGGAACATTGATTTGGTACTCGTCCGCGATGGTGAGCGCGTCATCGTCCAATGCAAGCGATGGGAATCGTGGGTTGTTGGAGTCAACGAGATCCGAAACTTTGCCGGAACTCTTATGAGGGAAAATCTTGCCGCTCGCTCCGGCATCTATGTGACTCTTTCAAAGTTCGGCAAACAGGCGAGGTCCGAGGCGAATCAACTAGGAATCGAAATAATCGATTCCCACGACCTACTTGCGAGAATTGATAAGGTTCGCCGAACTGAGCCGTGTCCTTCGTGTGGATACCCAATGATTCTCGATCATTCAGTACACGGCTGGTGGATGAGATGTGTGACTCAAGGTTGCAAAGGCAAACGCAACCTAGGACGCGAGCCGGGGCGCGCAGTCGAACTGCTGACCGCCTTTTCGTAGAGTCCACGCCGTATTGGTAAGTGAACTGTACTGGACTTAAGAGTTTGACCCCTTGCGTGTCATGCCCATATTTCCTGTTCACCGGTGCTTTCTGACGTCCAAATCTCGCCGCACCCTAGCACATTTTGCCCACCAAGATTCGCCGGTGAGTGCCCACATTTTTTGGCGTCGCTGACGGCGTTGCTGAAGGAATTCCTTTGCAAATTACGCAAAAGGTAACCGAACTCGATCCAAGAATTCACCTCCAAAAGGACCGATTTCTTAGGGAGAGACTCACTTCCAAAATTAGACCTTACTTCGTCAGCAACGCCGTCAGCAACGCATCACAATTGACTTATAGAAATGGGAAAGCTCAATCGGCATGGGTTTCATGGAGTCAACGAATCACCCGAGCCGATTCACGAGAGTGTCGGGGATTTGATGTCCACGGTTGCCGGCACGATCGCGAGATGGCTTAGTAGTAATGGCGTCGACCCCCGACAGCGTGGTCGAGCGACCCGAGAATCCAGAGAATTGCTCCGATGACAAGTACC
>Ga0208357_1000567_pt1 | contig 29493 bp, 25 predicted proteins | sample NGESurdeep092012_6_FD_184487 | JGI IMG/M metagenome (GOLD analysis project Ga0208357, IMG submission 184487) | Arctic peat soil microbial communities from Barrow, Alaska - NGEE Surface sample F52-2 deep-092012 (SPAdes) | ecosystem: Environmental > Terrestrial > Soil > Wetlands > Peat ...
CTGACCCTGACCTCGACGGGGACGTCGGCGGTGACGGTGAACTCGGCGGCCATCACGGGCGCTGGCTTCACCATCGTCGCTGCGAGCTTTCCGGTAACGCTAACCCCCGGCCAATCGTTGACGCTGCAGATCCAGTTCGATCCGGCCACGGCAGCAGCGTTGACGGGGACCCTCACGATCAGCAGCAACTCGACGACCGGGAGTACAGCCACGGTAGCTCTGAGTGGCACGGGCGCGGCGTCAACAGATCCCCAGCTGGCGGTGAGCACGACGACCTTGAACTTCGGCAGTCAAACGGTCAACACAGCGAAGACCCTGACGCTGACGCTGACCTCGACCGGCACGTCGGCGGTGACGGTGAACTCAGCAGCCATCACGGGTGCCGGCTTCACCCTCGTCGGAGGCACGTTGCCGGCGACGCTGAGCCCGAACCAGACTCTGACGCTGCAGGTGCAGTTCGATCCGACCACGGCAGCAGCCCTAACCGGAACCCTCACCATTAGCAGCAACTCGACGACCGGGAGTACGGCCACGGTAGCACTGAGCGGTACGGGCACAGCAGTCACGTATTCGGTCGACCTCAGTTGGACCGCACCCGTGAACTCGCCCGTACTGGTGATAGGCTACAACATCTATCGGATGATAAGTGGTGGGACTCTTGCGTTGCTGAACTCCTCGACGGATTCGGCGACCGACTATGTGGATAGCACAGTCGCGAATGGTACTACCTACAACTACGTAGTGAAAAGCGTCGATTCGGGCGGGGGAGAGAGCGTTGCGTCAAACGAGATCACAGTGGTCATTCCGTAACTTCTGAAGCAATCTTGCGCCCGTGATCGGCTAGGACTGGCCGTCTCCAAACCATTGCAGCCTCCAGGGTTACAACCTCCTGTCGAATCACGAAGAATGCCATCGCTGGTCCGGGTACTCTCGCCGAAAATGATGATCCGGCAGGTAACCAGAGCCTCGGTAGACCTGACCGCAGCCTGATCCAACTTAAGCCTATTTTCGACGGGTAGCCGACGGCCGATCCTCCTCCGCTCGTCCATCGCCGTGGCTCCACGGCACATCCCAAACTTCTCTACCTGAACGGCTCCTTTATGGCTCGGCAATCGGTTTGAAACCTTTGCTGGCCTGCTCGGCGTGGCGATTGAGTTGGGCGCAGCCATGTTCGTCAAAACGGCAACTGAATCCTCCCCATCAGGCCTCATAGGATCCTCCAGAAATACTAAGTACTTAGCAAAAGGTATGCAAGTCACTGTTACGTATGTATGCAATCCGCTGCCATTTTTGGAGCGAGAACGTACGACCAAAGTAATCACGGCTTGCAAATTTCCAAAGAAATGGTCAATAAGCCATACTAGCGGGACTTTTTGTTGATTGCACCCAATAGGCCCTTGTCGTGCAGCACATTAGGCAGGCAGATCCCAGAGTCGTTCGAAGACTGAGTCGCCGAGAAAAAAGCGAGGGCTGTAGCCCACAGGGCGAAGCTGTGCCTTTCTATGGGTTTGTCGGAGATGTCGCCCTGTAATAAGGAGAGGTGAAGCAAAATGCTGACTTCGCAGAGTATTGACGCCGGAACGCACGATTCCTCAGACTGGTGGGCGCTCTACACTCGCCATCAGCACGAAAAGACGGTGGCGACGATGCTGTCGGCAAAGGGCTTCGAGGTGTTTCTGCCACTCTACGAGTCAACGCGGCGCTGGAAAGACAGAAGTAAACTGATTACGCTTCCGCTGTTCCCCTGCTATGTATTTCTCCGGGGAGGGCTCGATCGCCGGCTGCAGGTCGTGACGACCCCAGGAGTTCACATGATCCTGCTCCGCGGCGAATGCGTCGCGGTCATCCCGGAAGCTGAGATTCAGGCAATTCGAAGGGCAGTTGAAGGGCCCTTCCGCATAGAACCACATCCCTTCCTGAAGTGTGGCGAGCGGGTTCGCGTCACTCGAGGCCCCCTCGAGGGCGTCGAAGGGATTCTGGTTCGCAAGAAAAATCTGTATCGCCTGGTCCTTTCTGTGGACATGATGGCGAAGTCCGTTGCGATGGAAATTGATGCCACCGATGTGGAACCTGTGACAGCGCAGGGCTTCGCAGACGCGTTCCCGCCCGTTCAAGCCACAGGAGCGGGAAGGTTTGGTGAAACGGTACTTCATAGCGGCCAGCAAATAGCTAACTAACGTTCGATACGAGCCGATCAGGTTTGAATGAACCCGGCCAGAAAATTGCATTACTGTCGCAGACCAGGGTATCCAGGATGCACCCTCACCAATTCACATCTCGCATCGTGGCATCCTGTTCTGACTCGCTCAGAACTTCGACAGGATTTGTTTTGAAAGGTAACGCAACTCGCCTAATCAAATCAGGACTCCTCTTGACTGTTCTTTCCGGTTCTCTGCTGGGACAAGTGGCTACCCACAGTAAGGCTACTCGCGGATTCCCGGTAGCTACGATGGCGGCCTCGGCCGCACAGCCACTCGCACAATCGGGCAACAAGCCACATGACGATAGCTTCGTCATTGGTAATGATGACGTCCTGGCGATCAATGTCTGGAAGGAATCTGACATCTCTCGGTCGATTCAGGTGCGATCGGATGGGAAAATTTCGTTGCCCTTGGTAGGAGAGGTTCAGGCAGCCGGGCGAACCCCCTTGCAACTCGAGCAGGATATTGCTGCGAAACTCCGAAACTACATCACCAACCCAGTAGTTACGATCATGGTCGAGCAGATTAACAGCGAGAAATTCAACATCCTTGGACAGGTCGTAAAGCCGGGATCATACTCACTTACGCTGGCGCCAACGGTTGTGGATGCAATTGCGATTGCCGGTGGTCCCCGAGATTTCGCCAAGCAAAAAAGTATTTACATCCTGCGACAGAATGTTGGCGGCGGTGAGTTCCGGATTGTCTTCAATTACAAGAACTTCATTAAAGGAAAGAATTCACAGCAGAACGTCCAGCTTAGGCCGCACGACACAGTCGTCGTACCTTGAAGGCTTTCATGCTTAAATGTGTATGTCTTTTTCTCGCAATACTCGTGGCGACCCCGGTCTGGTCTCAGGCCACACCGGATGAGGAAACCCGAATGCTGATACCCCCGCCTGTGAGCGCTGAAGCCTATCCGACAACGGTCGGAGATGAAGAACGGTCAAATTATCTGGCCACCGGTTTGATCCTCAATACCGCATACGATGACAATATCCTCGCAGGCGGAAGTACCAATCCGATTCATGACGTTACTTACTCAGTTTGGCCCACGTTTACGCTGAACCTGACAACCCCACGGCAAAAGCGGACGCTGACGTATAGTCCAGGCTTCACCTTCTATCAGCACACCACCGCTCTCAATGCAGCAGATCAGAATGCAGCACTGAATTTTCAATACCGTCTGAGCCCATATACGACCTTAAACATAAACGACTCCTTTCAGAAGATCTCGAATGTGTTCAATCAGCCCAATCCTCTTTCTGGGGTCGCGATATCGGGTTCAGCGCAGGCTCAACCAACAGGGGTTGTCGCTCCTTTCGCTGAACAACTCAGTAATACCGCGAATATGGGACTAAGTTATCAATTCAGTATGAATAGCATGATGGGCTTTGGAGGGATTACCACTCAAAGTCATTACCCCAATCCAGCCGAAGCCTCAGGCCTCTACGATTCGAACTCGTGCGGAGGTTCGGTTTTCTACAGTCAACGTTTGTCCAGTACCCAGTATGTTGGTTTGACCTATCAGTATTTAGAAAGTCAGAGTAAGCCTGTAAACGCCCAGGCCAATCCAGCGAATTCACAGACTGAGGTGCAGACCCATACCCTGTTGCCTTTTTACACGGTCTATTTGAATCCAAGGCTTTCCTTCTCTTTCTCAGGTGGTCCGCAACACGTTGACGCCACCCAATCTCTCTCGGCACCGTTCCGCTCGTGGATGCCCTCTGCGATGGCAAGCATCGGATGGCAAAGGAGCCATACAAATCTTGTGGCCAGTTACTCGCGAACGGTTACTGGGAGCACGGGCCTGTCTGGGGCGTTCACTTCGAGTAGCGCAAATGCCTCTGTACGCTGGCAGATGACACGCGCCTGGATCATAGGGTCTGCGGCGAGTTATGTGATCAACAAGAACGTTATCCATTTGTTCTCTCCGTATCTTCCGGGGGGACACACTGTTTCAGGAGCCGTCTCTGCTGAGCACTCGATAAGCGATCACTTCAAGGCAGAACTTGGCTACGTCCGACTGCACCAGAGTTATAGCCGCATTGCGGTGATTTCCAACTCTCCTGATAGCAATCGCGAGTTCATCTCCGTCTCCTACCAGTTCACAAGGCCATTAGGAAGATGATCATGGAAGAAACCTACGAGGAACAGAGCTCCGAAGGACTCGATATCCAGCGTTACCTACAGTTAGTCAAGCGCCACCATATCCACTTCCTGATACCGCTATTTCTGGGATGGCTTATGGTATGGGGTGCAAGCTGGGTTTTGCCGGCACGCTATAAGTCAAACACGCTGATCCTAGTGGAGCAGCCCACGATGCCGAAAAATTATGTCGAGTCAAATGTCAACGACGATTTGCAGAATCGACTTCAAAGTATTACGCAACAGATTCTGAGCCGCACCCGCCTTCTTCTGATCATTGATAAGTTGCATCTCTACGGCGACAGTCGACGTCACCTCACTCCAGATGAAAAAGTCGAACTCATGCGCAAAGACATAGACATCGTGCTCGTGCGTGACTCTCACGATGACCAGATCACAGCATTCAAAATCAGCTATTCGACTCGTGATTCTCATGTTGCTCAGCAGGTAACTCGCGAATTGTCGAGCCTGTTTATCACGGACAATTTGCAAGTACGCCAGCAACAGTCCGAAGCCACAACAAAGTTTCTCGAGAGCCAGTTGGAAGATGCGCGAGCGAGCCTTGCCGACCAGGAAGCGAAGGTTCGAGATTTCAAAGGGAAGCATGAAGGTGAATTGCCTTCTCAGGAAGCGAGCAACCTCCAAATTCTCAGCGGCCTTCAGGCGCAGCTACAGAACGAACAGGATACTCTCAACACCGCAAAACAGCAGCGGGTCTATCTCCAGACACTCATAGAGCAATACCGAACTCTCCATTCGAACCCTGGGAGTGCCGACAGTACGCCGACTGGCGATCAGAACATCGATCGACTAAAGTCAAAGCTCGCAGACCTTAGGTCTCGCTACACCGACAATTACCCGGAAGTCGAGAACCTGAAAGACGAGATAACCAAGGCCGAAAGGACGAGAGACACCATCAATGCTGAGCCGAAGACACTACGCAATGGTGTGAGACAGTTCGACGCAACAGATGCTTCAAAGAATTCGGCGGCCTTGCAACTGCAAGGCCAGTTACAAGCCAACCAGGTAGAGATTGCGAATCGCGGGCAAGCAATTACTGAGCTAAAAGCAAGAGTCAACGGCTATCAGGATCGCTTGAACACTGAACCGGCGAGCGAGGAGCAGTTAGCAGATCTGACCCGTGGCTATGATCAATCCAAGGCTAATTACGACGATCTGTTAAAGAAGGAAAACGAATCGGAGATGGCGACTAGCATGGAACAAATGCAGCAAGGTGAGCGGTTCAGCATCCTTGATCCACCTAGCTTACCGTTGAAGCCGGAATTTCCTAACCGTCTTAAATTCTGTGGCGCCGGGTTGGGTCTCGGCCTCGTTTTGGGCCTCATTGTGGCGGGTGGATTTGAATATATGGATGACCGTTTGCATAGTGAGAAGGAAATAAAGCTCCTGCTTCCAGTAGCGATCCTATCGGAAATTCCTGAGATTGTGAGTCCATTGGATGAACGAATCAGTAAGAAAAGAATGGTCTTGGGATGGACCATGGCTGCATTAGCCTTCGCTGCCATTCTGGCTGGTTCTGCGGTCAGCTATCTACACGATTAGGTTCAGCTCCCTATGTACAAAGCATTCTTTAATCTAACGCGCAATCCATTCGAGCTCACACCTAATCCCACTTGCTTTGTCCCGACCAAGCGGCACAGCGAAGCGCTGACGGCGCTTTACTATGGCATACGGCAACACAAGGGTTTTGTTGTGTTGACTGGAGAGGTGGGCACCGGAAAGACCCTTCTGCTCCGGTGTTTGCTCGCGCTCTTAAAGGAGAGCAAAGATATTGCCTACGCATATCTATTTAATGGGCGGCTTTCTCCTACTGAGTTCCTACAGTACATTGTCTCCGACTTCAGGCTTCCGGTTACCGGTAAAAACAAAAGCGATCTATTGTTTGATCTCGGTCAGTTCTTAGGCTCGCGAGGCTCACAGAAAATGACTACCGTGCTCATAGTAGATGAGGCACACCATTTGTCCGAGGACATTCTTGAGGAACTCCGTCTTCTATCGAACCTTGAAACAGACGATGACAAATTGTTGCAGATTGTATTGGTGGGACAGCCCGAACTTGACGAGAAGCTGGATTCTGTCGGACTTAGACAACTCAAACAAAGAATCGCGGTTCGCACGCAGCTTGGTTCGCTGGATGCTGAGGAGACGAAGCGATACATCGAGCAGCGATTGCAGATTGCTGGAGCAGACTTATCCGCTGATCCACTATTCTCTGCTCAAACCATTACGGCAGTGCATCGCCATTCGAAAGGCCTGCCGCGCCTGATTAACACAATTTGCGACAATGCCCTGATGACCGCCTATGCGAGAGGACTGCAAAGCGTCACTCCGGAAGTCATAGGAGATGTGGCAAAAGAGTTTCGCCTCGATATGGTTGGCCCGCCTGACGCTGCAAGAAGCAAGCTTTCCAGTGAGATGGATGTCCAACGGATCACAAACCTGCTGCTTGATTTGTACGCAGCCATGCGACGACCAATCGCAAGCGATACAGACTTGGGCGCATCTGCAGCCATCGAAGTGAGCAAACATGAGCCATATATTTGACGCACTACAAAGATCGGAAACTGAAAGCTCTGGTATAGACTTGTCGGCGCTGCCGGGAGTGACTGTGCTGCTGCAGCGCGTAGAACGTCAAGCAGCTTCGAAATGGGAAGCGGCGGCTCTGTCTAAGGAGTCTGGGGCGGCGGAAACCACAGAGACCGAGAAGCCATTCAGCTCAATAGCGGTGCAGCCAGTGGCGAAGGAACCTGAACATTCAGCCAGCGAGCTTTCTCAGCCCGATGAACAGTCCGCTCCGTTCGGCCAATTCGGGTCCCTGCAAGTCTCGCTCGATTCTCAGAGCCGGCTACTCAGTCTCACGGACAGCGATAGCCCAACAGCGGAAGCCTTCCGACTTCTAGGGGTGCGATTGCGACATCTCCGTCGGCAGCGGTTGCTTAAGACGGTGCTGATAACGAGCACAATTCCGCAAGAAGGCAAGAGTCTAGTCGCTGCGAACCTGGCCTGCACTCTTGCCCTAAGAACTCATGAAAAAATCCTGCTGCTAGAAGGAGACCTGCGACGTCCGTCTCTATCGCAGAAATTCGGGCTCGGAAGGAATCCTGGTCTCTGTGAATGTCTACAGGGCGAGGCCAGTCTAACGGCTAATATCTACCAACTCGAAGGCCTGAACCTCTGGATTCTTCCGGCGGGAAGCACTCCGAGCAATGCGCAGGAACTCCTGCAATCAGGAAGACTGTCTGCGCTGATGGATGAGTTGGCCACATGGTTTGATTGGATCGTCATCGATTCTCCTCCCGTGTTGCCGTTGGCTGACACAAGCGTCTGGATGCGGTTGGCCGATGGAGTCCTTCTCGTTACGAGGCAGGGAACTACGGAGAAGCGGCAGTTACAGAGGGGACTCGAAGCACTCGACCATAAGAAACTGATCGGTGCGTTAGTGAATGGCTCCACGAATGCAGCTGACAGCAGCTACTACTACAGCCAAGCGCCTGCCCCGCAATCGGATGGGGTTTTAGCGAAATGACTGACTTTGATTGGGAGCCTGTCTCTTATCGTCTAGTCTCCGAACTTGCGATTTGTAGATCCCTACCTACGCCACCCATCGCAATCAGATGTTTAATGTTGCCTCAGAAATGATACGGACACAAGCAGGCCAGGAGCTGTTGTCATTAGTGGCCAGCGAATAGTGAAGTGACCGTCTCGAGAGGAGTTATTTGTGACTATGTTACGTATAGATAAAGCTTCAAATTCAGCTGATCCTTTACTCGCGCAGTTAGGTGCTCAAGAGCGCGACATACTGAACCAAGAAACCTTTAAGCGCATGATTGCTGTCGAGCGCAAAAGGACGGAGCGTTCAAGAGAACCCTTCTTGCTTATGCTGCTGGAGCCAGGAAATCGTCAGGTTTCGGAAAAGAACGGGAAGGCTCTCGACAAGATGCTGTCTGTGCTGCTGCTATCCATCAGGGAGACAGACGTAATCGGTTGGTACAAAGACCAGGCAGTTGTTGGTGTGATATTTACAGGACTCGCGAGTGATGACAAGAACTCGATCCTCAGCGCTATCCTCAGCAGGGTCAGCAACGCGCTAAGAGATCGGTTGACACCGGACCAATTCAATCAAGTCAGCATCTCCTTTCACTTCTTTCCCGATGACTGGGATCAAGATACCCCCGGGCGTCCAAGCAATTTGACTCTATATCCAGATCTCGTGAGCTCCGATAGGGGCAAATATTCCCTGTTGCGAATTAAGCAAGCGATAGATATTCTTGGCAGTTCGCTCATGCTGATCCTTTGCAGCCCTCTCTTTCTCGTGGTAGCACTAGCGATCAAAGCGTCATCCAAAGGCTCAGTGCTCTTTAGACAACAGCGGGTCGGACAGTACGGTCAAAGCTTTACATTTCTCAAATTTCGTTCGATGCATGTCGACAATGATGAAACCGTTCACAAAGAGTATGCAACGAAATTGATCGCTGGTGAGGCGGACGGTAGACACTCGGATAGGAATGGTGATCGCGTATTCAAGCTCACGAATGATACGAGGGTTACCCGAGTGGGGAAGTTTTTGCGACGAACCAGTCTGGATGAACTGCCGCAGCTAGTGAATGTTCTAAAAGGAGATATGTCACTCGTTGGCCCTCGGCCGGCGCTTCCGTACGAGGTGGCCGCTTACCAAACGTGGCACCGCCGTCGGTTATTACAGGTCAAGCCAGGCATAACTGGCTTGTGGCAAGTGACTGGCCGAAGCAGGGTAAAGTTTGACGAAATGGTTCGGCTGGATCTGCAATATGCAACGTCGTGGTCTCCATTGCTGGATATTAAGATCCTCATGCATACTCCTCGCGCGGTGATCCTAGGCGCAGGCGCCTATTGAACTCACCGGGTGGACCTGCATTTTGGTCAATGCCAAATCCGTTCCCCGCTATGCTGGACGAGTCCCTCCCCTGGTAAGCGGTCATTCAAAGAGAGTTCTCAAACTGATGATGCGTGTGCGGACCGCAACATAGGCTTCAGATGTGCAAGTTCTTGTTACTTGTATGCAACACCTCCAATTCCAAAGGTGGGCTAGGGCAGGAATGTGCGGTGTCGAAAACCCGAGTTATCTGAGAGATGAGCGATAAATAGCCACTGCTGCCGGCGTTCGAAGGACCGTGCAGAATGGCCATTGCCTTGCAACATCATGGTCTTTAGGTCCACGAGTTGACGCGAGTCTGAGCCGCAGAGTGAAAAGCGAGGGCTGTAGCCCACAGGGCGAAGCTACGTCTTGTCGGATTATTATGGCAACGGCTGTTGAGCTAAAGAGCAAGGTGAGCACGAAGCAGACGAAGCGGAAGTTCCTATTGCTGTATTGGACTCTTCTTTCTCCGACACGCATTCCCTTCATCCGCAATTGTGGAGATTGGTGAAAATATAATGAATTTTGGTGTCATAGGCTATGGCTACTGGGGGCCAAATGTTGTGAGAAACCTCGCCAGTCTGGAGGACTCCCAGGTGCTCACAATAGCGGAGATGAGTCCCGTTGCGCGTGAGCGCGCACAGAAGGCTTATCCGGGAATCCATGTAACGCCAGATGCCTCAGACGTATTCTTGTCAACGGAAATAGACGCCGTCGCTGTCGTCACTCCGGTCTGGACGCACTATGAGCTGGCAAAAGCTGCATTGCAGAACGGCAAGCATGTGTTCGTTGAAAAGCCATTCACCAGCAATGTTGCCCAGGCTGAGGAATTGATCGACCTAGCCCAGAAGAAGAATCTCAAGATCATGGTGGATCACACGTTCTTATTTACAGGGGCCGTAAAGAAAATATGGAAATTGCTGGAGGAAGGGACTCTTGGCAAGCTCTATTACTACGATGCTACGCGCGTCAACCTAGGCCTTTTCCAGCACGACATCAATGTCCTATGGGATCTTGCACCGCATGATCTCTCCATCATGGACTACCTCATCAAAGGAAGTCCCGAGGCGATCGTTGCGACCGGCCAAAAGCATCTGAATGGCCACGAAGATGTAGCTTATATGACACTATATTTCCCGGAGAAGGTCATAGCTCATATCAATGTCAACTGGCTCTCTCCGGTCAAGGTCAGGACTACTCTCATCGGCGGAGAGAGACGAATGCTGGTCTGGAATGATTTAGAAGCGGACGAAAAAGTAAAGGTGTATGACAGGGGAGTGGACATCTCCAGCCGCGAGGGCGTCTACGAGTTGTTAGTTAACTACCGGTCTGGCGATATGTGGGCTCCACAACTGGAACAGACCGAGGCCCTGCGACAGGAACTCGCCTACTTCGTGGATTGCATCTCAAGTGGCGAGGAGCCGCTCAACAACGGATGCGCTGGCCTGAGGGTGATTAAGATGCTGGAAGCAGCCAGCGAGTCAATAAACAAGCGAGGAGCTCTGGTCTATCTATGAACCCCTACAACTGCATCTCGGACGACGTCAAGTTGGGCACAAACGTCCGATTATCAAAATTTATCAACCTGTACGGATGCGAGATTGGGGACGAGACGAGGATTGGTGCATTCGTGGAAATTCAAAAGAATGCTATCGTCGGCAAATGTTGCAAGATCTCCAGTCACACATTTATCTGCGAGGGTGTTGTCATCGAGGATAACGTATTTATCGGCCACGGAGTGACGTTCATTAATGATAGCTATCCGCGAGCAACGACTCTTGAAGGTAATCTACAAGCCGAGGCTGACTGGAAAGTCGAACATACAGTCATAAGGAAGGGTGCATCCATTGGCTCAGGTACTACGATTCTTTCCGAAACTGACATAGGCGAAAATGCCATTGTGGGTGCTGGCAGCGTTGTTACCAAAGATGTCCCACCCAATGCTATCGTGGCCGGCAATCCGGCTAGGGTCCTGCGTTACATCGAAGACGCTGCAAGAAGGTCACAATGAATATTTCCAATAGCATTCCCTTTCTTGATCTAGTTACTCCGCATGTGGAGTTTGAACGAGAACTCACTGGAGTATTTCGTCGAGCTCTGCACACGGCCGATTTCGTCGGCGGTCGTGTGGTGGCAGAATTTGAGAAGGCATTCGCAACCTTCTGCAGTGCTAACCATGCGGTTGCAGTTAGCAGCGGCACGGATGCGCTACGCTTCGCCATTGTGGCGTGCGGAATTCAACCGGGCGACGTAGTGGTGACTGTGCCGCACACCTTTATTGCCACCACGGAGGCTATTTCGCAAGCTAGTGCCGTCCCGGAATTCGTCGACATCGATGAGCATACCTACAACCTATCGGTCGATATGCTACAAAAGTTCCTTGAAAAACAGTGTACGCGAGATAAAGCAGGGAAGCTCATCAGTCTTCGGAGTGGCCGGCCTGTAACCGCAGTTGTGCCAGTGCATCTCTATGGCCAAATGGCCGACATGGATTCGATCCTCAGTCTGGCTACCGAGTATGGCCTTACCGTGATTGAGGATGCTTGTCAGGCTCACGGCGCGGAATACTTCTCGAGGAAACACGATTGTTGGATGAAGGCGGGATCGATGGGCAGGGCAGCCGCGTTCAGTTTCTACCCTGGCAAGAACCTGGGAGCATGTGGAGAGGGCGGTGCAGTAACCACTAACGATACCAATCTAGCTGAAAAAATCATGATGCTTCGTGATCATGGCCAGGTAAAAAAATACTATCACGAGGTGGAAGGCTACAACGGAAGATTAGACACGATACAAGCCGGTCTCTTGAATGTAAAGCTTCCTCATCTTAGAGATTGGAATGTGCAGCGTCGCGAACGGGCATGTGAATACAGCCGCCTTCTGTCAAGGAATGAAAGCCTCCGTCTGCCGTTTGAACCTTCCTGGTCTCGCGCTGTCTATCACCTCTATGTCATTCGAACTGAAGATCGTACGGGCTTGATGGAGCATTTGGGGAAAGCCGGCATCGGCACGGGAATACACTATCCAGTTCCCCTGCACTTGCAGAAAGCCTATACGTCCCTGAACTACGGTCTGAGAGATTTCCCAGTTGCGGAACGTGTTGCCTCCGAAATTGTCTCTCTGCCGATGTTCCCGCATCTCACGTCAACACAGCAAGCCATTGTGGCCAACGAGATTCTCGCCTTCATTTCGAAGACTGGTCGTAAGCGGACGGAAAGGGCAGAGAACACGTTGGTCTCAGGGGAGAGAGTCGCATGAGATAGTGCCCCTTTTGCGAGAGGAAGCAAGGTCTTGGCGCGCCAAAGATCGGATCGCAAGTGTCCTGGTAATGGAAAAGTGGCATCAACGCCCCGGCGCCATTTGAGGGTATTGTCCGCAAGGTTCGGTGTAGCTGATGGCCCCGGCAGAAATGGACGACAAGACGTGAAGAAAAGAGTCGCCACTGGAGTCTGTATCGTTGTCGAAAACCTACCGGTACCTCTTGATAGGCGCGTATGGAAGGAGGCTTGCGCACTGCGTGATGCGGGGTATCGTGTATCTGTAATCTGTCCCAAAGGAAAGGGCTTCTCGGCAGGATACGAGGCTCTCGATGGAATCGATATCTACCGCCATCGCACATGGGAGGCTTCTAGCAAAGCCGAGTATATCTTGGAGTATGGTGTGGCTCTTGCAGCTGAGTTTTGTTTAGCATTGAAAGTCTTCGCGCGGACCAGATTCCGCATTCTGCAGGCATGCAACCCTCCAGACACGATTTTCCTGATAGGACTGCTTCTGAGGCCTCTCGGTGTCCGATTTATCTTCGACCAACACGACCTTGGTCCAGAACTCTTCGAGGCAAAGTTCGGCAAACGCAGTGGCACGCTTCTTAGGCTAGTTCGATTGCTGGAGTTGTGCTCGTTCCGAGCGGCGAGCACCTGCATCGCGACAAATGAATCGTTCAAGGAGATTGCCATCACCCGAGGGGGCAAGCGCCCGGAAGTTGTCTTTGTTGTACGGAACTGTCCTGATCTAGCGACATTCCAGCGACCCCAGAGTCGAAACGGCAACGGATTCGGCAGATCGTACCTTGTAGTCTATGTGGGCTTCATGGGGACGCAAGATGGCCTGGATTTGTTGCTCGATGCTATCGAACACATTGTGAAACGCGAGAATCGGCAAGATACCCATTTTCTTCTCGTTGGGGGAGGAACCGTACTTCCCGAGTTGCGACAAGTGATTGCCAAGAAGGATTTGAGCCCCTTTGTTACACTCACCGGTCAGGTTTCCCATGACGAAGTTGTTGCCTTTCTCTCTGTCGCAGACGTGGGAGTGGCACCCGATCCCAAAAATGCGATGAATGATAACTCGTCGATGATCAAGATTTTTGAATACATGGCGTTCGGATTGCCGATTGTACTCTTCGACTTGAAGGAGGGACGGCGCACCGCAGGAGCCGCAGCGCTTTACGCCGTTCCGAACGACCCCATCAATTTCGCTGACCAGATCGGTCGGTTGCTCAACTCCAGAGAACTCCGTGAAGAACTTGGTGAATGTGGCCGAAGGAGAATTGAAGAGAGCCTCAACTGGGATATAGAGAAAGCGTCACTGATTCGAGCATATGAAACAGCGCTCCAGTCTGGCCCGGTCTTGGGTGAAGCGGGGAGCCGCTAATGCCCACCAGCGATTTCCATATCCACCTGTTCACGGATAACTCGCGATCAGAACCATCTCGAGGATGGCGTAGTCTCAACGAACATGCGAGAGGTGCCGATGCCGCAAAATATCGCCGGATCATAAATCTGTACAGATTTTTCGTATGGGCCGTTCTCTTTTTTACCCTGACGTTTTCTGTGAGGTGCTATTCGGCGGAGATCGTCTTTATTCATTCAGGTGGTAGTCCTTCCCCTGAGGAGCACGAACTTGAACTCGCGACCCAGTTTTATGGATTGAGTCTGAAGACCGTCACAGCCAGCACCGAACAAATCGCCCTCGCGTTTGGAGCCATTCAGACGGATACAACTCTGGCGGTCGCAATTGAGGCAGACACACTAGCCAAAGTTAATCAAAAGGCACTGCTGCGAGCCCTGCGTCGAGGGAGTGAGAGCAGTGTGCCTTTGCTGATTCTTGGAGTGACACCAGAGACGGACCAAACTCTCCTAAGCGCATGGTCAGGAAGTACTGTAATCGGGGCCGGGTCTCTACGTAGCTCATCGGGGCTGCGTTACTCAGTTGGCAACGAGTCAGCAGTGACGCGACAACTAACCGGCATCCAATTCCCCTTCCCGGGTGATAAAAGCTTCTATCTTCACATCGAGAATCAAAGCAATTCTAAAGCAATCATGGCTGTCTGGAAGGATCATCAATCCTTTCCAATCTTCATTGAGACGGATGTCCACGGACAAAAGATTTTTTTGCTTTGCAGGACGCTCTTTCCAGTAAACAACACAGCTAATTGGACGGCCGACAACACAGAGGACGCATTTGAGAAGATCGTCCCGGTGATGATGTTCACAAAGTATTCTGCGGGCGAACGAGGTTGGCACGCTCTCCATCATTACGCAAACCTAACCATCGACGATCCATGGCTCCGCGAGCCCTACGGAAGCCTCAGCTATCAGGGTCTCCTCAAGGAGATGGAGAAACACAATTTCCACACGACCATCGCCTTTATACCCTGGAATTTCGATCGGAGCCAACCTGGCGTTGTTTCTCTCGTGCGCAACCATCCTGACAGATTCTCGATCTGCATTCATGGAGACACTCATGCGCACAAGGAGTTTACAGACTACGGAAGCAAGCCGTTGAATGTTCAAGTGGCAGCTCTTAAGCAATCAGTGGCCAGAATGGAGAAATTTCAAGCGTATTCAGGAATTCCTTACGATAGGGTGATGGTCTTTCCCCACAGCATCGCACCAGAACAAACACTCGAAGCTCTGAAGGCCAATGGTTACCTCGCTACTATCAATTCTCAGAATGTTCCTATGGACTCAGTTAAGCCCACGGACCTCCTGTTTGCCATGCGATCCACCACGCTTTTGTTTGGCAATTTTCCGAGTATTATTCGCTATCCAGCCGCACTACCGACTCACGGCTATGCTGTAGCGATTGAAGATTTTCTTGATAACCCATTGTTCTATTACGCGCATCAGGACTTCTTCGCAAAGGGCATCGAAGCATTCGACGGATTGGCAGATGAAGTGAACAGTGTTGAGCCGGACACTAAATGGTCTAGCCTTGGCGACATAGTGAAGCATCTGTACTTGTTGAGACTGAGAGAAGATTCAAACTATGATGTGCTTGCGTTGTCGAGCAGCCTACTTCTGGATAACACCTTCGGACGCGGTGTGGCCTTTTATATCAAGAGAGCAGAATCCAGCCCGACGGCCATCATTTCGGTGAGCGTGGACGGTCGACATATTCCCTTCCAACTACACGAGGGATATCTGAGCCTTAACGTGTTCGTCCCAGCGGGTGAGACTCGTAGCATTGTGATCCAGGATGGGAACACCACGGACTTTTCCTCAATAAGCACCTCGAAGAAATCTCTGTATGTTTATGTTCTCCGAAGGATCTCCGACTTCAGAGATATAACGTTATCAAGAGTCCAAGTCGGGCGAGCGTTTACAGCTTTGTATTACACCCATAGAGGGTCCGCTGAGCTGCTGATTCTGGGTGGGCTCGGACTCATAGTGTTCGGTACATTTGGAGGCTGGAGGCTGTTTGTGATGGTAAGAAGAAAGAACGTCGTCCAGATAGCCCACAAACACTCTTCTGATCGACAACCTCGCGACGGAGGGGAAATGATTAGCCAGTCCCCCAAGTGATGTTATTAAACTGATAATCCAATTCTAGGCCGAACTTTTCGGTTCGGAGTGACTTCGCTCAGAAGCGGGCTGCCAACGCCGTTGTGCTCTCAGGAAGCTCTTCGAAGTCACGACTTTCGCTCCGATGTTGGTCGCAGAAGTAGCCCTTCAATATGTTCTTTTCGACATCACCATGAAACCATGGCAAGCTCCTAGAGATGAGCAAGCTCCAATTGTGATCTCGATCGTTGGGTGAACATCTCATTAACTGCATGATTCTCCAATAGCCCCAAAAAGTGGCCTCACCATCCTGCCGGATTTCCATTATGCCAACCCAGCTGACGAGCTATGTCGTGATTACGCCTGTGAGGGACGAGGAGAAGCACCTTCAGGCAACGATCGAGAGCATGATTCAACAGACTGCATTGCCGAAACAATGGGTAATCGTGAATGACGGATCGAAGGATGCTACAGGACAGGTCATCGACGATTATGCGAAGCGTTACCCATGGATAAGAGCCGTCCACCGCCAGGACCGCGGATTTCGCAAAGCAGGTGGCGGCGTTGTGGACGCATTCAATGACGGATGTCGGGCGTTGACATGTAGTGATTGGGATTTCATCGTCAAATTCGACGGTGACCTAATCTTTGACGCCAATTATTTTGATAGATGTTTCGACGAGTTCCAGTGCGATAGCAAACTTGGGGTCGGAGGTGGAGTAATCTGCTATGTCGTCGCCGGAGAGAAAAGCTTCGAAGATGCACCAGCATTCCATGTTAGAGGAGCAACAAAAATTTACCGTAGGGCCTGTTGGAATACCATAGGAGGGCTTTTGCCGGTGCCGGGTTGGGACACAATGGATGAGGTGAAAGCCAATAGTCGCGGCTGGACCACAAGAAGCTTTCCGCATCTGCACCTTATTCACCAACGGGACACAGGTTCAGCGGACGGCCTCTGGCCGACACTTATTAAGTATGGTCGTGCCAACTACATCTGCGGGTATCATCCTCTCTTTATGATCGGAAAATGCTTGAAGCGTCTAGCACGAAGGCCTTACTTCATTGGCTCCGTTGGACTCGCGTACGGATTTGTCTCCGGATATCTGATGAAAGTTCCACAAGTTGATGACTCTGTGGCTGTTGAGTATCTTCGTCGTCAGCAAATCAGGCGAATTCTCGGGAAAGAAACGATGTGGAGATAGAGGCGGGTTCTCCATGAGCTTCTCGAATCGAAAGGATTAGTTGACAGAGAGTCTGCTGACGCAGCGCGCTCGGTTGACATCATAATCTCTCTTCACATAATGAACGTGGCAGGATTAGGTCCCATGACATCGAAAACCGAACAGGTAAGATCGTTGTTTGAGATTCCTCAAAAGTATCTCGACCCGAGACAGTACGACATTAGAATTCGGGTTGAGACTGTGCAGCAGTTCACTGATGCGTCGAAGTTCGAACGTGTATTGGATATTGGTTGTGGGGATGGCTCGATCTCTTTGCCCCTGCTGCCGTGCTGTAGCAAGCTCACGCTGCTGGACCTTTCCACAAACATGCTCGATCTTGCATCTAAGCGTATCCCATCTGGTCGCGTGAACGATGTCGAACTGATAAGCGGGGATTTCATGGGTGCCAACTTTGAGCCTCAATCATTTGATCTCATTCTCTGCATTGGCGTTCTTGCACATGTGGATTCTCCGGCCGCCGTCATTGAGAGGGTGGCCCGGCTAGCAAAGCCAGGTGCTTGGGTGATTCTAGAGTTCACCGATAGCTTCCATTTGTGGGGTGTACCTGTCGTTCTGTATCAAAAGTCATTGGCGCTGCTTCGACCTGAACCGTACAAGCTAAATCGTCTTAAGAAACGTCAGGTGCTAGGCTTGTGTAGCTCTAATGGCCTCGGGGTATCAGCGGTCTACCGATATGGGTTACCGCCTCTCGGGTCTCACAAGCTTCTCAATCAGAGAAAGATGTACAGGTTGACTCGGTATTTGTTCGGCACTTCTGCCCGAAGCCAAAATGGCTGGATGGGGAACCAATTCATTTATCAGTTCAAGAAGTCGTAGCTAGTCTCTTCAACCACGTGAAGTCGAGCATACCTGGAGTTCACGAATGTATGAAACCGAAGCAAATCGCAGGACTGAGTCAGACCACGAGATCCCGCGAGATGTCTTGCGCAAATTTGGGGAACTGAGGAGAATCGGTCTGGAGCGCACGACCCTTCCCTGGAGCGAACACTGCACGGAGTGTGTTTGGCCTATCTGCTATTCGACCTGTGACCTTTATAGTCCACGCGAGGACCTCAAGTGCCGTCGCTTCGTCGAAGGAATGGTTAGAGTAGAGTGCTCCGACGCGGTTAACTCATATCTGTTGAAGATCCAATTCAAGCGCTGGGGTAAACTACTGTCGCCAGGAAACGTGCACCTCCATTCAATCACACAGGCCGAACGAAGAGAACGACGGGATTACCAGATTGGGACGGTCCTGTATCAACTGCCCGTACCTCCGGGAATAAAGAGAGCAGTGACGGGTAAGAGATATAGCTTCAAGAAGAAGCTTGCCAGTCGGCCGGCAGGCGGTGGCCGTTTACCATCATCATTCCTGCTCGAGTGTTATAACCCTCAGTCGTATAGCATTCGACTCTCGCTAACGATGAGGCCTGTTAACGAAGAAGATAAGGTACCGTTTCAGAAACTCATTGAGCTCACACCTGGCTATCATCAGGTGCGCGTGCCGATGAACGAAATCCAGCAAGTTCTGAACGTCCTTAATCCCTTCAATATAGAACTGATTCCTAATGATGTTGAGGATGGTACAACTCTTTATTTTGGCCTAATGGAGTTCGTACGGGAGGGTGGGCAGCTAGCAGACGAATTGAGAGGAATAAAATGCATAGTTTGGGACTTAGATAATACCCTTTGGGACGGCATTCTCGTTGAAGATGGTCCGCGCAATCTCAAGCTGAAACCCGAGATCACCGAGGTCATTCGGGAGCTAGATTCGAGAGGAATCTTGCACTCCGTCGCAAGTAAGAACGACCGGGACGACGCCATGCAAGTTCTCAAACAGTTCGAACTCGATGAATATTTCCTTTGCCCACAGATTTCGTGGGGGCCGAAGAGCGAAGGTATCAATGCAATCGCACGACAGTTGAACATTGGTAGAGACGCTCTCGCTTTTATAGATGATTCGCAATTTGAGTTAGAAGAAGTCAAGACCGTCTATCCTGAAGTTCGTGTTCTCAACGCGCTTCAATATCGATCTTTGCCCGAGATGAAGGAGTGCCAAGCGCCAGTTACTGCCGAGAGCAAGGAAAGACGGAAGTTGTATCAGGTTGAGGTGGAGCGGCAGAACCTTGGGGAAAGCTTCGGAAGCAATTACATCGCCTTCTTACGCCACTGCCAGATCAAGCTCACAATTGGCCCCATGACACAGAACAATATGGAGCGGGTGCATGAGCTAACTCAACGGACCAACCAAATGAATTTCTCTGGCAACCGCTACAATCGCCACGTTTTAGAAACCATACTCGCAACTCCGCATTTGGAGACATGCGTCATCAACTGCGAGGATCTATTCGGCTCATATGGGATTGTCGGTTTTAGCATTATTGACATAAGAGAGCCTCGGATGACCGATTTGATGTTTAGTTGCCGGGTTCAGTCGAAACGGGTAGAGCACGCATTTCTCGGGCATATTATCCGGAAGTGTATTCGCGAGTCGGGCAGAGACTTCTTTGCGGACTTCCGCAAGACCTCGAGGAACGCTCCTTCCAGCAAAGTATTTGCCGACCTTGGGATGGAGGAGATAGGAGAATCGGAGGGCGTAAAATCGTTAGTGTTTCGTAAGAACAAGCAGCTTAACGATGACGGAATAATCAGGATTATTGCGCAGGAATCTTCCTTGCGCGCGAATTAGACCAAAATGATGAGAGAAGAACTTGGGCTAATTCGAAGGAAAGTGTTGTCATCAGTGTACCCGCGTCATGCTGCGTTGGGAACTCGCGGACCAATCATATCGTTTACCTTCGACGACTTCCCTCGGTCGGCCTTGACAGTTGGTGGACGCATACTTAACTCCTACGGACTTTGCGGCACTTACTATGCTTCTATTGGTCTGATGGATGGCGTAAATCATTTGGGTGATCAGTTTCGGCGCAAAGACCTAGACATCCTTCTGCGTGACGGCCACGAACTGGCAAGCCATACGTTCGCGCATATCTCATGTCGCAAGGTCTCGTGTTCTACATACAGAGAAGACGTGAAAGAAGGCAGAAGAGCTATAGAAAGGATAACTGGGCGGCCGGATTTCGGTAATTTTGCATTTCCATTTGGGGCGGTCACGTTGAATGCCAAGAGGTTGATCGGACAGGACGTGGTCAGTTCCAGGAGCATCTGGAGTGGTTGGAATGGTCCGCAGGTTGACCTCAATTTGCTGCGGGCCAACAGCCTATACGGTAATAGCGACAAATGCGCTCAAGTGAAGGAACTGATTCTGGAGAATGAGCGGCAAAAGAGTTGGCTCATTTTCTATTCTCATGATGTGTGTCCTGCACCGTCTCGATTTGGTTGTACGCCTGAGCTATTGCAATTCGCGATTTCGTTCGCATCAAGGCGGTGTGCGCGAATTGCGACGATAGCCGAGGTTGTAACTGAATTAATTGCAAGCCCCCTAGACGAGGCTCGTGTTGCGGAAGCTTCGGCCTAATGTGAATTACTCAGAGCAGTTCTGGTGGGTCTTTAATTGGGCGGGTACAATTTTTTCTAGCTGTGCGATGAGACGCGCCCAAGTGCTTGTTCAAAGCGTATCTTTCGCTAAGTAGAAAGTTAGTTACTTACATTGACGGTCCAGGGTAGGGGCTGAGCGCGATCGCGGCACCGGAAGGAATGTATAAAGTGAAATTGTCTATCGTGATTCTATGTTGGAACGATCGCAGGGTCATAGTTGAGTGCTTACGTTCTATCTGCTCGCGAACCCATTCAATCGAGTTCGAGGTCATTGTTTCCGACAACGGATCAACTGATGGATCTCCGGAGCTCATAAGGGACGCGTTTCCTCAAATTCGCGTCATCAAGAACAACGCAAACCTGAGGTTTTCAAAGGGCAATAACGTTGGCATCCAGGCGAGCATAGGTGAATATATCTTGATCTTGAATCCGGACACGATTATCCACGAAGGCTCTTTAGATCGGTGGATTGAATTTGCCGAGCGGCATCCTGAAGCCGGAGGGTTTGGCTGTCGGGTCTTGAATCTTGACGGGTCCTATCAGAGTTCGGCGCGACCGTTCCCAACGATCTGGCGCGGGTGGCTGGCAGCCCTCCGATTAGGAATTCTCGGTTATGTCTCCGACGCTTTTATTTCCGAGGAATACATTCAATGGAAGGGCGACACCGAACGACTGATCGACTGGCACTCCGGATGTTGCCTGATGGTGCGTTCTGATCTGCTTAAGAGGTTAGGCGGCTTTGACGAGCAATTTCAATATTATTATGAAGACGTCGATCTGTGTCACCGTATCTGGGATGCTAACTACCCAATTGTCTTCACTCCCGAAGTGACCATCACGCATCTGGGGGGGCAGTCAACGATTGAACGATTTCCGATCGCATTTGAGCTGGACAAATACCGTAACCGCTACCGCTATTTTTATAAGTATTTTGGCAGAAAAGGAGTTCGTCATTGTCGCCGATATTCGCTAGTGCGAATCTGGATTCGTCAGGTCGGATATCGACTCCTCTCGCTTGTGGAGCGTTCGGATCGACTCAGAAAGCGCCTCGATTTGTACAATGCTGCGATTGATTGGAACAGGCGCGTTGACCCGGTTCAGCTTGTGGAGAAGGGAGAGGAGCCCGAGTTGCAAAACGTTGCTTGATTAGCGAGTCAATCTCTGATACCGTAAGGGTAGCGTCGGAGATATGACCGATTCGATTTGGTATCCTTTTTGTGTGATAGCTTCACCCGGCAGTATGTGTCAGTTGGAACGAGTGGTGGGTGGGCGTGAGACATTCGGTTCTTCCTATGCGGACGCCTTGAAAGCCGTATTCGTCTCCTGTGGAATTGTTGATTTTGTACGACGTTGAAAGTGCGACCTTTCCAACTCATGGACAGGGTAGGCCTGGATCATCTGCCTGCATGCGACGCCCCCATGCGAATCGAGCGGGATGCACTCGTACAAAATAGCCAATGCCGCCCTTTTCGCTCTGTTTTTTACGCACGTTTCATTACACGTCTCAAGAGGTGATGTTTGTGTTCTCGAAAATGCCTGCTTTTGCTTCCCCCGGCCCGATTGTCTCAACGTCTTCTTATGCTTCCGAAGTTAGCATTCGATCGCAATTCCTTAGATACCTGATCCTAATGATTGTTGCTTGCCTGTCGATTTCTCAGGCCTTTGCGGCATGCCATGCAGTTAGTCCCGCTGGTTCAGGTTCAAAGACCGGAGCCGATTGGAATAACGCCCTCGCAGGTTTGCCTGGAACCCTGACGCGAGGCGACATCTACTACCTAGCTGATGGGGTCTACGGGAATCATCTCTCCATCACCGCGGGCCTGTCCGGAACGACCACAATTGAACTTCGAAAGGCTCAATCGTACGACAATGGATCCGCCTGTACGACATCAATTGCTGCGGGTTGGAATGCGTCGACAATGGGTTCGGCACAGGCCATCTGGCGCTCTACCGGATCGGGTGGGATTGTCAGTCTTGGTACCAGTGGTGGCTACCTGATTTTCAACGGGAATGGCAACAACGCAGGCACTAATGAAGTCGGTTGTGGTGGAGTTCAGGCGAATCCGCCATCAACAATGAAGGGAGCTTCCCCCACTCCCTCTGCCTGCGGAATTCTGATTGATAACTCTACCTGCACTAGCACCGCGACCGATGGCTGCGATGGCGGGAGTGGCGTCATCAATGGCGGTGGAAGCGGGATCGTCTGGGAGTCAGTTGAATGGAAAGGTCAGGGACTCAACTCGAACGGTAATAACAATTCCGAAACATACTTCTGGTTTGCCAGCGGTGGGAGCCTCTCCGGTGTCAGAATTTCTCACAGCTATTTGCACAATGCCAGCACGACCTACTTCACGGTCGTAAGTGGCGGCTGGAACGCGGGTAGTTTCGATCACAACTATGGATGGGGCATATTTGATGGCTCAGTCAACCATGGTGAGGCGGTGCAGCTTCAAGGATCGAATGGGCAGACAACCAAGGATGTCATTCATCACAACATCTTTCGCGACCAGCAGACCAACGGGGACGTTGTAGCAGTGATTACGGGAACCGAGACCTACGACTTCTACGACAATGTAGACGTTTGTTCTGCGGGTGGTACGTCAACAACTTGTCGCCACAATGATGGCGTAATTGGCTGCTTCAATAGTCAGACGTGTTCGGGAGTCAATGTCTTCAACAATACCTTTAGCGAACCCAGCAATTGCGGCTGGAACGTCACCGGCGGACCAAGTACGATGACGGTGAAGAATAATATATTCTTCAACTGCGGATCGGTGGGGATGTCTGGCGGAACGAACACAGTTGACTACAATTCCTACTTGAACTCTAACCAGGGGACCGTCGGAGCACATGACGTGTCGATTGCAAGCGGCGCAACAAACCCATTTATTTCATTGGGCGTCGGCAATGTTCGACTCAATGTAGATGGGTCAAACTACAACAACCGCGCCAGCCTTGGCAGTCCCTATGACACCCTCGACCTCTATGGGAGCGCTTTCACGACTGACCGTGGCGCGGCGCAAATCGGAGGTGCAACCCCAGCTCCTGCGACCAATTTGATCTACACGACTGTACCTCAGTAGGTAGAACTTTTTTTCAGGAATCTCAGATGAATCCTCTCGATTTGGTATCCCGTGTCAATGGTTATCGTACCGAGAGTATGTCGTGACGTCGGGCTAAGTTAAGCTCTGCGGCCAGCGCTTAACTTAGCCCACCATGACTGAATATGACATTTGAGGTTATTCATTCAGCTTTCCTTTCCGCTGGGCGTCTTACGTCGCCTCCCTTGATCAGGGAAAAGATCTTACGGCTAACTGGTTTTGGTCAGTAACGAAGGCTGGCCGTTTATACGATGGACAAATCATATGGAACCCGATCACTACCGCTTCGGAGGTGGCTCAGCTACCACCGTGCTTCATCCCATAGTGGCGGTGGCGATGCTGCTTGCGATCATCCTTATTCTGCGCCTGCCACTCAAGAGGGTATTAGCACCACTGCTGCTTGCGATCTTCCTTATTCCAAAAGGGCAAGTTATAGTTCTGGCCGGCATACACTTAAATGCTTATCGAGTCATCCTGCTGGCGGGACTGGCTCGATGGGCAATCTCGAGACGATCGTCTCCACTGGCTGGCGGGTTCAATTCCATTGACTGGTTGTTCACTTTGGCGGCCGTCTCTTTCTTCATCATTTTCTCACTCCAGTACATGGCGACACAGGCACTGATTAAGGCTCTCGGGGATCTACTGGATGCGATGGCCGGCTATTTTGTCCTACGATTCCTGATCCGCGACCGGGAGAGTATCCGAGAAACAGTCAGAGTCTTTGCGCTCATTGCCATTATCGTAGGAATCTGCATGCTCAATGAGCAACGCACGGGGGTGAATGTCTTCGGGCTGCTTGGCGGCACTCTAAGCATCTCCGAAACGCGGAACGGAGCCATTCGGTCGATGGGCCCGTTTTTACATTCGATACCCGCCGGAGCGTTTGGGGCAACACTTGTCCCATTGCTCATCTGGCTTTGGTCGGATGGGAAATTCCGAATATTAGCTGCACTCGGATTACTTGGGGCAACGGCCATGGCCGTCACTTGCCACTCCTCTACCGTGCTTGGTTGCTATGTTGCGGGTATTTTTGGCCTTTGCATGTGGCCTCTCCGTAACCAGATGCGCGTAATCCGATATGGACTTTTAATAGTGGTAATAGGCCTGCACTTGATCATGAAAGGCCCCGTCTGGTCGCTCCTGGAGCACATAGATTTGACAGGTTCATCGGAGAGTTTTCATCGTTATCAGCTCGTCGATACCTTCATTAGACATTTTAATGAGTGGTGGTTGTTGGGCACTCAGAACAATGGTTCCTGGGGTTGGGAAATGGCTGATACTTCCAATGAGTATGTGACATATGGCGTGGAGGGTGGGCTGCTAACTCTTGTTCTATTCATAGCTCTCATTTCGAAGTGCCTTGGAAAGCTTGGGACTAAACGAAAAATCGTCGCGGGCCACCGCGGTGAGGAATGGCTCTTCTGGTGCCTTGGGACTGCTATGTTTGCGCACTTGGTGGTCTTCATTGGAATTGATTATTTTGACCAAATGCTATTTGCTTGGTTTGCATTGTTGGCCATAATCGCCACGGGCGTCTCTATACCCACAAAGGGGGGGAGACCAAGACTGATTACCCGAGGAGACCGTGACAGCCAGTTTGCCAACCACGAGTTCGACGAAGCACTCCAAGTGTCCGGGTCTTGACCTCGATTATCCGCAATGATGTCTCCTCTGCCAACGCTTCAGCCAACTGTTCGGATGACTGAGTTGGCACAGTCGCACGGCCCTCAATCGAGGGCCGGAGTAGCATTGCAGAAAAAAAGGCAATAGAAAAAGTAGAAGTCGAGCGACGCCTCCACGGTAACAATGGCTATGAAATCTCTGATCAGATTCTCCTGACAAGGTTTGTATTTCTTGAAGGCGGACAAATTTTATGGCAAATACTATGACGAATGTGGGATCGACCGTTGATGAAAGAATCGTCCGGAGCAGGGGTTGTCCGTGCTGCGGTCAGTCTAGCTTCACACGCTGGATGCAGGTTCCCGAAAGGTCCCAGGCTGGAGCTAGCGGCTACGAACTGCTCCGTTGCCCCTCGTGCTCACACACTTGGCTGGACAATCCGCCAATTCCAGAGGAAATGAGCTATTACTACGGACCTAATTACCATCGAGCTATCAGCCACGCCGGAGAATCATCAAACAAGCGCTGGATACGGCAGCTACGGGTTATATCTAAGTACAAGGTTGACGGGTGCATCCTCGACATCGGGTGTAGCTCCGGCGCATTCCTCGGATACCTTCGGGGCGGTCCTTGGAAGCTCCACGGGATCGAGCCGAGTCTAAAAACAGCAGAAAGAGCCCGTGCAATGACGGGTGCAGATATTTTCGCGGGGGAGGTGGAAAATGCAACCTTCGCACCTAATAGCTTTGATGTCATCACTTGTTCCGATGTCATGGAACACCTCTACGAACCAAGCGAGGTGTTTCGCAAGGTTCAAAGCTGGCTAAAGCCAGGCGGTATCTTCTATGTATTTGTACCCAACATCAAGTCTTGGGAAGCGCGAATCTTCCGTTCGTATTGGTACGGGCTAGATTCGCCCCGGCACCTTCATCATTATTCGGCAGAATCGCTAGCCGGTCTTGCTAGGTCTGTAGGTCTTCGCCAGGTGCGTATGGTCACCCCGCCTGGACGTTATGTAGAACAGAGTACTTGGATATTGCTGGATGGCTTGGCTAGCAGAGCCGGTGTAAGTTGGACGCCATCGAATTTGACCGCCGAGCCCGGGATAGTTTGGAAAGTATTGCGGAAAGCACAACGGCTTAGTGTTGGGGCGTTATATAGCGCGGTAGCTTCGTACTGTGGAGCCGGCCCCAGCCTTCAGGCAGTGTTTCAAAAGACCGCTGCGCCTGATGTCGAACAAGAGAAGCCTGTGGGTCTGCAAGATCTGACCAAGCTGGTGAAGGTGTCCGCGTAGGCTGAACTTGTCTCCCTGCAGGGAAGCCTACGCAGACGACGAGCTTCTCGAATTGTAGTACGCACGTTGACGACGTTTACCAACAGATTACAAGAGGAGCCGGATCGTCTTTGTGAGCGTCTCCCACCGACTTAAAATTGTGGCCAACCGCGTCTTACAGGGCGAGAGCCTTAGGGCCAAAGCGGCGCGTGGCGGCGCGTGGCTGGGAAGCGGCAGCTTTGCTGAGCAGGTGAGCCGCTTTGCCCGGAACATGTTGCTGACTCGGTTGCTGGCTCCAAGCGCATTTGGCGCCATGGCGATTGTATTGTCCTCGTCTTCCCTTGTATCGTCCTTTTCCGATGTTGGGCTCTGGCCAGCGGTGATTCGGAACCCGCGCGGAGGAGACGACGCGTACCTCAATGCTGCGTGGTGGCTGGGCATCGGACGTGCGATTGGCATCTATGCTTTGATCTTTGCAGCGGCCCCTTTGGTCTCCCGCTTTTACGGAATGCCAGACCTGTCCATGTTGCTCCGAGTGGCTTTATTGAGCATCGTCCTCGATGGCATGATAAGTCCCCGTTCCAAACTTGCGCAAAAGGAGATGAAGTTCGGGAAATGGGCATTCATCAGCAATGGCGGCGGAATTTGCGGCGTAGTCCTAACAGTAATTCTCAGCTTTGTTCTTCGAGATGTGAGGGCGCTCGCGATCGGTTATTGCTGCGAGAATGCATTTCGGTGTCTATTCTCTTATATTCTGTTCCCTGGTTTGCCGTCTCTCAAGTGGGACAGCCACGCTATTGGTGACCTTCTAACATTTTCAAAAGGGATGCTCGGTTTATCTTTTCTCAACTTGATTTTTGCGCGCGCCGACATCTTTGTGTTGGGGAAACTATATTCCCCTGAAGCATTGGGAATTTACACGATGGCTGTGTACCTGGTTCAGACCCCCTCGAGCTTCCTGATTAACATACTCGGTGTAACTCTCTTACCTGCATTCTCGCATGTCCGGGAGGACACCGAGCGCGGTAACCGCATCCTTTCGGAGGTAACGTCCTGGATTATCCTTCTTGGGTTGCCGGCGGTGGTGATGATTTGGCAATGTGGGTCGTCTCTCCTGACGGTCACTTATGGGGCTCGCTATGCCGCGGCTGCCGGGGCGCTAGCCGTTGCGGCAGGGGTGGCCCTCCTAAATACACTAAACTCCCTGGTGACCAATCTGTTTTACGCCGCCGGGCGCCCTGCACTTCATCGCCGCGCCGTAGGCGCATCTGCAGTTGTCATGATGATCGCGATTTATCCCGCCTGTAAATACATGGGATCGGTAGGAGGCCAATTCGCAGCGCTCCTCGCGATCTCTGCCAGCTATGCCCTTCAGATTGTGAGAGCGCGTAGTATCACGGGCTTATCTGTTCTTCAATACGGAAGGGCCGTTGTGCCAGCCATGCTGGTAACTGCAGTGATTCTTATCGTCGGAGTTGGCGAGCGTTTTCTAGGATTGGCAACCAGGCCGCTAGCTAACATTGCCGTTGCCGCTGCCGCCTGCCTGGTAGCTTATGCCCTGAGCGTGCCGGCTTTCATGAGAATTAGGGAGATCGCATAAGGGATTGAAACTCGTCGGGTCGTATCCTCGTCCCGGATGAATCGCCTTCAGTCGTCTGTACTTCTTACTCTGTAGCACCGGAAAGAAGATTCAACTATGCAGTCACTTTCAAATAAGCCTGGAGCTCATTTTGAAGACCCGCTATCGTATTTCTTCAGAGCCAGAACGAAGATATATACCCTGTGGCTCAGAGCGATCTATCCATTTGTCTCAATAGGGCGTAACCTGTCGATCCATTACGCCATTAAACTAAGCAGGTGTGTGGCCCACCAAATCAAGCTGGGCAACTCTGTGATCATTTGGGAAGATGTGTGGCTCTATGTCCTTCCCGATCTCGGGAACAATGTAAAGATCGTCATCGACGATAACTGTTCTATAGGTGCCAGGAGCACAATATCTGCGAAGAACTCTATTCATTTGGAAGAGAACGTCATAATGGCAACCTCCGTACTTATCCAAGACCATAATCACGCCTACGAGGACATTAACCGCCCAATCCGGGACCAGGGTGTTACAGCCGGAGGCCGAATTCGGATAGAGAGAGGATGCTGGATTGGTCAGGGAACAGCAATAGTGTGCAATGAGGGCGAAGTAGTGATCGGTCGCAATAGCGTCATTGGTGCGAACGCCCTTGTTACAAGGAGTTGCCCTCCGTATTCCGTGATTGTGGGTAACCCCGGCAGGGTTGCAAAGCGATTCGATGCAGCAAGAGGTTCCTGGGTTGGCGGAGAAACTGGTCGTCCCATGCTCTCGGAATTTGTCCGTCAGGATCTTCGGCAGCTTTAGACCCCAGAGGAAGAGACAACTAGAATGATGCAGCCCGGCCGCGGATCGCCCGCTCGATTCGAAGACCCAATCAATACTATTCTTCGATGTGTCAACAAGCTCTACAGCATGTGGCTGCAGGCGACATATCCTTTTGCGGGTAGCGGTCGCAAACTTTCCATCCATTACCCCTGTGAAATGAGCAGGCGGGTCGCGCACCAGATCAAGCTAGGCAACTTTGTGCTCATCTGGAAAGACACGTGGCTGAATATTGTGCCCGGGCCTGATAATGAGTTGAAGATTATCATCGACGACAACTGCGTTATCGGTCGCCGAAACTCGATTTCGGCCAAAAACTCAATTCACATAGAGCGTG